>Ga0209203_1001470_pt1 | contig 17300 bp, 11 predicted proteins | sample AD_UKC109_MetaG_FD_184423 | JGI IMG/M metagenome (GOLD analysis project Ga0209203, IMG submission 184423) | Active sludge microbial communities of municipal wastewater-treating anaerobic digesters from Hong Kong - AD_UKC109_MetaG (SPAdes)... | ecosystem: Engineered > Bioreactor > Anaerobic >... | reverse complement strand
GTAGATTTCTCCCAGTTTTCGTCTACGACGTCTCCACCCGCGGTCCACAGGAACGGATACCATGTGAAGTTCTGGTAGTAGCCAGGCGCAACTTCAACGATTATTCCGTATCGGTCGGCAGTTTTCCTCGTTCACTTTGCGATGATAGTTTTCTGTGGCCAGAACACCGCCACCCAGGAACTGAAGATCATCGTTGAATCTGTGGCTTTACTGGACGTATCGAACACATCGGTCTCTATTGAGATCCCCCAGGAGATGATAATACCGGGATCACCAATCTTTCTCCAGAACATCGAAGGCGGCCGCTTGAAGTACACTTCTCTTACGGAAGCGGGGAGTTTCAGGAAGATTACTGCTTCGCTTTCCGACTATTCGTTGCTGGAAATCCTCGAGATTGGCATTACTGTCAATACACCGGATAGTGGAAAGGGAAGGGTTGGAGTTTCAAGTGGGAGGGTCTTGCTCACAGCTGCGCCTCAACCTGTCGTAGAAGGCATTGGAAGTGGATGGACCGGTATTGAAGATTCAGATGGTGCGATCGTAGTCTACGATATAAACATTTTTTCTGGTGACAGGCTTGTAGATGGAGTGCTGAATCTGGAAGTCCTCTTCACTCTTACCGAAGGTTAGTCAAGGACTCCAGAATCAATAAAGATAATCTCCTCGCTCTTCTTTCTGATTTCAAAAGCTACTTCAATTGTGTCGCCAGGCTTCAAGTTCAGCTCTAATGTATCGATGTCTGCGACGAAGCCATCAGGAAGCGTTCCTCTCTCAAGGCGAAGAACCCATTTACCGGGCCTTAAATTAAAAACTGAAATCTCCCCATTCTCCCTGGTCACAAGTCTGAACCTCTCATCTTCACTTTCCAGGATGAGGTTGATTCCTCCGACGGAAATGTAGGACTGCTCCATGTTCCCTACTGTAACCGTAAGAGCCGCCGATTTGACCAGTTTTATGAAGAGCTCTTTTTCTTCATTTGCCGCGATTTCTATCTCAATCGGCAGGCTATCGTTACTTATTAAGCCTCTTTGAAGAGAGGCGTTGTCGATGTCAAGGAAATAGGTACCGGGCTTCAGCCCGCTAAACATGAAGCTCCCATCTTTGCCAGTTATTGCTACGAGGTTGTTGAGTTTCAGAACAGCTCCCGCTAAAGGTATTTCATTCTCCTCTTCAGAAATCAGAAGTCTCCCTGTAAGCGAGCCCAGATCTCTCCTCGGCCAAACGGGAATCGAGAAGGGGAAGGAGTAACCTACAGTGAAAGCCCATGAAGGATTCCAGTCCGTCTGTTCTGTCAGTTCAATACTTGCCGAAGCGTTGACTGAACCGCCGTTTTCAAAGATCTTTGAAAGGGTAGCTCTCACCGCAAACTTCACAGGATCAAAGTCGTTCATAATATGTGTCAGTGAGCCATCGAATCTGTATCCATCTTTCAGCAGAAGAGAACCGACCAAACCCGCTGCGGTTTCGAACCTTTCCGTCACGTAATTTTTAAGCGTCAGTCTCGCCGATAGATAGGTATTTCCCGACAATCTGTAAGATCCATAAACGTCAAGCTGAATTGTCTTTTTTACGACGCTAACGGTACGGTTCAGCTGAGCGGAAAGAGAGCCAAATAGGTTGAAACTCCCCGGAGAGTATGAGGCTGCCAGATTTCCGCCCAGTGTTAGGGTGGGAGTTGAAAGACTCCTGCTACCGCTTGAATTGTAATAACCCCCTATGCTCATTCTCAGTTTAGATAAGGCCAGGAAGTCTAACCTGCCGCGAAGAGAATAGCTGTTCAACAATCCCTGCATGGCGAGATCGAATGGATTATCGCGCTGGATCGTTCCCTCGAAAGAGATCCTGTAGGAATCAGGTTCCTGCCATACAGAAGCGACATCGAGTTTGATGGCTTCGCTTCCGGGCTGTCCGCTGATCTTCTTCGAGTAATCGACGGCCGACCTAAGCTGAAAGTAGCCGAGCCGGCTGGAAAAAACATATCTCAGCCTCAGACCGTCGTAATTGCCATCAAGAAAGGATAGTCTTAGGAGAGATCTTGTCGAGACTGGTTCCTGGCCGGACTCTATTGCAAGAGACGAATGGATGATATTCGACTGGCCGAAGCTTCCATCAACAGCGATCCCAGTCGACAGATTTTCCAGAAGATTCCAGTCCGCAAAGAGCCCCGCTATGGACAGCTCTTCCGAGAGTAGTATGCCTAGCTTAAGAGAATTGAGAGTTAGATTGAGATCGAAGCCCCTCGCTGACGATCCAAGGCTCACGGAGGCTAAGCCCGCTTTGCCGAGAACTCCATATCCGACTTCAAGCAGTTCGCCTCTGTAACGTAGATCCAGTGAGAATCTGTTTTTCTCATCTTTGCCAATTATCGGTAGAGAGCCGTTCAGACTTACGCTTCTGGTCTTCTCGTCATTCAGAAAGCCATCTATCCTCAGTGAGGCGTTCAGGAGGAAGCCGTCTGAATAACCGGCAGTAATCGAGAGCCGGGCCGGTAGTACTCTGAATCTGTTTGCCAAAGAATCTGCCGGAGGAAGAAGTAGAACTGAAGACTGACCCGACGCAAGAGCCGGCCCTCCCGACTCCCCTGTCGCCGTCAATATGACAAGGTGATTTCGCTGTTCTGTGAGGAAAGCAGAAGTCTTCACAGTGACCTTCACTTCGCCGGAAGCCGATGGCTGGAGCTGAAGTTTTTGAATGTTGAGCTTTAGAGTGTATGACATATTGTCTTTGGCTCCCAGATCTAGATAGACAGGTACGTTACCCATATTGGCTACCGAGAATACGACCGAGTACTCTTCTCCGGCTATTACATAGGAAGGAGCTTCAACAAGCCGAACAATCAAAGACATGCTCTCGGCTACTCTGACAGCGAAGTTCAGCTCGGCGGTCTCACCTCTTCCATCTTTGACCTTATAGCTTACATCATAATCTCCGGCAAAAGACGCGGCGGGTATGAGGAAGCTTAGCAGACGGATCTCGAAGGAATCGGCCCTCACCTGAAAGCCAGACGCACTAAAAACGTTTCTCCAGCCGGGCGGCAGCAACAGCTCTTCAACGAAGTCTAGATCGTTATGGGTGTTGTTGGTTATAAGGACAGCTATCGTGACTATTTGACCGGGTCCGACTTCTCCAGGAGGGGGAGTCGAGAGAACCAGTTCGAAATCGGCTGCACCTAACAGCGCGGAAAGTGAAAGCAAAAGAAATAAAAGAAAGGAGATTCTTATACGAGACTGAATTTCTCTCACTCTATTTTCATTGAATACTGGGCGCCCCACACGTCTTCACCATCTCTTATAAGAGCAAGGACTCTATAGTCGCCTGGAGAAAGACTATCAAATGGCACAACAAATCGACCCGATGTCTGCGGATACAGTCTAAGAGAGTTACCAATGAATTCGCCGACAACTTCTCCCGTTTGATTGTAAATGCTGGCCGATACCTCAGGTCTCATCCACCAGTCAGAAGTATTCTTGATATCCATGATTAAAGAGTAGACTCCGTTGACATTTGAAAGACTTCTTCCGACAATCTCGATGCTTCTGGATTCAGGCTCGCCGAAGTTTGTGACTATCTGGATTGCGTAGCGCGTCTTAGTTCTGACTGTAATTCCTTCTATCTCTTCATCTGCGAAATCGACCATGGGCTCGACCATGATAACTCCCCAGTAAGTGCCAGAAAGATTCTCGTCTGACGGAACTGCAACCGAGAAGGAGTAGGTCATGTTCGAATTTCCAGGGACGGTGACTTCCGGTGCCTGAAGCTCGATCCAGGTAGCGTTTGATCGTTGTAAGCTTCCTGCTTCGAGATATTCCGTCGAACCGGTGTGGTTGAAGAAGTAATCTGTCAGGTAAACTCGAACTCTAGCCGGCTCGCCCGAGTTGTTCTGGAGTTCGATTCTTCCCGAAAGCACCTGGCCGGCGGAAGTCGTGAATATATGAGTGAGGCCGTTTATGATGAGAACATCTGCCCTCAACGAAATCACTGAGAGTATTAGAAGGAATAGGATTAGCTTCTTGTGCATGCTTATCAGCTCCGATTAAAATAACACTAATAGTATTATATTTCGCCCATATCTATAACCGTGAAAGTAATCACACTGTCACCCATGAAGCTCACATCATCCGCGTCCAACAGATACTGAACGTAGAAGGTGACGGATTCCCCCAATGGATGAAAAACAATGTCCACGAAATCGCTGGAGACTCCTTGGGTAGCGAGCGTCAAATATCCGGTATAGAGTGGCGTGACTGAACCGCTTCTATTTGAGGGGTTCCACATGATCGGCATCGATGAAAGCTTAAGAGAAATCTGAGCACCGGAAGAAAGAGTCGCCATGACTCTGAATACTCTGTCTTTGCCTTGACCGCCAACAATCTCAGGCCGTTCAACCACTATCATCGTTGCATCCTCTGGGCTGACAAGAGATCCCGAGCTGAAAGCAGGGCCGTCTCCCGCTATCTCCGGAGAAACAGTGACAAGGTTCCAGGCTATGTCAGTTGTGACCTTGCCCGTTGCTGAAAGCGTTACGGCTTGAACCGAAACGGCAAGAATCAGAATGCCAAGACAAAGAAGCAGCGCCTTGCGCTGCTTCAATGCAATGTATATCCTGATAAGGAAGTTCATTTTTTTATGATTCGTCCACCAGTGTGAAAGTGACTGTGATAACCGTATCTACTGCATACAGGAACCCACCGTCTGCGAGATCGTTTCCAAGTGTATTTAGTGCTGTCTCATCAATGGCTGCAGTGTAGGTCAACGGATGTCCTGCGTTCAGCTCGATACCTGTTCTGGCCAGACCGGGACCTATTGAAGTGACAAGATCACCGCTTAGCGTTGCTCCGACAAACTCAAGTGTTTCGCCAGCTCCAACGTTGCCCTTTGCCGAAGAGTCGGCAGCGCCTGCTGCAAGAGATATCGAGAAACCCGCCGGAATCATGCTGAACTCAGTTGTTACCTTTCTCGTGAGACCCGCAAATCTCAAAGATGTATACCTGAGATATGTAGGCAAGTGCGTAACCTCAACGATAGGAGCCGCACCAGCCAGCAAAGGCTGAGTTACTGCGATCGTGACACCTGGAGCGGGGGCAGTTGTTTCTCCAGTAGAAGCCGCTGCACCCGTTACTGCAAGAAGTGCAATTTCATTTATCGTGACCGTGATAGTTTGTGTGTCTGTGTTACTGTCCTGCGCCATTACAAAAGCACTCATCATAAGCGCCATTACTAGAATTACGATTAATTTCTTCATTACCCACCTCATCCAAATTCGAATTATCTATGTTAATTGGTGCTAAAAGCAATTTTGTTGCGGGATCTCTTGGTAAACATCTAAACTTAACTTAATGCATCAATTATAGATCAATCGACCAGCCTGCCGATGGCCGTAACAATAAGGTTAAACGACTGTGTAATGTTTTTTAGATTAACAAATAGTAACATGACACGTAAGTTATGGTGTTCCGGAGAGGAAAAAGTCTGCAACGTCAAGTTCCTGCTATGTGCACATCCGCGAATGGTGAGTTGTAAACCGCACGCACTGCTGCTTATCATATTCTGTTTGCGAAAGCTATACCAGATTATCGAGTTTTCTCCGATAGAGAGTCGTATTTTGAGGAAGAATTATCTTACAGTTGAAGAAAAACTTTCGCTTCCGTTGTTGAAGATCCTATGATTTTGCGCAACTGAAGGACTATGGCTTATACACTCAAGCGCACCGACTAAGATGAGAACATACTGCCGAATTTGATTTAAGTTTATGATTTAATTGCTTGACTGCTATTATTGTATCAGGCGTTCGAACGATGCAGTATTATGATTCATTAATTGGTCTCCTCATTCGAAGAAACTTGCATTTGCTGTGTTTGATGGAGACGATCCCTGGATGGATAACGGCTCGCTCTATATTGTAGATCTCTCTGATCTGTCAACAGAACTGCTAGGAGCAAAGCACGATCACAACATTTGCTCGCTGGCAGGATAGAGGAGGGTTTCTTGGCGAGCTGAATGGAAGACATCACTATGCAGTTTGGAATGTTCAAGGAAAGTGGCTATATCGAGCTATTGACGAATATGAATCAGCTGATGACGATATCGAGTGTAACTCCACATGAAAATCACCTGGCTACTGCAATAGTTACCAGCAAGGAGATTCCCGACATCTATCTCGACGGTAAAAAGGTAACAGATATCACAGCTCAATAGTTCAAGAGAGCAAGAGTCAAAAAAGGAAGGCACCCTTGGGAAAGTGTTAACGGGACAAAGATCCGCATCGGTCTGAATCTACCTGTCAATTTCGACGATTCCAAGTAATGCACTCTCCAGTCCTAATTCATGGAGGATCTACACGGACGGTCTTTGCAGCGATGATAACGAGTTGCTACTACCCGATCGAACAGCTTGTGCCGAAAGGAGTTCTTGTACTCTAGCCGAATTACCGGGGTAGCGAGGGCTATGAAAGAGTCTTCAGGAAACTGAACTGCATAGATTTGGGGATTGAGACTAAAAAGATCTCTTGATTAGCGTTGATTCTCTGATAGAGAGAGTTTCCAAAAATGGGAGGATGTAGGAATCGTGGGTTGAAGTAAGGGAGAGTGAATCTCTACCTTCTGCCAAACATACGTCAAGAGATTCAGAACCGTTTCATTAGGGGCTGAAGTTTCCAAATAAATGACCTAACAGCTCATATAATTAATGAATTTGCGTGTTTGCATATCTGCACTGAAAGCGAAGTTTCATGCCTGTCCAGATGGAATGATCTCTGTCTTTTTTTTGTTGACTTGCTCTTTTCTAGAATGGACTCACATTTGTTGTATGGTCGAATTTCTGGAGCTGTTTCGTTTTCAGCGAGAGCTCATTCTATACTATTCCTATACTATTCCCGGCGAATTTCGAAACGTTGCGATATGCATCACAAATAATCTACTCGAAAAGGGTAACGTTGCATCAAAAATAAAACTACTCGAAAGGTAAGGATCAAGGGGATAATCTTCGCGGGTAGTCTGGAAGCGAGAAGAAAGAAGATCAGATCGTTTGGGAAGAAGAGGTTTCAATTCCTCATAGGTAGTCTGGAAGCTATGAACATTTCTCTGCCTTCAAGCTCAATTTCATCGTTTCAATTCCTCATAGGTAGTCTGGAAGCATGTGTATGCACCATGTTTTGCGTCTGCCACGACTAGTTTCAATTCCTCATAGGTAGTCTGGAAGCTCGGCTTGGACTGGCTCACCGAGAAGATGTCCGGAAGTTTCAATTCCTCATAGGTAGTCTGGAAGCGCAATAGTACAATCCGTATCTCTTAGTTCGTTAAAGTTTCAATTCCTCATAGGTAGTCTGGAAGCGACCGTCTCTCTATCAATAATTGCAATTAGATCAATCGTTTCAATTCCTCATAGGTAGTCTGGAAGCCCAGACGTAGTTATTGAGATTATCTTTGATTGACGCTGTTTCAATTCCTCATAGGTAGTCTGGAAGCATAAACCGCTTCATCTTTGAACGTCTTAACGGCTGCGTTTCAATTCCTCATAGGTAGTCTGGAAGCGTTTGAATACGAGTGATTGATAGATTAGATATCGTGGTTTCAATTCCTCATAGGTAGTCTGGAAGCTCTAGGAATCCTTACACATGGGAAGAGGTCAAGTCAAGTTTCAATTCCTCATAGGTAGTCTGGAAGCTAGGAAGAGACGACCAGGGTAAGGTAAAGATAGGCTGTTTCAATTCCTCATAGGTAGTCTGGAAGCATCAAAGCCGCTCCGCAAGAGAGAGGCTCAAAGTAGGTTTCAATTCCTCATAGGTAGTCTGGAAGCGATCGTGATAGGTCTCGGTATTTCGTGAGAAGTTCGGTTTCAATTCCTCATAGGTAGTCTGGAAGCTTGCGAGTTATGACGCTGTACCCGAACTTATTCAGAGTTTCAATTCCTCATAGGTAGTCTGGAAGCCAGACACAGCAATGCCAAGAGCTGCCGAGAGCCTCGTTTCAATTCCTCATAGGTAGTCTGGAAGCTTAATTCTGCTGTTAGCATAGTTTCAAATTTCTGAGTTTCAATTCCTCATAGGTAGTCTGGAAGCTATAAACGTTGCTCTCGATCTCAGTGTTGGCCGTCAAAGTTTCAATTCCTCATAGGTAGTCTGGAAGCCCATTTTCGTGAAGTCGGACCACTTCCGATTCCACTGTTTCAATTCCTCATAGGTAGTCTGGAAGCACTTTCAGAAGAAGCAAAGTATTTCGAGGTGAGCGAGTTTCAATTCCTCATAGGTAGTCTGGAAGCTATAACTGAAGCCTCTCTCTCGTAGGAGAGGCGTGTTTCAATTCCTCATAGGTAGTCTGGAAGCTAGAAGAGATGTTAGGCAAAGTAGTGGTAAACGAGGTTTCAATTCCTCATAGGTAGTCTGGAAGCCCAAACAGATCTGCTTCTTTCCACAATTCCAATCTCGGGTTTCAATTCCTCATAGGTAGTCTGGAAGCCCTATACCTTTTCTCCTCTGTTCCTTCCACTCCTCGGTTTCAATTCCTCATAGGTAGTCTGGAAGCCGATCCGAGCCTGATACCTTCATCCAGACTTGTCTAGTTTCAATTCCTCATAGGTAGTCTGGAAGCGGAGCAGATGAACCGGGAGCTTCGGGAAGTCGAAGAGTTTCAATTCCTCATAGGTAGTCTGGAAGCGTAGAACCTCTTTCTTTTGTAATTGCTGGCCTACCAGTTTCAATTCCTCATAGGTAGTCTGGAAGCGCCGTGTTCTTCGAGACCCCGGATCCTGTGAAAAGAGTTTCAATTCCTCATAGGTAGTCTGGAAGCCAAGACCAACTTCAACGTGCGAACAATCAGACAGTTTGTTTCAATTCCTCATAGGTAGTCTGGAAGCCCCGATCGAAGGTCTGGGAATCGATCAGAGCGGCGAGGTTTCAATTCCTCATAGGTAGTCTGGAAGCGAAACCTTGATGCACTTCTACTATCCAGAGGAAAGGTTTCAATTCCTCATAGGTAGTCTGGAAGCGTCTCAAATTTTTCGCAGATAACGAAGATGCTGATGGTTTCAATTCCTCATAGGTAGTCTGGAAGCCCAAACAGATCTGCTTCTTTCCACAATTCCAATCTCGGGTTTCAATTCCTCATAGGTAGTCTGGAAGCCCTATACCTTTTCTCCTCTGTTCCTTCCACTCCTCGGTTTCAATTCCTCATAGGTAGTCTGGAAGCCGCACAAGGATGAGTTCGCTATGAAGACCGTCACGGGTTTCAATTCCTCATAGGTAGTCTGGAAGCAGAGACAACGAGATCTACAACCTTTATGATCTGTTGTTTCAATTCCTCATAGGTAGTTTGGAAGCGAAAGATTTGAGCAGCAAGCCAAAAACAGATGCCCAGAAAGCGTGTTTCAATTCCTCATAGGTAGTCTGGAAGCCCTTGATACCACATCACCGGCTGTACCATCTTCGAGTTTCAATTCCTCATAGGTAGTCTGGAAGCTTTCTTGCTCTGTTAACACATATTGCTCGTCGTCTTGTTTCAATTCCTCATAGGTAGTCTGGAAGCAAAATGCAGTGGCGCTTCAACGAAATCATGAGGGCTAGTTTCAATTCCTCATAGGTAGTCTGGAAGCGTGGCAAGAGGTACGAAGAGAGAACTTGTTCCTGGTTTCAATTCCTCATAGGTAGTCTGGAAGCATTGATTCAGGGAGAGAACCATATACCGGCAGATTGTTTCAATTCCTCATAGGTAGTCTGGAAGCCGAGAGCCCCGCCCGTTGCGTGAAACTTGTTGTAGTTTCAATTCCTCATAGGTAGTCTGGAAGCCGCGTTCTCCCTCGCTGTCTGAGAAGCCTTTGTTAGTTTCAATTCCTCATAGGTAGTCTGGAAGCAACTGATCGGAATGTACGAAATGGAAGGGGAAATGATGTTTCAATTCCTCATAGGTAGTCTGGAAGCGTTGCTTCTTCTGGAGCTACTTCTTCTTGGACTACTTGTTTCAATTCCTCATAGGTAGTCTGGAAGCGTGGGATGAAAATGGAGTAGCAACACAGAGGGAAGTATGTTTCAATTCCTCATAGGTAGTCTGGAAGCAGGATCTCTCAGTTTCACAGTTTATCCGAAGAAATAGTTTCAATTCCTCATATGTAGTCTGGAAGCGTCTATGAGTGAGATGATTCCCTTTCCGAGCCATGTGTTTCAATTCCTCATAGGTAGTCTGGAAGCTTTCTTGCTCTGTTAACACATATTGCTCGTCGTCTTGTTTCAATTCCTCATAGGTAGTCTGGAAGCGGCCTCACAGGCACAGCAGACGCAACAATACTAATGGTTTCAATTCCTCATAGGTAGTCTGGAAGCACCTGAAGAGAACATGAGAGACAGGGTTAACCGCGAGTTTCAATTCCTCATAGGTAGTCTGGGAGCGGTCCCGAAGCTTATAAGAGCATTGAGTCTATTGTTTCAATTCCTCATAGGTAGTCTGGAAGCTATAGCTTTCGTTTTCGATTTCTTCGATCTCATACTGTTTCAATTCCTCATAGGTAGTCTGGAAGGGAAAGTTCTGTGATGCGGTATGTGTTTGTACGTATTGAGGGTAGAACATTAAATCTCGTGGCATGCTTGAGGCACTTTATGTAGATGCTTTAGATTCGGCATCTCTCTTCTCAAGTTTGTCGCACCAATGAGTGGGTTCAAAAAGAACCTCCCCTCTCCACTCTTCATCATATGGGTGGCTCTTGTCGAAATAGGAGCAAGCATATTTTTTCCCTCCTTCTCTTGGCACTGCCCACTTACAATCTTTACATCCATACATATCTGGTACCTCCTTCTTTGATTTATCCCTTGAATCATATCAAGAAGGAAGTTTCAATTCCTCATAGGTAGTCTGGAAGTTCGTTGTAGATCGCCTGATATTCTCCCTGATAAAGTTTCAATTCCTCATAGGTAGTCTGGAAGCTCAATAGAAGTATATCATATATGTATCACTGTGTTCCAATGCCTCATGGATAGGCAAATAGCGGAGGTGTTAGCATTTGTTTTATTTAAACAACACATCAAATGGCCTCTTCTTTTCAGAAAGTTCCTTCAGTTTCTAATTCAAATCGAATTCCGAGATCTCCCTCAGTCGGTTTCCGCCGACCCGGTTTATCAATCATAATATCGAGAGGAATTTCTTCCGGAAACAAATCGCAACTTTCGCTAACGTGAAGAAGAATTCGATTTTGTATTAAAATGTTGGTGCCGGAAAGTCTCGCCTTGCTCTGTGAATCGTTTTATAAGCCAGCAAACAGAACAAGGTGGTTCGTTTCCTTAGGACGGCCCCTCTGGTGAACCGGTTTTCATGTTCCATTAAGTGCAAGTCAGAACTTACTTATCACAGTTTTGACTATTTATTATGATTAAACAACCCAGAGTGCTATAATTTAGATCGTAAGATATACGCAATCTTCACTCAATATTTTGACTTTCTCATTTCCTGCTCAAGTTCCGTAATGGGGGGCATTTTGATGAAAAGAGTATCAGTGTGGGTAATCGCTTTCGCTTTGATCTTAATGTTTTCATCCTGTATCCCATCCAATCTGGCGCCCATATTGCTGAAAGTTGGGGGCCTTGAAGGCGTAATCCAGGTATCCACGAATTCTCTTGAGTGGATAGGCACCGATACGGATGGAAGTATCGCCAGATACGAGTACAGAAAAGACGGTGGAAGCTGGCAAAATCATGGTAGCAATACTTCTTATGTCTGGGAAAACTATTCAGAGTCTTCGCACACATTTGAAGCGAGAGCAATAGATGATAAGGGCGCAATATCTAACGTGCTGATGTGGAGCTTTGTTTATGATCCACCGAACATAATTCCAGAGGTAATCAAAGAAGGCGGATTTGAGGGCGAAATATCAAACTGGACCAACGCTTTCTCATGGTCTGCAAGTGATGTCGATGGGCACATTGTAAAGTTTGAACGGCGCAAAGACGGAGGATCATGGACGGTAAACGAATCCGAATCCGAGTATGTCTGGAGTGGTTATTCCCAGGGGCAACATACTTTTCAAATAAGGGTTCAGGATAATGAGGGAGACTATTCTGAACCAATTACATGGATTTTCGAATATGATGGGAGCCAAGACGACTTTGAGGTACATTTCGAAGATGCGGCTCTTGAGCAAGCGGTTAGAGAGGAGATTGACAAACTTAATGGTCAACTATACTGGAGCGATGTTAAGGAAATTGATGGACTCGGGGTCTATGATTTGGGAGTTAGAAGTCTTGATGGCATTGAGCACCTAAGTGGACTTATGTGCCTGAACCTGTGGAGAAATGAAATCACGGATATCTCTTTAGTTTCAGCGCTATCAAACCTGACGTGTCTGAGGTTTTCTTCAAACAATGTCAGTGATATCTCTCCTCTGGCTAGCCTGACAAATCTGAGAGATTTGCATTTCGACGAGAATGAAGTGGATGATATTTCTGCTCTGGGCGGTTTGGCTAATCTCGATGATTTGAGATTCGGTGATAATAAGGTTCAAGACATATCGGTTCTGGAACAACTGACCTATCTAAGGCGTCTGGAGTGTCCACGCAACGAGATATCCGACATTTCTGCAATCGAGAATCTGATTCATCTGGAGTCATTGGAGATCTACAATAATCAGATTGTCGATTTATCTCCTCTGCGTAAACTAACAAACTTATGGAACCTGAACTTGTGCTGCAACAGAATTCGGGATCTTTCAGTTCTGGAGAATCTGGTCAGCCTACAGTGGTTGAATTTCAGTGTTAATGAAGTTACCGACATTTCTGTCCTTTCGTTTCTGAAAAAGCTCACTTTACTACAGTTCACATCTAATGAAGTTAGTGATATATCACCTCTTTCGGAGCTAAAACTACTCGAGTCTCTTCATTTTGATTCAAATGAAGTGAGCGATATCTCTCATCTCTCAGGTCTCAGTAATTTGGAATATCTCTCTTTCTCTCTGAATGAGGTTAGTGATATCCACCCACTTTCAGGGCTTACGGAAATGAAGACGGTAGATTTCGCATCAAATAGAGTAAGCGATATCTCTCCTATCTCATACCTAGATGCTCTCGAATGGCTATTCTTCAAGGACAATGAAGTAACTGACATTTCCAGTCTGCAAGGTCTGACCAACGTGAACTGGCTAGATTTCGAACACAACAATGTGAGTGACATATCGGTGCTTTCTAGTTTGTCAAATTTGGAAACACTTATCTTCAGTTTCAACAAAGTTACCGATATATCTTCATTGCAGGGACTTAACAGCTTGAAACATTTGTACTTCATATTCAACGAAGTCTCTGATATCTCAGCGCTGGTCAACAATCCTGAGTTCGGTCTGGGAGACTATGTTGACATGAGATGGAACGTGCTTGATCTCACGCCCGGTTCAGATGATATGCAGGACATCGAGACTCTCATCGCTCGGGGCGTAGAAGTGAATTACTAGATACTTGAAAAGCATAAGTTGTGATCAAGTACTCTTGTCTTGACTGCTAAGAAACAGCGACTGATGAAACTTATCCGTGCAAATTGATATATTGACCTCTAACATAGATACTTTGGTCACAAAGAAGTGTTCCCGGGAGACCATAAGGAGGAGGGAATTGGCGTCTTTAATCGAAGGAATGACGGGTGCGAAGCTTACTTCTGAATATTTCTCTAGTAATACGTCATTGGAGTTCTTTCCGAGGCATACAAAACCAGGAAGAGTGAACCGAGTTGCATTGGTATACGGTAATAATGGAAGTGGGAAAAGCACAATAGCTAAGGGATTTCGCGAATACCGAGATTCCATCGATCATAGAACGGTGAATTTGGAGATGGTTACGGACCCGTCTTTCGCGAGTAATCGTTCGGGGGGAACGCCGGGAAAGATATTCATATTCGATGAGGAATACATTGGGTCACGCGTCAAGGTTAAGGATTCGGGGCTTGATGCTATTGTGCTTTTCGGCGACCAAGTGGCATTAGAAGAAAAGATTGAGGAAACCCAACAACTAATTAAAGCAGAAGAAAAAGAAATCTACAAACTTGAAACTGATTATAAGAAATTCTTGGACAATAGTGATGTCGTTTCTCCCGAGTATTGGAAAGACCAAATCAGAAGCAAGCTTCGTGAAACCAACGGATGGGCAGCAATTGGGTCAAGAATCAAGCAACAGAGAAAGAACCTTGCAGTTACAGATGTCGAAATCGAGAGGATTGGTAGCATATCCCCAGAAGAACCTGTGAAGGATCTCAAGAAGAAATTCGAGAAACGTAACGCTTTATTCTCTGAGACCGGAACTAATTCTTCGACATTAACCACCCCAGTTGCGAAGATATCTATTGACCACCATATTAATGAGGGCGCGAAGTTGCTTCTTGAGGAAATTGTTCATAAACCAGAGCTAACATACCGAGAAGAACAGTTGCTTCAGTTATTTGGAATTGCAGGTGCAGAAACTGCGAGATCGTATCTTTCAAGTGAAGAAAATAAAACATGCGACAAATGCTTTCAGCCAATCAGCGAAGATTATCGAGCCAAGGCTCTCAAGGAAATTGAGTCCATACTAAACCTCGAAATTGAAGAGACAATTGGCAAGCTTGAGAGCTTTCTAATTGACGAGGTATCCATTTCTATGTATGAAGTGTATCAGAATATGCCGTCATTTGGTTCTGTAAGAGAGCACATTGAAGACTATAGACAGTCCGTTTTGTCACATAATTCCATTATTCTGGATAAGATTAACAATCCTTTTGAGAAAATGGAGTATGATGAGTGCATTGATCTTGTTTCTGCTTCAGTGGTTGCTAATGAAGCTCTTGAATTATTGGAAGAGGATCGACTCTACTTCAATCATATGGTTCAAGAAAGACTTTCTGTAGTCAATGAGCTATTGTCTATGAACGATTCTCTTGCTCATTATGATATTGAAACAATGTATGCCTCTATGCAAAAACAGCGAATTGCGAAGCAAACCTGCGAGAAACTCTTGAAGTGCTCTAGAGACAAGTTGGCTAAGCTGTCCGATGAAATGACGCAGTTTGACTCGCAACGTAAGAATATTCAGATTGCAATTGATGAAATCAATAAATCGCTAGCGTATGTATTCTTCAGCAAAGAGAGACTTTCATTGGAAATAGGTTTTGATAAGGCATATCATCTTATAGTGAACGGAAGCAAGGTGAAGCCCAGCAAGGTTTCCTGCGGAGAGAGGAACGCTCTTGCTCTATGCTACTTCTTTACGGAAATTGCGCGGGACATGGACGCGGAATCGCTATATGCCGATGAATGTCTCTTAGTTGTAGATGATCCAATCTCAAGTTTCGATATGGAAAACAGAATTGGTATTCTGTCATTCTTAAGATGGAAACTGGCGAGAATTCTTGAGGGTTGTGCGACCAGTAAGATCTTGCTTATGACTCACGATATTAGCGCGATGTTTGATCTAAGCAAAGCACTCCAAGAAATATCTAAACACTGCAGCGAATTGAAGTTTAATGCGGAATATTGCCTGTTTCAGCTTGATAATAAGGAACTATCGGAGTTTCTGTACAAAGGGCACAACGAATATACTCAACTACTTCTCAAGACATTTCAGTACGCAAAAGGCACGACTTCCGACGAAACAGATTTGATCATCGGCAACGTAATGAGAAGAGTTTTGGAGGCCTTTTCTTCATTTTCTTTCAAGTTGGGCATCGATGAACTAAGCTTGAACGAACGCGTGTTGGGATTGTTACCCGATGAGCATTCTAGAGAATATTATCGAAACTTAATGTATCGTTTAGTGCTAAACAACGAGAGCCACTTCTATGAGAACATTCAAGGCGCCCCTGAAACGAGCTTCTTTAGTCTCCTGTCTTCAAGCGAGAAGCAGCGTACTGCAAGGGATATCTTGTGCTTCATTTATCGTCTAAACAAAGAGCATGTTCTATCACATTTGGGGTGTGCCCAGCAAGATCTTGAAGTTTGGTGTTCACGGTGAAGATCCCCTGTTTACTATTCCAAGTGGGTTATGTTAATAAAAATAGATGATTTCTGTTTTGTCCATCTCCTGTGATAACATGTATTTGGTGCCCTTTGTGGTTCTTGAATAATTAAATGGAACTCCCATTGAATCTTGTGAAGGTTCTTCTTTTTTAGACAACCAAAGACCGTTTCCCGGCAGCCTATGTAAATGTAATGTAAAAGCGGAGTCAATCACGGGGAAAATACACAAGACGCCGGTAAATGTTCGAGCATATAAGCAAAACATCCTGCAGGAGGTTGAAGCAGAGTGTCACAGAATATAACAAATGAACAGCGGATAGAAGAAGGGCTTATCGAAAAGTTGAAAGAACTCAAATATGTCCACCGCAAGGATATCCGCAACCTCGATGAGTTAGAGAGGAATTTCAGAGAAAAGTTTGAAGCGCTCAACCGTGTTCGACTAACCGATGCAGAGTTCACCCGGCTTAAGGATGCAATAATCAACCCCGATGTCTTCACCTGTGCCGAGACCCTACGTAACATCAACTATTTTGAGCGCGAAGACGGGACGCCACTGCACTACCAGCTTGTCAATGTCAAAGAGTGGTGTAAGAACAGCTTCGAGGTGGTAAACCAACTTCGCGTCAACACAAAGTCGAGCTTCCATCGCTACGATGTGATCCTGCTCGTCAACGGTTTGCCCCTGGTGCAGATCGAGCTGAAGAGTCTGCAGATCAGTCCACGTAGGGCGATGCAGCAGATTGTCGAGTACAAGTACGATCCGGGCAACGGCTACACCAACACGCTGCTCTGCTTCATGCAGCTCTTCATCGTCAGCAACCGCAGCAATACCTGGTATTTTGCCAACAACAACGCCGAATATTTCCGTTTCGATGCCGAAGAGCGGTTTTTGCCCATCTACCAGTGGGCCACTACTGACAACGAGAAAGTCGCGTACCTCGACGACTTTGCGGATGCATTCCTTGCAAAGTGTACCCTTGCGGAGATGATCAGCCGCTACATGGTGCTGATCCAGACCGAGCGCAAGCTTGTGATGATGCGCCCGTACCAGATCTACGCAGTCAAGGCGATCGTCGAATGTATCCATCAGAACCGTGGCAACGGCTACATCTGGCACACCACAGGCAGTGGCAAGACTCTAACCTCCTTCAAGGCCTCTATCTTGCTAAAGGACAACCCCAACATCGAAAAAGTCCTTTTCGTAGTGGACCGCAAAGATCTCGACCGGCAGACCAGGCAGGAATTCAACCGCTTCCAGCCCGGTTGTGTGGAGCAAAACACCAATACCGAAACCTTAGTCAAGCGCCTCCTCTCCGAGGACTACGCCGACAAGGTAATCGTTACCACTATCCAGA
>Ga0209203_1001468_pt1 | contig 17311 bp, 16 predicted proteins | sample AD_UKC109_MetaG_FD_184423 | JGI IMG/M metagenome (GOLD analysis project Ga0209203, IMG submission 184423) | Active sludge microbial communities of municipal wastewater-treating anaerobic digesters from Hong Kong - AD_UKC109_MetaG (SPAdes)... | ecosystem: Engineered > Bioreactor > Anaerobic >... | reverse complement strand
CCGATTCCCGACGTGAAGGATTTCATCTATCATTATATGTTGGAAGAAAAAGTTTTGGATGTCGAACCGATCCGGGAGTCCATTCAATCATATCGCGATCTGGAAGCCACGCTTAAAATAATCAAACAGAAGATCACGTCGCTACAGGAAATCAAGGATCTTTACGACGATATCCAAAAGAACAAAGAACAAAAAACCTTCTATGAATATTTTCTGAAACTGATCGACATCGAAGCGACGAAAGACGATATCGACAAAAAACAGAAAACCCAGGAAAAAATCACCGTTGCCAGGGATAAAAACCGCAAACTGATTGATGAGATCGACCACCAGCTGGAACTCCTGGACGACCGCAGCAAGGAAATCTATTCAATGCTGCAATCCGATTCGAGCTTTCAGGCTGGCGAGATCTACGACAAGGAAATCCAGTCTGTGTCTCGTCAAATAGAAGAAAAGGAAGAGATCAACACCTATTTCAAACGCAAATCCGACAAGCTGAAAGCCCTGATTAAGGAGTTAAAGACCGAATACAAAAAACCGGTCTACGACGAACTCGCGAAAATCGACCTCTTCAACCTGCAAAAAGACGGGATTGACAAAACCAAACTGGCGCTTTTGGACATCGATAAACGCGTAAAGGAAATCGCCGAGGAAAACCAGAGAGAATCCGGCAGCCTCGAAAGAAATCGTCAGGACATGGTAGGTGAGATTAACGAGATCTACCAGACCCTGAAAGAACTCGATTCCCACCAACTTCGTTACAACCCGATGGTAAGAAGATTGCAAAAAGCGATCGAAGAAGGCGTCAAGGAACGTTTGGGAGTGGATGTAAGCGTCCATATTCTGGCTGAATTACTGGAAGTCAGCGACCGTTCGTGGCACGACACTGTCGAAGATTATCTCGGAATGCAAAGATTCAATTTGATTGTGGAACCCCGTTATTTCGACGATGCCCTCCAAATCTATAACAAAGTCAAAGAAGACATCAATATTTACGGCATCGGTCTCGTCAACACGAAGAAAATCCAGAATTTCACTTCCTGTCAAGCCGGATCGCTGGCCTCGATCATCGATTCCGAGAATGTCGATGCCAAACATTACATCAACATGATTTGCGGAAATCTGATCATGGTCCAGGATGTCACCGATCTGGAGAAATATCCCCAGGCCATTACGAAATCCGGCATGGTCTACCGGTCCTATACCGTCAGAAGTCTGAATAGAAACACCGAAAAGCCGTTTATCGGCAAACGCGCCTATGAAGAGCAGTTGGAAAAATGGCGCCACCTTGCCAAAACGAAAAAGGACGAGTATCAGACGCTTGTCGATCGGATCAACACCCTGCAGGAAGAAAACAATGCCATCCAGGCCTTGAATCTTCTGGAAAATCTTAAACTGATCGAGGCATCGGCATCCTTACCGGAACTGAAGACTAGAAAAAAAGAGTTGCTTGAGAAGAAGCAGAATCTTCCGAAGGAAAACCTGAATCAGATCCGTATGGAATACGAGGGCATCAAGGAAGAAATGCGCGGCTTCCAGAATCAACGCCGGCATGCTTATGAAGAAAACGGAAAACTGTCTTCCGATGATCTCAAGTGCCAGGACGAGATCCTCGCCTTGGAAACCAAAATCAACACCCTAAGAAAAGAATTGGAGTCATCGGCCGAAGGCAACCTTACCTTAGAAAGCGATGCCACCAAGCTTTACAACCAGGAGATCAGGAACGCTTCCGATCAGAAGAAAGTCCGCGATGAATACCAGAAGCGGATCGAAACCGAACTCGGAAATCTGTCCAATCTCGAGGATTCGCTCAAATCTAAACAGTTCAAATACGTCAACACCTACAATCTATCCTATCAATACGGCCTCGAATACATGGACCTTTACTTAAACGAATACAACAAACTGGTCAAGTCCGAGCTGATCAAATACGAAGCCAAAGTCAGAGAAGCGAGAGAATCTGCCGAGAAACTCTTCAAAGAGGACTTCCTGGCGAAACTCAGAAGTTACATCGTCGCCGCGCAGGAGGAGATCCGCAAGATCAACGAAACTCTCGCAACCATCCATTTCGGTGACGATACCTACGAGTTCATCTTCCCGAAATCTCATGAATATGGCGACTATTACGACATGGTGTTGTCAGACGAGTCCCTGAAGAGCGGTTCCGAAATCTTCAATTACGAGTTTGAAATGAAATATCAGCGCCAACTGGAGGAACTATTCGTCAACCTGGCCCAGGAAGGCCTGAATGACAACGGCGCTGTGAACAAGTTCACCGACTACCGGACCTACATGGATTACGACATCAAGATCAAGAACGTCTCCGGCGACGTCATCCTTTATTCCAAGGTTTTCAAGGAAAAATCCGGCGGCGAGACCCAGGTTCCGTTCTATGTCGCGACCCTTGCCTCGTTTGTCAGACTCTTCCAACAGGCTCAACGCGGAAACGTCCACGATGTCATCGGACTCATCATCTTCGACGAAGTCTTCGACAAGATGGATACATCCAGAATCAAGTCGATGATGGAATTCATCAAGCGTTTGCCGGTCCAGATCATCCTGGCAACCCCGCCGCAGAAGATGGAAGTCTTGAGCAAGTTCACCGACACGACTGTGGTGACCCTAAGGGACGGACGGGCTGCCAGAGCTTACGAAGTCGTCCAGAAAGATATGTGATAAATGAAATGGCTCCTTTGCGGGAGCCGTTTTTTTATAAAACAGAAACAAAAGACGGTTTTGCCTTTCATGGTATGACGCGATATGATAAAATAACGATATGGCGTTTCAAACCAACAAGACCTTAGAGGAAGGAATACCGTATATGGCCGAAGGAACGATTTATCCGATACTTTTGTTACATGGAATGGGATTTCGGGATTTCCGTAGAATCAATTACTGGGGCAGGATTCCCGGTGTTTTGGGAGTATACGGGGCCAAAGTTTTCTATGGAAACCAGGACGCCAACGGTTCGGTCGAGACCAACGCCCTTCAAATTGAAATGAGACTTAAAGAAATTTTAAGGGAAACGGGTGCCGCTAAAGTCAACATCATCGCCCATTCGAAAGGCGGGATCGAAGCCCGTTATCTCATATCGACGTTGAAACATGCGGACGAGGTCGCGTCCCTGACGACAATATCGACGCCCCACAATGGGTCTGTGACCGTCGACCATCTATTGAAATTCCCGAAATTTCTTGTCAAGTTCGGTTGTTTTCTCACCGATATTTTCTTTCGTATCCTCGGCGACAAAAACCCGAAAACGTACAGTTCCGTCTGTTCTTTGACCACAAAAGTGGCCAACCAGTTCAACCTGGATAATCCGGACTCCGACAAGGTTTACTATCAAAGTTACGCCTTTGTCATGAAAAACATATTTTCGGACGGTTTTTTCTGGTTATCTTGGTTGCTTGTCCGCCACTATGAAGGAGAAAGCGACGGCTTGTTGTCGCCTCGTGCGGTCAAGTGGGGGAATTTCCGAGGCATCTATAAAAGCAACGGAAGAAGAGGAATCTCCCATTGCGACGAAGTCGATTTGAGAAGACGCCGGTTTACCAAAAAGACCGGTGACGGTATTTCCGACATCACCGAAATTTATCTGAAAATATATGAAGATCTATGCAATATGGGATTCTGAAATGACAGAAGTCGCAGTCTGGTGCGGCTTTTTGTTATCAAAAAAATGATTTTATGTTATCATTGAAGCGGTGAAAAATATGCAAAAGTATTTCGTTCTTCCCGATAAAGTCCACGACCATACCTGTTATCTTTCCGGATCCGATCTTCATCATATCCGGGACGTTTTGCGTTACCATACCGGGCAACAGGTTATAATCGGAATTTCGGGAGGAAAAAGTTATCTGGGCGTGATCGGATTGATCACCAGGGATATCTGCGAAGTGACGCTTACGGAAGAGTTGAATATAATTGAACCTTACTACAATGTCACGATCGCCCAGGCCTTGATCAAAAAGGACCGGTTCGAACTGTTTCTGGAAAAAGCGGCGGAACTCGGCGTCAGCGCTGTAATCCCGACGGTTTTTTCGCGCTCGGTAGTCAAAATCGACGAAACGAAAGAATCAAGAAAGCATGAACGGTTTCAACTGATTCTGAAAGAAGCTTCCGAACAGTCAAAGCGAAAAGATATCCCGGAACTGCTTCCTTTTACAATTCTCACAGATATCGATTATCCGGCATATGACCGGGTGATCGTCTGTTATGAAAAAAACGACACGGACGGATCATTGAAAGAAATCATCGGACAAATCCGTCCCGAAGAAAAAATCCTCGTCATTGTCGGCCCGGAGGGTGGCATATCGAAGGAAGAAACGGAGTTTCTTAGCCTTCAAAAAGCTTTTTTCGTAACTTTGGGAAATAGAATCCTGCGGAGCGAAACCGCATCGATCATGGTTCTTTCCGCCTTCTTGTATGAAGGAGGCAGATGATATGAAAAAAGTTGCCTTCACCACTTTGGGATGCAAAGTCAATTCCTACGAAACCGAAGCCTTGTGGGAGATTTTCAGACAAAAAGGCTATCAAAGGGTTAGTGACACAAAAGCGGCCGATGTCTATATTGTCAACACCTGCCTTGTGACAAACACCGCTGCCGGCAAAAGCAGACAGATGATTCACCGGGTTTTGAAACACAATCCGGATGCCGACATCCTAGTCATGGGATGTTTGTCCCAATTAGAAGCTGAAAAAGTTCTTGCGGAAAAAAACGTGCGGGCGATTGTCGGAACGAATGATCGGGAGAAGCTGCTTGGATATCTGGATGAATACCATGAAAAAGGCAAAAAAATCAATGGTATAAACCGTGTTGAAAATCGTCGTAAATTCGGGAATCTGGCGGTTTCCGGATATTCTGATCATCAAAGGGCATTTTTGAAAATCGAGGACGGATGCGATAATTACTGTTCCTATTGCATCATTCCTTACGCTCGCGGACCGGTTCGTTCCAAACCGCTTGACGAAGTCATGGAAGAAGCCGAAATACTAGCAAAAAGCCATCAGGAAATCATTCTGACGGGAATTCATACCGGCGGATACGGGAAGGATATTGAAGATGTGACCTTCGCGACGCTTCTTTGGAAACTGGCTGCTGAGAATAACCTTCCAAGGATTCGCATATCGTCGATCGAAATCCATGAACTGACTGATGAAGTGATCGAAATTCTTTCCGGTTCAAAGCGTTTTGTGCATCACCTTCACATTCCTCTCCAGTCCGGATCCGACAAAATCCTGAAATTGATGAACCGCAAATATGACACCGCTTATTACAAAGACAGGATAAATAAAATCCGTAAGGCTTTGCCAGATCTGTCAGTGACTACCGACATCATCGTCGGCTTCCCTAAAGAAACGGAAGCCGACTTTGTAGATACGCTGACATTTGCGGAAATGATCGGATTTAACGAATTGCATGTATTCCCATATTCCAAACGGCCGGGAACCGTAGCGGCGAAAATGACCGACGATATTCCCGGAAACATAAAAAAAGAAAGAGTCGGTCGTCTGATAGCTTTAGGCGAGAAAATGGCAAAAGACGCGATAAAAGCAATGATCGGAAAAAAACTCGAAGTCATCGTCGAAAGAAGGAAGGGAGATTATTTGACGGGACATTCCGCCGGCTACATCCACGTGGCTTTCAAAGGTTCGGACGATTTAATCGGCCGGAAGGTGGATGTCATCCTGGATAGGGAAGCATACCCTCTAAGCGTCGGCTCGCTTGTGAATAAATAAAAAAGATCCCCGGTTTTCCGAGGATCTTTTAAAGAAACAAATTCAACGTTTTTTCTGTTTGGCGAGCCGTTTTTCTTTCAAAGCTTCGATCTTGGCCTGAGCCTTGATCTGTTTCTTCGAAAGCGGTTTTTCCTTTTGTTTTCTCTTGATATGTTTGGCATCTTTGACGACATCGTAACTGATCACGGTGCCGTTGTCATGATTTGTCATCCGGTATGGCACGCCTTCGTTGATCTGCATCGGGACTTCGAACAAAAATCCGATCGTCGGCAGAAGCATCTGGTACTTGTTGATGCCTTTGACCAGATTGCGAATCTTTTTGGAACGATCCCAGCGGAAAATGACTTTGTTCATCTCATTCAGATACAAAAGAACAAAAGATGCTTTTTTCTTGTCGGCCGATATAAAACTTCTCAACAATACCAGTTCCGGCAGATTCTTGACATAGTACTCAAGGTACTTTCTGACCATCCGCTTGCCTTTTCCGTTCAGGCATTTGTACGTGTTGGTCTCGTCTCTCATCAGGTTTCCGGAAACAATGGTTTCGTTAAGGATGTTGCCGTTGTAGCGCTTGTTTTTGTTGATGGTGCGGTCCAACTTTTTGTAGAAATTCTTGTAGCGGGCTGCATAGCGTCCTTTATTGATGAAAACCGCCAAAAGGATGATGAATGCGATCGCTGCCACAGCGATGATGATGATTTGGACCAACCCCAAATTCATAAAATAAAACATTGGCAAATCCATATACGAACACCTCGATTCCATACACCTGAAATAATACCATATCTGGCCAAGAAATGAAATCAATTTCCCGAAAAAAATCGTTTACTTTTTATAAATATTCCTGTATAATATTTTTTGGCAAGAAGAAAAGGGGTGAAAGCACATGGCAAAAACCGTCGTAAGAGATAACGAAAGCATCGAAGACGCATTGCGTCGTTTTAAACGAGACGTTTCACGCGCCGGAACCTTGGCTGAAGCCCGTAAAAGGGAATATTATTTGAAACCGAGCGTTTCCAAGAAACTCAAACAGCGCCAGCATAAAGGCGGACACCGCGTATGACTCGAGAGCACTTCACATTGTTGAAGTGCTTTTTTTCCCCGTTGTGTGGTATAATTATATAAAGGGAGTGATGCGATTCCGATGGTAGATCTGACCAAGCTGGACATACCCGTGACGAACGTTTCCGAAATGGTCGCCCTGTTCGGCGTCAACGAAAAATACGTCCGGATTTTATCCGGTTTATACGGATTCAATATCTACGTCAACCACGAGGGTATTTTACTCGATACGGATGACGAAGAGAAGATTTCTGAAATCAGGGGAATCTTCGATATTTTGTTACAACTTGTAAAACGCAACATCGTGTTCAACGAGCGCGATATCATCTATATCCATCACATGTACAATATCGCCGGGAAGGAAGAGTTGCTTTCCCTTTTTCTGGGTCGCCAGGAAGTGGTGAAAACATTTTCGGGAAAACCGGTTTACGCCAAAACGCTTAGTCAGAAAACCTATCTTGACGCTATTGAGAAAAACACCGTCGTTTTCGGTATCGGACCGGCCGGTACCGGTAAAACCTATCTTGCCGTTCTCTACGGGCTAAGAAAGCTTAAAGAAGGCAAGATCAAGAAAATCGTCCTAACCCGTCCGGCTGTCGAAGCTGGCGAGAACCTGGGCTTTCTTCCCGGTGATCTCAAGGAAAAGATCGATCCTTATCTCAGACCATTGTATGACGCCATGTACGAGGTGCTCGGTCTGAGACTCACCGAAGAATACATCGAAAAAGGTTTGATCGAGATCGCTCCGCTTGCTTATATGCGGGGACGCACTCTGGAAAACGTATATGTCATTCTGGACGAAGCCCAGAACACTACTGTCGGGCAGATGAAACTGTTCCTGACGAGGCTGGGATTCCAATCCAAAATGATCGTCACCGGCGATGTCACTCAAAGCGATTTGCCCGCAAGAGTTCCGTCGGGCCTGATCAGGGCTTCCGAGATCCTAAAAGAGATCAACGACATAGCGATCGTTACATTCGACAACACCGATGTCGTGAGACATCCGCTTGTCCAAACGATCATTAAGAGGTTCGAAGATGCTAAGGATTAATTATGTGGATGAAGCTTCCAGCCCGGAAGAATGTCATGAAATAATCCGTAGCATTCTGAAAAAAGCAGCCAGGGAAACCAGGCTATGCGGATATAAAATCATCAGCGTGATAATGGTCACAAACGAGAAAATCCACGAACTAAACCGGATATACCGTAACGTTGACCGGCCGACCGATGTTCTGAGTTTTCCCGACGACGAAACAAAAAGAGAACTCGGAGACATATTCATATCGCTCGAAAAAACCAAATCGCAGGCCGAAGAATACGGACATTCATTCGACCGCGAACTTGCTTTTCTCGCTTTACATGGATTTCTTCACTGCCTAGGATACGACCACTTGGACAAGGAATCCGAGACGGAAATGTTCACCCTCCAGAAACAGATACTGGAAAAATCGAAATACAAGAGGTAATGCAAAATGGACAAACTAATCAAAATGGCGAAAGAAAACATCGTCAATTCCTATTCACCCTATTCCAAATTCGCCGTGTCGGCGGTTCTCGAGCTTAAAAACGGCGATACTTACAAGGGCGTCAACATCGAAAACGCCGCTTTCGGTCTGTCGAACTGCGCCGAAAGAAGCGCTCTTTTCGCAGCTTACTCCAACGGAATCAAGAAAGAAGATATCAAAAAAATCGTCATTTTCACCGACCATCCTTATTTCGTGTCCCCTTGCGGATCCTGTCGCCAGGTCATGCGTGAATTGATGGAAGACGATGCCGATATCATTTTGGTAAACAACAAGAACGAAACCAAAACGATCAAAAACTCCGAATTGTTGCCATTCGGTTTCTCAAAAAAGGATCTCTGATGTTCAAATCCGGATTTATAGCCATAATCGGCGAACCAAACGTCGGCAAATCGACGTTTTTGAACCAAGTCCTGAAAAAGAAGATCGCAATCACCTCGGACAAGCCGCAAACGACCAGAGACGTATTCGCCGGTATCTTTAACGATAGTGAATCGCAACTGGTTTTTCTCGATACGCCCGGAATTCACAATGCCAAGACCAAACTGGGCGAATATATGACATCATCGGCCATCAGCACGATCAAGGCTGTCGATCTGGTGCTTTTTTTTGTCAACGCCTACGATGATGTAAAAGAAAGCAATCTCAAGATAATGGACAAACTGGAAAACATCAAAACGCCGGTTTTTCTCATTATCAACAAGCTTGACACGATCACCGATTTTCAGCGCCTTGAGGCCGCTATCAAACCCTATAAGGACAAATGTGCTTTTGCCGGGGTCTTTGCGGTTTCCGCTTTGACCGGGCAATATGTCGATTTGCTTATGAAAGACATCAAAAACATGTTGCCGGAAGGCCCGAAATATTATCCGGACGGCGCTCTTTCCGACCGGCCGGAGACATTCCTGATCCAGGAATTCATCCGTGAAAAAATATTGGACAATACCCGTGAAGAAGTTCCTCATGCTGTAGCGGTCTATATCGAAAGGATGCAACACAAGAAAGAACTGACCAGAATCGATGCGACAATCGTTGTCGAGCGCGATTCCCAAAAAGCGATCGTGATCGGCAAAAACGGTGCCAGGCTCAAAAAGATCGGGACCGATGCGAGATTGGACATCGAAGAATTACTGGGACGTTCCGTCTATCTCGACCTTTTCTGCAAAGTCGAACCAAACTGGCGGAACCGAGACCATTATCTGAAAACATACGGATACAAACCAGAAAAGAAATAAGGTGTTAGACATGACCGAAACGACGGGATTCGTTCTCAAAAGGATGGATTACAAAGAGACGAGCAAGATCATTTTCGTCTATACCCCGACGGGCCGTGAAAGCTATCTCGTCCACGGAGCCAACAAGTTCACAAGCCCATTCCTGGCCCAAGCGGAAATATTAAACCTTTTAAACGTGAAAAGCGAAGGAAAAGGACTGAAGACAGCCAAAAACATCGAAACAAAGGCACGTTATCCCCACATCAAAGACAACCTGGAAAAATATACCTACGCCCTGCATCTTTTTGAAATCCTTCAGAATGTGGCCGATGCCGAAATCGATCATGCAAAGTTGTTTGGATTCATGGAAAAATTGCTTCCTAAAATGGAAGAAAGCGACAACTACATTCCTTACGCCTATATGTTTGAAAGCAAGTTGTTATATCTTTTGGGGATTCAACCGGAATTCAGGGAATGTGTCGTCTGCAAAAGCAAAGAAGTGGCCGGATTTTCCGTGCCGGACGGCGGAATGCTTTGTCAGGAACATTACCGCGAATCCTGTTACCCTCTCACACTTGCAAGAGAATGGATGCGTCTTTATTATTTCGACATCAACAAAGAAGCCGAACCGCCTCTGTTGTCTTATGACACAGCAGTCGGGTTAAGAAGGCTTCTCGATGACTATTACCGATATCACCTGAACATGAGGACAAAGTCACGCCAGGTCCTAGAAGGACTGCTGGGATACTGAGTCCCTTGTTTTCAATTTGCATATATCAACTTGACAATACAGTTAATAATAATATAATTATACTGAAGTAATATGCGCCATTTTGGGAGGATGATTGATTTGGCCAACACACTCGATCAACTTGTGAACTACTGCAAACAATACGGATTCATCTTCCAGGGCTCCGAAATCTACGGCGGCCTCGCCAATTCCTGGGACTACGGCCCTCTAGGCGTCGAACTCAAAAACAACATCAAAAAAGCCTGGTGGGAAAAATTCGTCGCCAGGAATCCATACAACGTCGGTCTCGATTCCGGGATCATTTTGCATACAAACGCCTGGATAGCATCCGGACACGTCAAGAGTTTCCAAGATCCGCTCATGGATTGCAAGGAATGCAAATCGAGACATCGGGCCGATAAGCTGATCGAAGCCCATTCGAAGGGCAAAGTGGACGCCGACGGTTGGAGCCGTGACGAAATGCTCCGATATATCAACGATAACAAAGTGAAGTGCCCTGTTTGCGGCGCTTTCAATTATACCGACATCAGACAGTTCAATCTGATGTTCAAAACCCATCAGGGCGTGATCGAGGACGAGCAAAGTCAAGTATATCTGCGTCCGGAAACCGCTCAGGGAATCTTCCTTGATTTCAAAAATGTCTTAAGGGTATCGCGGAAGAAAATCCCATTTGGCATCGGTCAGATCGGCAAGGCTTTCCGTAACGAAATTACTCCGGGGAACTTTGTTTTCCGTACAAGGGAATTCGAACAGATGGAACTGGAATTCTTTTGCAAACCGCATACGGAACTCGAATGGTTCGCTTACTGGAAGGATTTCGCCCAAAAATTCCTGTTATCTTTGGGGCTTGATCCGGAACATATCAGATTCCATGATCATCCGAAAGAAAAGCTTTCGTTCTATTCCAACGCCACCACCGACATATTGTACCAATTCCCCTGGGGGTTCGACGAACTCTGGGGCATCGCTTCCCGTACCGATTACGATCTCGGAAGACATCAGGAAAATTCCGGAGAAAACCTGGAATATCTTGATCCCGACACTAACGAGAAATATCTTCCCTATGTCATCGAACCGTCGCTCGGAGTCGAAAGGCTGTTACTCGCAATCCTGAACGACGCTCTGACGGAAGAAACCGTAGAATCGACCGGCGAGACCAGGACGCTGCTCAAAATCGACAAGCATCTGGCTCCATACCAGGTTGCCGTCCTGCCGCTCGTCAAGAAATATCATCAGGAAAAATCAAACGCAGTCTTCAACATGCTGATAAATGATTTTTCTGCCGTCTATGACGACACCGGCAATATCGGCCGCCGTTATCGCCGCCAGGATGCCATCGGCACTCCGTATGCCGTGACAATCGACGATACGACCGAAAGCGAAGGAACCGTCACCATTCGTGACCGCGATTCCATGAGTCAGGTTGTAATTGCCGTCGCTGAATTGTCGGATTATTTGAAAAAACAATTCTGATTCATAAAAAATAACCAAAAAGAAGGTGAGGAAATGGCAAGGATCAGTCAGGACACCGTTGACAGGATCAAGGATGCGGCTGACATTCTCGACGTTGTCGGCGAATACGTAGCCTTGCAACCGGCCGGCAAGAACCATAAAGGCCTTTGCCCTTTCCATAACGAAAAGACACCTTCTTTTTTTGTGTCTCCCGAGCGTAACTGGTTCCATTGTTACGGATGTGGCGCCAAAGGCGATCCTATCACTTTCATCCAGAAATACAAGAACATTTCCTATGTCGACAGCCTGAAATATCTGGGTGAGAAATACAATATCGAAATGAAATGGGAAGGCGACATCGAAACGTCGGTCAGCCGTGACCGTTTGTACCAGATCAACGAGGAAGCCATGCGCTTTTATCAGTTGTATCTCACCAACACGGAAAAAGGCAAAGTTCCGCTCGCTTATCTTTCCAAACGCGGCATCGGCATTCATACCGTCCAGTATTTCGAGATCGGATACGCCCCCAAGGAATCAGATGCGCTTTACCAGCATCTCAAGGAAAAATATACGGAATTGGACATGCTCGAACTCGGTCTCATAAAGAAAAAAGACACCGGTGAATATTACGACCTTTTCCGCGACCGCGTCGTGTTTCCCCTGAAAAACGCCTACGGAAAAGTCCTGGGATTCAGCGGACGGCTTTATGAGGCAAAGGAAGACGAACCGAAATATGTCAACTCTCCCTTTACCGACATTTTCATAAAAGGGGAAACCTTGTACAATCTCGACAAGGCGCAGACATTCATAAGACAATCTGGCGAAGCGATTCTTTACGAAGGTTTCATGGATGTCATCGCTTCCGTCAAAGCCGGCGTCAAGAATGCCGTCGCTTCGATGGGAACCCAGTTGACCATGCAACAGGCGGCCCTTTTGCGAAAATACACGGATAAGGTTGTCATTTGTTACGACGGCGACGAGGCGGGCTTTAACGCCACCGGCAAAGCCATTACCATCCTCAGGGATGAAAGATTCGAGATCAGCGTTGTCGTATTACCGGAAGGCCTCGATCCGGACGATTTTGTCCGTAAGCATTCCGCCAAGGCTTTTGCCGAGTTTATCGATAAGAATAAGATAGATATCTACGAATTCGCCTATCTCCACTTTCTCCACGGACATGATCTTTCCAAGGCTTCCGAAGCGGAAGCGTTTAAACTTAAAGTTTTTGATTTCTTACAGAAGAAAGCGTCAATCACGGTCACGGACATCTATCTGAAAAAAATGGCTTCCACGATCGGCGTCGACGAATCATCAATTAAAGCCGACTACGAATCATATCTGATGATGCAGGCAATCAAAAAGAGCCTAGTCACCAGGAAAACCCACAACCAATTCTCGACCGTGACGCATCGCTATGTGAAAGCCGAGGAAATCCTGATCAACTACTATTTGAAATCCGCCGTCTTCCGCAAGGAAATCCGCGACAATCTAACCGATCTCTTTGCTAAAGAAAAAGGCAACGTCGAGATCATCGGGTGCGCTATTGATATTGCCGACACCTCGGATAAAGACGACATTACCGCGGAAGTGTTCGCCCAGATTCCGGAAAGCCGCCACGAGTTGTTTCATCGTAAACTTTTGGACCCCGGGTACGAATACTCGTCACAAGAACTGTCCGATTGCATCATGACAATCAAAGATCGCAAAGTCGAAGAAATGGTGGCCGAACTCGAGGACGAGAAAAATTCGATCACATACGAAAACAAGAAAGAACGCTATATTGAACTTGTAAATCAAATCGCCGAACTCAAAAGGTCGCAGGGAAAGGATAAAAAATGGATAAAAAAGAAATAGTCGCAAAATTAGTCAAACAGCACGAGGATGAAGGATCCATCGGCATCGATGATGTCAAGAAATACGCCGAAGAGGGATCGAAACTGTTTGAAGATATCATAGTCGATCTCGAAACCGAAGGAATCGACCTATATGACGATAACGATCTTGGCGAAATCGACGACGGACTGATTGACGACGAAGATGAGGAAAAACAGGAAGAGAAACCAGCCGAAGACGAAGATGCGGAAGAAGACGATTTTGTCGATTTGGACGAACTCTCCGATGAAGATATTCCCGAAGAGGAATTGATCGATTTTGATTATGCGAAAGAAATCGAAGAGGAATTGATGCTTGAAAAGCAATTCGACAGTAATGTATCGATCAAGGTTGATGATCCTGTCAGAATGTATCTTAAAGAGATCGGCCGGGTCGAACTTCTCTCGAACGACGAAGAATACGAACTTGCAACCCTGATCAGCCGGGCTCGCAAAGCCAAGGAAACATACGAGGAACGCGTGAAAAACGGCGAGACTATCTCGAGCGAAGAAATGGCCGATTATGAAGAACTCTTCAAACGCGGCGAATTCAGCGAAAAAAAACTGGTCGAAGCCAATCTCCGTCTGGTTGTCTCGATCGCCAAACGCTATGTCGGAAGAGGCATGCAATTCCTAGATCTTATCCAGGAAGGCAACATGGGTCTGATGAAAGCCGTTTACAAATTCGACCACACCAAGGGTTTTAAGTTTTCAACCTACGCCACATGGTGGATTCGTCAAGCCATCACCCGGGCGATCGCCGATCAGGCACGAACGATCAGGATCCCCGTCCACATGGTCGAAACCATCAACAAGCTCGTAAGAACTCAAAGGACGCTCACTCAGAAACTGAAAAGAGAACCCCGACCCGAAGAAGTCGCGGCGGAAATGCATATTTCGGTCGACAAGGTCCAGATCATCCAGAAAGTCGCTCAGGAACCGATTTCACTCGAAAGTCCGGTCGGCGAGGAAGAAGACTCTTCTTTGGGAGATTTCATTCCTGATCCCGACACCCTGACTCCTTACGAATATACTTCCAAGGAAATGTTGAAACGGGAACTCGATTCCGTATTGGAAACCCTGACCGACCGCGAGGAGAAAGTCCTGAGAATGCGGTTTGGCCTGCTTGACGGCAGAACCAGGACCCTGGAAGAAGTCGGCAAGGAATTCGGAGTGACCAGAGAAAGAATCCGGCAGATCGAAGCGAAAGCGCTTCGCAAACTCCGCCATCCTTCCCGCAGCAAGAAACTGAAAGACTTTACGAACGGAAACAAATGACACAATTGTCCCCAAGGCTTGGCGCCGTTCTTTCCTTCTGCCATGGCTTCGATTGCCTGATCGATATCGGCTCCGACCATGCTTATCTGCCGATCGAAGCGGTAAGGCAGGGATATGTGGCCAAAGCCATCGCCGTCGACAACAAGCCATCGCCCTTAAGCGTTGCTTTAAAGAACATCGAACAAAGCGGCCTAAAAGACAAAATCGAGACCGTTCTGTCGGATGGCTTCACATCTCTAAACCATTCTGGCGATCTCGTCACCATTTCCGGAATCGGCGGAAAACTAACGGCCGAGATCCTGGAACAAGGCGATCTCGAAAAAGTCAAAATGCTGGTTTTGTCTCCCAATTCCGAAGCATTTGTCGTCCGTGACTGGCTGGAGAAAAATCATTTCGTGATTACAGGCGAAACATTTCTTTTGGATCGCGGCAAGCATTATCAGGTGATTGCCGCCAAAAAAGGCGTCATGGAACTGGATCTGATTGAGAAAGAATTCGGCCCGATGATAATCAGGGAGAAAAATCCCGCTTTCGTCGCATACATAAGAAAAATCATTGCGAAACTCGACAAAGCCGCAGCGGGAGCCAACGATATCCAAGAAAAAGAAAGGATCCGGGAAAGGATCGGCCTGTTGAAAGGACTGGTATTGTGAACAGAATCGAAGTTACCAAATACTTAGAAACCATGTATCCCCGTCATCTTGCATATGACTGGGACAATGTCGGGTTGCAGGTTGGTACCTTGAACAAGCCCGTGAAGAAGATTCTTGTGACGCTTGATGTCACGAAGGATGTTGTCAGGGAAGCGACTGACCTCAAAGCGGATCTCATCTTATCGCATCACCCTTTGATATTCCAACCGATCAGTTCGGTTCAGTTCGAGACTCCGAAAGGCTGGATAATCCAGGAACTCGTGAAAAAGGATATCGCCCTCTATTCTATGCACACGAATTTCGATGTTGCAGACGGAGGGATGAATGACCGCCTTTCCGAAAGACTCGGGCTAAGAGACACGAAACTTTTGGATGAAGAATTAGGCATCGGACGTTACGGCAGGATCAATCCCATGCCGATGCCGGAATTCATTTCATATGTCAAGAAACAACTTGAAGTTACGCATGTGCGCCTAATCGGTAACATGAACAAAACGGTGGAGATTGTCGGCATATCCGGCGGTTCCGGAAGCCAGCACATGCATCAAGCGAAAAAACGCGGATGCGACGTCTACATCACCGGGGACGTTACATACCACAATGCCCTCGACGCCATCATGATGGGTTATACGATCATTGATGTCGGACACAACGTTGAAAAAATATTTATTCCGTCAATCATCGACGACATCAGGAAAGAATTCCCATACTTGGATATTGCGGCCTCCACTGTTGACACCAATCCCTATCAGGAAAAATAAGGCTGTGAAAATCAGCCTTTTTACTTGCAATAAAAAAGATATCATGGTATACTCTGTTTGAAATTCAAAACATTTGATATTAAAACAAACAGAGGAGACCATTATCATGGCAAACATAGGCGTAGCCGTATGCGGCAATTCAGGCATCGATTATCTCGTACACGACAAATCCATTCGCATTTTTCATTCCTTGCTGATGATCGGAACCCAGGAATACGAGGACTTCGTGGAAATATCCTGTGACGAATTTTACGCCAGACTAGAAAAAAATCCCGATCTCGACATCAGGACAGCCCAGACAAGTACCGGCAAACTTCTGGAAATGTACAAAGAAATGATCGCTTCCGGATATGACGAACTTCTAATCATAACCATCTCCAAACACCTTTCCGGCACTTATCAGAACGCCGTTCTGGCAGCGAAGATGATCGAGAATGTCCCCATCCATATTTTTGATTCACAATCGCTTTCCTATGTCGAAGCCCTGATGGCAATGACAGCCAGACTGATGGCGGATGAAGGTGAAAAAGTTCCTGACATCATGCGAAAGCTCGAATGGATCCGCGACCACAACCATATTTTTGTCACGGTGGACACGCTTAAATATCTGATAAAAAACGGAAGACTTTCGAATGCAGCCGGATTCTTCGGGACATTGCTGAAATTAAAACCGTTGTTGGAAGTATCCAAGGACGGCAAGGTCGAAACCTTGGAAAAGATAAGGACAACGCAACGTGCGAGAGCGGAAATGATGGATCTTTTCTATAAAGAGATTGCCGGCAAAAAAGTTGTCGCATTCATTGTTTACACTAACAACATGAACGAATTTTTCGACCTCAAGGATCTTCTAGAAGAACGTCCTGAGATTGTCGAAATGAAAATGATTCCCCTGACCCCCGTGGTCGGCTGTCATGCCGGACCAGGGACGATGGGACTTGGCTACATCGAAAAGGAGGAATAGCCATGTCGAAAGCAAAAGATTTGATCAACGAACTTTTGGTCGAGAC
>Ga0209203_1001464_pt1 | contig 17339 bp, 14 predicted proteins | sample AD_UKC109_MetaG_FD_184423 | JGI IMG/M metagenome (GOLD analysis project Ga0209203, IMG submission 184423) | Active sludge microbial communities of municipal wastewater-treating anaerobic digesters from Hong Kong - AD_UKC109_MetaG (SPAdes)... | ecosystem: Engineered > Bioreactor > Anaerobic >... | reverse complement strand
ACCATTGATCCGCAAACAGGCGATGTGCTTCCCGAAGGCGCCGAGGGTGAACTGGTTTTCACCACGCTGACCAAAGAAGCCAATCCGCTGGTCCGTTACCGCACCGGCGACATATCGCGTCTGATTACCGAACCGTGCCGCTGCGGCCGGACCCACATCAAAATGGAACGGGTCCTGAAGCGTAGCGACGACATGCTGATTATCCGCGGCGTCAATGTTTTCCCCTCGCAGATCGAAGCCATTCTGGTGGACATCGAAGGCCTCGAACCCAATTATCAGGTCATCATCGATAAAGCGGGCGCGCTGGATGTCATGGATTTGCAGGTCGAAGTCAACGACAAGATATTCAGCGACTCGGGCAGCATTAAACAACTGCAGAAAATCGAACAAAGAATTGTCAAGGACATGAGAGATTATCTGGGTGTTTCCGCACGCGTCAAACTTGTTCAGCCCAACACGCTGAAGAAAGCCGATGCCAAAATTATCGACAAACGCCGCACTTGATTAACCACAAAAGGGGGTTGCCATGAAAGTAGAACAAATATCCGTATTTCTCGAAAACAAACCCGGCACGCTGGAAGACGCCACGCGCGTTCTGAAAGAAGCCAATATCAATATCCGCACGTTGTCCGTAGCGGAAACCGTCGATTTCGGCATACTGCGCCTCATCGTCAATGACGTTGAAAAAGCCAACAAAGTCCTCAAAGACAACGGGTTCCGTGTAAGCAAGACCCCCGTCGTCGCCGTGGAAGTCCCCGACACACCGGGCGGACTGCACAGCATTATGGAAGTGGTTTCCAAAGAAGGCATCAATGTGGAATACCTTTACGCCTTCGTAGAAAAAAGCGGCCAGAACGCGGTCATCATCTTCCGCTTCGACAACCCCGAAAAAGCCATCGACGTTCTGACGAAAAAGAATTTTACGGTGATACCGGGAAGCAAGCTTTACGAGTTTTAATGAGACTCGAATCTTACAAGCGCAGCACAGTAAGATTCGTTAGTCGAACTACCCCAACTGCGCAGCAGTTGTGGGTAATGACATCATCTAGAGATATAATGAGATGAAACTTGATGATTGTAATGAGACTCAAATTTTGCAAGTGCAGCGTAGCAAAATTTATAAGTCGAATTATCCAATCCCGATATATCGAGATTGGAAACTATCCTAGGAGCGTAGCGACGTAGGATAATGAGAACCTAATCAAAGCGAATAGATCCGCGAGCTCTCTGACTAATGCGATGTTATACCGAAATCGCTGTCGGGGTTTATAATATTAACAACTGATCCATGTAAACAATATTGGATTCCAAAGAAAGTATAATTTTCATAACAGGTCATACATTAACTACGAAATCATAACGATCCCCAACACGTCTGACACGGAAGAGCCAAATTGTAATCTGCATTAATATAATCCCGCTATAATTTAGGGGAAATATATGGAGAGTTAAGATGGGAGCGGCTACATATTAAAACCTTGTGGATTGACAAGATACATCGCAGAAATGGATTTTTTAAGAATGGCGGGAAAATACAATGCCAATTTATCACACAGATCAAAGAAAGCACCACCTTTCATATGGGGCTTCAATTGGAATTTTGCTTTTAAAGACTCGTACTCGGTTTATTCTTGGTGATGTCGGTAATGCATGTACGTTTGACTTTCCCGTTCAGTATAAAGTGGTTGAAGAATCAAGTATAGAGCGATTAATTTTTAACGCCGATTCAACTCTGGCTGATCCTATAGTCAAAGCAGCAATTGCTCTGGAACAAGCGGGGGTATCTGCAATAACAGCGAACTGCGGTTATATGGCTTTATTTCAAAAACAGGTTTCTGAAGCGGTAAATATTCCGGTATTTCTTTCCAGCCTTATGCAAATTCCGTTCATCAACAGCATCATGCCTAAAAATAAAAGTGTCGGGGTAGTTGTGGCTGACAGTCGCCATATAACAACTTCATTATTGCGCTTTGCGGGAGTAATCAATGCTAATAATATTTTCATTGCCGGAATGGAAAAACAGAAAAATTTTTGGTCGGCCATTATGGATGAACAAGGGATTCTAGATAGCAACGCAATAGAGAAGGAAGTTGTAGCGGTTGCATCCGATCTCAGGCAAAGAGCCCCCAATATCGGAGCAATACTTTTGGAATGCAGCGATTTACCGCCTTATTCAGCAGCAGTTCAAGAGGCGTTGAAATTACCTGTGTTTGATTTTGTTACAATGATCAAATATGTTTTTTCTTCTGTTGCACAAAACCAATAGGGCGTGTAGATAATTCTGTGTAAACGGTTAGAAACAAATCGTATAAACATTTATCACAAGAGAACTGTCCAACACCGTGTGCACCTGTCTGGTGTGATTTTGAAGCATTTTTGAGCATTTTCCACACCCAAGCGGATTCCTGTTCCCAAGTCGCGTCCACGCTCCTTTCACCAGTATGTAACGCAAGCCTTGACGCTTGCATCCACCGTTTTCACTATTCACTCTTTCTTCTTCTGCCACGGCTTTGTTTTCCAACGCTGGTGGAACCAGAAATATTGATCGGGATATTCGCGGATCACCTCTTCAATGATTTTTGTGAAGCGCTGCGTATTCACCACCAGGTCATTTTCGTAATTATCCGTACAAACCGCTTCAATCGTCGGTTTGATGATAAATTTATATTTGCCTGATTTTTGCCGGGCCATAAATGCGGGAAGAACAGGAGCGCCGGAACGCATGGCCATCACCGCCAGGCCGACTCCCGTACAGGCGGTGCGACCGAAGAAATCGACAAACACGCCTTCATAATGGGCAACGTTCTGATCGCTGAGAATGCCGATCAGGTTATTTTCCCCGAGCAACTCCATAATTCTTTTTCCCGATCCCCCTTTGGGAATCATATCATTGCCCTGCATGGTCCGCACATATTCCACGACATTATCGATGACTGGATTATCCAGCGGCCGATAAACGATGTACATCGGTTTGAGATACATCGGACCGGCAATCGTCATCAATTCCCAGTTGCCGAAATGAGCCACAATAGAGAGCATTCCTTTTCCTTTGGCAATACCCGCCTGAAAATTTTCCACACCTTCAACATCAACCCATTCATGGATATTGTCTTTGGTAATGTAAGGTAAATCGAAAAACTCGGCGGCAACGATGGCAAAATGGCGGTAAACGCCTTTGGTGATTTTGATGATTTCCTTCGTGTCCTTTTCGGGGAAAGAACGCATCAGATTATGCAGTGTAATTAAACGGCTTTTTGTGCCGATGTGATAAAAAAGAAAAAATATCGATAAAAACATTCCCTTGCGCACAAATCGGGGAATGCCGTGAAAAACAGCAAGCAATATGTGGGTCGTTCTGGTTTTTTCAACTGGCATAGTTATTGATATTTACAGGGGCTTCCCGCATTCCTTGCATTTGCCGTCCGGACCGATCACACCGATGCATGCCCCGTCGGAGCACAATACTCGTTTATCCCAATCCTCATCCGCTTGATCATCGGAGGAAACTTGTTTTTCCGGACTTAATTCATGAACAATTTCATTGATGTTGCCTTCCGGCAACTTGCCATCGTACGCCTTTCCGCATTCTTTGCACTTGCCGTCGGGACCGATGGTGCCGATACAGGATTCATCACTGCACAATACTCGCTTTTCCCAATCTTCATTTTCATCAAAAATGATTTCCGTCATGCCGTTCTCCTGAGATGATTAAATATCTTGTACAACAGCTTCGTAATTTTTTCCATAAAACACTTAGCCTTTGATGCACGAAAGGGACTTTAAACGCGCTACCTTCTTCGCAATTCCCGAATCATGCATCACCTGCACGACATCCTGCACGTTTTTATACGCTTCCGGCATTTCTTCGCTGAGCGTGCCTTTGGAACCCGCCATGACCAAAACACCTTTTTCCGAAAGCTCACGGGCAATGGAGCGTCCGCGGCTGGATTTGATCGCCTGCGACCGGCTCATGACCCTTCCCGCTCCGTGACAGGCGCTGCCGAAAGTTTCCGACATCGCTTTTTCCTGACCGACCAGCACAAAAGAGCCGCTTCCCATATCGCCGGGAATCAAAACCGGCTGACCGACTTTCCTGTAGCGTTCAGGTACGGCCTCATGTCCGGCGGGAAAAGCACGGGTCGCCCCCTTGCGATGAACGCAAAGTTTTTTCAGCACACCGCCGATATTAAACGATTCTATTTTCGCAATATTGTGACAGACATCATAAACCAGCCTCATATTCACGTCGCGCGGGGACATCCGCAACGTTTTTTCAAAAACTTCCCTGGTTTTGTGCATCAGTATTTGCCGGTTGGCCCAGGCATAGTTGGCGCCGCAGGCCATGGCTGCCAGATAATTTTTTCCCCGGCCCGAATCAAGATAAGCGCAAGCCAACTGCCTGTCCGGCAGCGCAATGCCCGTTTCGTTTGCATGCTTGACCATCAATGCCAGGTAATCATCGCAAATCTGATAACCCAGACCGCGCGAACCGGTATGAATCATGACGGCGATCTGCCCCTTGCGCAAACCGAAGACCTTGGCCGCTTCTTCATCGAATATTTCCTGCACCACTTCAATTTCCAGGAAATGATTCCCGGAACCCAGCGTGCCCAGTTGCTGTTTGCCGCGTTCCAGAGCACGATTCGATACCTGCTCGGGATCGGCCCCGACGATGGCGCCGCCGTCTTCCGTTGTCTCCAGATCTTCCTGCAAACCGAAACCGGCCTTGACCGCCCAAGCAGCTCCTTCCTCCAGTACCTTTTTCTGATCTTTACCCGATAATTTCACTGAACCCTTCGATCCAACGCCGGAGGGGATATGCTGATAAAGAGCCGTAGTTAAATCGCTAAGCCTTGCTTTAATATCACCCAGCGTTAAATCTGTTGTCATTAAACGGCAGCCGCAGTTAATATCGTAGCCGACGCCGCCCGGAGAAATAATGCCGCCATCCAGATCGAAGGCCGCCACACCACCGATGGGAAAACCATAACCCCAGTGGACATCGGGCATCGCCAGAGAAAAGTTCACGATGCCCGGCAGATGCGCCACATTGGCCACCTGCTTCGCGCTTTCGTCGCCTTTTAAAAGCTGATAAATTTTTTCATTGGCAAAGATAATCCCCGGCACCCTCATACCGCCCGTCTGCGGCAACAACCAGCGGTTATCATCTAACTTTTCTAAAACAATGTCAGCCACGATATGTTCCCTTCAATTTGTCATACCGGCGGAGGCCGGTATCCATGAAGCGTTCACGACTATTTAACAGGTCGTTGTAACTTTTTATTTGTCATTCCCGCGCAGGCCGGCTATAGTACCTTTTAGGGCATATCCAGATTTGTATGCCCCTGTTTTGTCATTCCGGCAAGCTCCCAGCCGGAATCCAGGAATAAATAATACTGGATGCCGGCCTCCGCCGGCATGACATCTATGCAAGGTTGTTGTTAAACGTCAAAAATGACTCTCGCTCTCCAGCCTGCCTTTATTTTCTCCACCTTTGCTCCGGAATAGGTCACCGCCTTGATCTCCGTTTTAATCAAATGCGTTTTGTTGTTAAACGATTCTCCCGTTAACCGTGCCTGTAATTTTTTATTTGAAAATTCTATAATTTCACAATTGCCCGTTACAAATTGTTCCCCGTTAAACAGATAAAGCAGCTCCCGCAAAAAATTAATCAGCAAATCGGCAACATCCGCACCTTCGACCGTTATTTTTTTCTGACGATTTGCTGCTTTCCGGCCCGCTTTGTTTTCAATCATAATGTCAAAAACCGCCCAAACGGCATTGACAAACAGCTCTTTTCTGGTCCGGCCTGTCACTTCCACACCGATATCCGCCGTATGGTCAAAGAATTTGTAGTTTGACATGCAGAAAGTATAACTGAATATTGCTTATTGGACAAGTGGAGCAAACAGCAAAAGATTTTATAACGAAAATCTCACCCGAAGCGTAGTAATCGGCAGTATGTACTGGTTATGTGTTTGTTTTAATTAATTTTACTAAATTCGACGCAGCTCTTGTATAGAGATATAAATTATCGCCACTAGGGCTTATGTCAAGCCGAAGTAAACCAAGGTCAACCAAAGTATTTAAATCATCTGCTATGAATCTTGGTTCTATAATTTCTGCATTTCCACCTTTACCATCCCAAAACAACAACTCTAGACCATCGTTTGTTGATTCATAAATTTTGCTACATTCTGCTTCTTCAATTTGGCACAATATTGAGATAGCCTGTTTTGATAATATTAAATTGGGGTCAATAGCTTCAGCAATAGTAGAAAAACCGCTAATACCTGATGCGAAAGAGACTAATGCTCTATTCATGCCTTCGAACTTTGCAAGGAACGACTGTCTGTCTTCTTGAAGAGAAGATCTAATGCCTTCAACAGCTTTAACATTATTTTCTAATAACACTTTTAATTCATTGTGGTTAGTTTCGATTAACCACTGCATGAAGTCGTTGAAATCTGATTGCTTCTGACCTGATCTTTCACTTCGAAATTGGCCAATTAAACCTACCACCGTAGCAAATGCGGATGTGGCTGATAATGGATCCATAATCCTCCTTTTATCTCATAACGAAAAAATCAGCAGGTGCGTAGCGATCGTCTGTATTGTTTTTTTATGCTTTTTTATTGTTCTTATGCTTTGCAATACCAACGTGACCGAAAAAATTACAAATACCATGATATTTTACGCTCATTGGTTGTTTATTTTTTCCCGTTCCATCTCTTAATTCCTGTCAACCATACATCATCAGTCACAGCGTAACGATGGAACAATTCCGACTTGAATTTATTGAGCTTTTCTTTGCTTTCTTGTTCGGACATAGCTGGAATCTCAACAGTAACGATCCACTCATATTCATAGTGTACTGGCACTGACGTAGTCGCTTTCATTTCGCTGTCAACCGATGGCACCGATTTAAATTCTACAGACCCTATAGTACCCAAAGGCTCGACATGGTTATCACCACTACATCTTGCCGTCACCTCACCATTGTCACCGATATTCAATTCAGCCCACAATTTATTTCTTTCAATGGTTTGCTCACTTGTATATTCCTTGTGGCATTTCTTACACAAAGGCATGAGATTTTCTATGTCGTCTGTCCCTCCGTTCTCAACAGCGATAATATGGTGTAAGTCTACCGCTAAGTCCTCGCATTCATGGCATTTTGTCTTTTTTTCTATCATCTCACGCCGTGCCTTCTTAAACTCTGTAGATATTTCTCTGTTCATCGCTTTTTCTCCATCATTTTTAGCTACGAGGATCTGTCATTGTATTGTTTAACATGGTTTATATGATCGGTTACACGACGGGCATTCACCCCTTGGCTTTACAAAACTACATAAAACTCACAAGTTTCAGCTCTTACGTTGCTGAAACGTATACTCCGTCATTATTCTTTTATAAAACTTATTGTATTAAGACTTCTATTTACCACGGCACTTCGTGCCTGGTATAATTCGTCCAGCAAGCTTCAGTGAACTTTCCCGCTTTGCGGGATAGTTCGTCTTACTCTTCAAACTTCGCTACGCTCTTTTTCAGAGAGACTCACTATGTATCTGAAGCTTGGGTCTCATTATCAACTTGGCTCAAATCCCCATTCGCTGCGCTTCGGGGATAGTTCGCCTTACGCTTCGAGCCTATAGTGACCTTTCGGTTATTCACTTCGTTCGCTCTCATCTTGGCTCACTACTATTCTTCACTGCCGTTGTCTTCGCCGTTTGCATCACCTTCATCATCGCCGTTGCCGCTGCTTTCAGTCTCCGACGTCGTGCGGGCGACGCCGACCAGTTTTTCTTCCGGTTCCAGATCAATCAGTTTGACACCTTGCGTGACGCGGTGATTGACCGGAATTTCCTGCACCTTGAGCCGGATGACTTTGCCGGCATTGCTGATGAGCATGACGTTATCTTCGCCGATCACCTGCAGAACGCCGGAGACATTGCCGACTTTTTCGACAGTCTTCAGATTGATCGTGCCTTTGCCGCCGCGCGACTGTACGCGGTATTCATCTACCGGCGTGCATTTGCCGAAACCGTTTTCGGAAACGGTCAGCATGAATGTATTCTGGGCGGGGATATCCATGCCGATCACTTCATCGCCTTCATCCAGGCTGATGCCGCGCACGCCGCGGGCGGTCCTGCCCATGTCGCGCACGTCGTCTTCCTTGAAGCGGATGGCCATGCCCTGTTTTGTCGCGATAAAGACATCCTGGTTGCCCATCGTCAACTGCACTTCCACCAGCTCATCGCCTTCATCGATGGAAATGGCAATGATGCCTCCGGCGCGCGGATTGGCATAGGCGGTAAGTTCCGTTTTCTTGATGGTGCCTTTCTTGGTCACCATCACGATAAACTTGTCATCGACAAATTCCCGCACCGGCAGGGTTGCCATGACTTTTTCACCGGGGGCCAGGTTGACCAGATTGACAATGGCCTTGCCCTTGGCTGCGCGTCCCGCCTGTGGAATCTGATAGACTTTGAGCCAGTACACCTTACCGGCGCTGGTGAATACCAACAGGTAATTATGCGTGGAGGCGATGAAGATTTTTTCGACAAAATCCTCTTCCTTGGTGCCCATGCCGACCTTGCCGCGGCCGCCGCGATGCTGGCTCTTGTAGAGGCTGACCGCGTTGCGCTTGATGTAACCGGCATGCGAGATCGTGACAACCACGTCTTCTTCCACAATCATGTCTTCGATATTGATGTCTTCCGAGCTGGCGACGATTTCCGTGCGGCGTTCGTCGCCGTATTTTTGCTTAATTTCGTTGAGCTCGTCAATGATGACCTGAAGCACTTTCTGCGGATCATCCAGAATCCCTTGCAGATAAGCAATGAGCTTGGTCACTTCGGCGTACTCTGCATCGATCTTGTCCCGTTCCAGACCGGTCAGGCGCTGGAGCCGCATTTCCAGAATGGCCTTGGCCTGGATTTCCGACAATTTGAATTTGGCGCATAATTGTACAGATGCTTCCGCGGGGGTCTTGGATGCCTTGATGACTTTGATAATCGCGTCGATATTGTTGAGCGCGATAATCAGACCTTCCAAAATGTGTGCTCTCTCTTTGGCGCGCGCCAGATCAAACTGTGTGCGGCGGATGACCACTTCCTGCCGGAAGGCAATGAATTTCTCCAGAACTTCTTTCAGATTGAAAACCTGCGGGCGGCCGTCGGAAATCGCCAGCATGATAATGCCCAGGGAAACTTCCATTTGCGTGAATTTATAGAGCTGATTGAGAATGATCGCGGAATTCTCATCACGCTTGAGATCGATGACCACGCGGATGCCTTCGCGGTCGGATTCGTCGCGCAGATCGGCAATGCCGGATATTTTTTTGTCGCGCACGAGTTCGGCGATTTTTTCGATCAACATCGCCTTGTTGACCTGATACGGCAGTTCCGTGATGACAATGCTTTCTTTGTCGGTACGGCCGTTCTTTTCAATCAGCGCGCGCGCGCGGATTTTGATGATGCCGCGGCCGGTTTTATACGCGGACAGAATGCCTTCGCGGCCGTTGATAAATCCGGCGGTGGGAAAATCAGGCCCCGGAATGTGACGCATCAACTGTTCAATGGTGATCGCTGGATTCTTGATGCAGGCGATGGTGCCGTTGACAATTTCCACTATATTATGAGGCGGAATATTCGTCGCCATGCCGACGGCAATGCCCGATGTGCCGTTGAGCAGCAGCAGGGGAATGCGCGTAGCCAGCACCGACGGCTCTGTCAGAGATTCATCATAGTTGGGAACGAAATCGATGGTCTCTTTTTCCAGATCGGCCATCACCTCGTCGGAAATGCGCGCCAGGCGGCTTTCCGTGTAACGCATGGCCGCGGGAGGATCGCCGTCAATCGACCCGAAGTTGCCCTGGCCGTCCACCAGCATGTAGCGCAGAGAAAAATCCTGCGCCATGCGCACCAGCGTGTCATAAATCGCCGCGTCGCCGTGCGGATGATACTTACCCATGATATCGCCGACGATACGGGCGCATTTCTTGTACGGTTTATTATGGCGGTAGCCCGTTTCATACATGGAATATAAAATCCGGCGGTGCACCGGCTTGAGTCCGTCGCGCACATCGGGAATCGCCCGGCCGATGATAACGCTCATGGAATAATCCATGTAGGATTTTTTCATTTCATCTTCTATATTCACCAGCGTTTGCTTGTGGTGGATATCACGTTCCATTTTTTCCCTTCCTCTCTATAAGAAAACCGGCCTTATCACAGACGGCACAGTCCATATTCAAAACAAATGCTAAAATTGCTAACTAGATATCCAAATTGGAAACATTCATGGCATTTGCATAAATAAAATCGCGGCGCGGCTCCACCTGATCGCCCATGAGCGTGGTAAAAATTGTATCCGCCTCGACCGCGTCTTCCACTGTAACCTGCAGCAACGTGCGCTTTTCGGGATTCATGGTGGTTTCCCAGAGCTGTTCAGGATTCATTTCACCCAAACCTTTATAACGCTGCACCGTCAGGCCCTTCTTGCCGACGCTGACAATGTAATCTACGAGCGCTTTGGGGTTTTCCAGCACAACCGGCGTTGACGATTCATCGCCCTTGTCGCTGTAGGGACCTTCTCCGATAATGGCCACCTGATCCAGCAATAACCGGATATCCTCGAACTGCGGTGTACGGAAGACCTCCCGGTTGATGCAGGATGAAACAGTGTGTCCGTTCTTCTTCAGATTGAAAACGATTTTAAAGCCGCCGTGATCTTCATCGGTTTCGATTTGAAAATCGGCAAAACTCTCGCCCAGCGCCATGCCGGTTCTTTTGGCGACGGCCGCAAGCGCTTTTTCGCTCTTAAAACTGTCATCGGTCAGGGTTGGGTCGCCGGCCAGAATACGGATCAGATTGCCGTCCCGGCCTTCCTTTTCAAACCGTTCCATCAGGTCTCTAATCCGCATGACTTTTTTAATCAGGGTGAGCAGCTTGCTGCCGTTGACCGGAAACGGCGAGCCGTCGCCCATCATCAGCTTGACCTTGCCCACGCCGTTTTCCAGAATATAGTTTTTCATCTGCTCTTCATTCTGCAGATAGAATTCCTGCTTTTTTTCCACCACTTTAAACAGCGGCGGCTGCGCAATAAACAAATACCCTTTTTCAATCAACTCCCGCATCTGCCGGAAGAAAAAGGTCAGAAGCAGCGTGCGAATATGCGCGCCGTCCACATCCGCATCCGTCATGATGATGACTTTATGATACCGCAATTTACTGATGTCGTAATCGTCGGCGCCGATGCCGGCTCCGAAAGCCGTCACCATTGTTTTGATTTCCTCATTCTGAAGCATTTTATCGAAACGCGCTTTCTCCACGTTTAACACCTTGCCGCGCAACGGCAGGATGGCCTGATTCTTCCGGTCCCGGCCCTGCTTGGCCGAACCGCCGGCGGAATCGCCCTCCACCAGATAGATTTCGCTAAGCGCCGGATCCTTTTCCTGGCAATCGGCCAGTTTGCCCGGCAGCGCGCCGACTTCCAAGGCGCTTTTACGGCGGGTCAGTTCCCGGGCCCGTCTGGCCGCTTCACGGGCCCGAGCCGCTTCCATACACTTGTTGAGAATCTGTTTGGCCACGGAGGGGTTTTCTTCCAGGTAGCTGCCGATTTTATCGTAGATGATGCCTTCCACCAGGCCGCGGACTTCGCTGTTGCCCAGCTTGGTTTTCGTCTGACCTTCGAACTGCGGATTTTTCACCTTGACACTGATCACACAGGCCAGCCCTTCCCGAAGATCTTCGCCGCGCAGCGATTCTTTGCCGTCTTTGAGAATTTTATTGTTGGTCGCGTAATTATTGAACACGCGGGTCAGAGCGGAACGAAATCCGATCATGTGCGTTCCGCCTTCGGTGGTGTTGATGCTGTTGGCAAATGAAAAAATGTTTTCCAGGTACGTTTCATTGTACTGCAGCGCTACTTCCACAGAGCAGTCTTCCCGTGCGCCTGAAACATAAATCGGATTTTTATGCAGAACTTTTTTATTGCGATTGATGTATTCCACAAAGGAAATGATGCCGCCTTTGTAGAAAAATTCATTCTGCTTGTTGGCACGTTCATCAATGAGAATAATTTTAACGCCTGAATTTAAAAAGGCCAATTCGCGCAAACGATTGGCAATAATATCGTAGCTGAATTCCGTTTCTTCAAAGATTTCATCATCCGGTAAAAAAGTGACTTTGGTGCCCTTCCCCCGGGTTTTACCGATCTTTTCCAGAGGAGCATCCGGAATACCGCGTTTGTAGGATTGCATATAAACATTGCCGTCCCGACGCACTTCCAGCTCGCAGGTTTTGGAAAGCGCGTTCACAACGGACACGCCCACGCCATGGAGACCTCCGGATATTTTATAGGAGTCATTGGAAAATTTCCCGCCGGCGTGCAGCTTGGTCATGACGACTTCCGCCGCCGACACGCCTTCCGTTTTATGCATATCAATCGGAATACCGCGGCCATTGTCATCTACGACAATACTGTTATCCACCCTGATTTTAACGGTGATGGTATCACAAAAACCACCCACTGCTTCATCAATACTATTATCGACGACTTCATAAACAAGATGGTGAAGACCTTCTTTTCCGGTGGAACCTATGTACATTGCCGGCCGCTTACGAACAGCTTCCAGACCTTCTAATACCTTAATACTATCCGCATCATAATTATGTGTCATGTTTGATTTTCTGCTTCCTCTCTGAAATTATATTTTCAACGGCATAATAATGCATAAATAATTATCATCTTCCGCCTGCTTAATGATGGACGGTTTCAATCCCAAACCGACTTCAAAAACAATATTCTCTTTATTGACGACAGCGATGGCATCGATTAAATAGTTGACATTAAATCCACTATCAATCGCCTCGCCACCATAATCGATATCGATTTCTTCCGTGGCTTCTCCAACATCCAGATTCGTCGAATTCAGTGTTAATTTTCCCTTGGAAAAAGAAAGAATCACTCCGCCGTACCGTTCGGAAGATACAACACTCATTCTTCTCAACGCATGCAGAAAATAGTCTTTTTCCAGTACAACACTCATCCCCTTTTCGGTTGGAATCACTTTTTTATAATCAGGATAATCGGCGTCCACAAGACTGACCTTCAGAAGGGTATTTTCCGTTTTGACCAGAAACATGTTTTTATGAAGGCCGATCTGAACCTCTTTATTCTCGTCAATAATCTTTTTGATTTCCATCAACCCTTTACGGGGAATAATAATCCCTTTGACCGTCTTTAACGTCGGCTCCGGTGTAAATCCCCTGGCCATGGCCAGACGATGCCCATCCGTTGCCACCATCCGCAATAAATAATTCGAGCCATCCAGTCCCGCTTCCATCAAGACACCGTTTAAATTTTTTCTTGTCTCATCCGTCGCCATGGCAAAAGACGTCTTGTTGATTAGATCTTTGATAATACTTCCCTGAATCTTGGAAAACGGTATATCCTGATCATCGGCAATACTCGGGAAATCATCAGCAGGCAATCCCGGTATTTTATAAAAAGCTCTTTGCGCGGATATCTTCACAAGATTATTCTTCTGAATAAAATTAATAAACTCTCCCTGTATTTCACGGATCATTTCGTATATCTTCTTGGCGGAAATGGTTATTTCTCCCTTTTCCATCACTTCCGCTTCGTAATCGGAAATTAAAATAATCTCTCTATCTGTGGCAATAATTTTGATTTTACCGGCTTCAGCTTTAATAAGGATATTATTTAAAATAGGAATTGTGGTTTTTTTCTCAACAATACCTAAAGTTTTCTGGATCCCATCAAGAAAGATTTCTCGATTGATTTTAAATTCCATATAGCCTCCTTATTTTTAGTAATTCTTTTTATAAATAAAAAAATAGTATTAATAGTATAGTTTGTTTATATGTTGATAAATGTTTTTTCTTTAATTAAATTCATATTATATTTTTCTTCCGCCTGTTTATAATTTTTGTATTAAAAGAGGATTATTTGTGGATTAAAATATCCTCTATTTCCTGAATAAGGTTTTTCAACTTTATATCCGATTTTATATTGTTTGCTATTTTATTGTTTGCATAAATCACTGTGGAGTGATCACGACCGCCGATTTTCTGCCCGATGTCGGGAAAAGATTGATTGGTTAGTTTTCTGGCTAGATACATAACAATCTGACGTGCAAAAACGATATTCTTATTTTTATTATGGGCTTTGATATCCGAGATTTTAATATTTAATTTTCCGGAGATGACCTTCATAATCTCTTCAATACTAATTTCCCCTTTATGATTGTGTTTCACGAGATTACTCAGAACTTCCTTAACTAAATCCAGGTCGATTTCCCGGCCTGTCAGCGAGGAATAAGCGCCGATACGCACCAGAAAACCTTCCAGTTCGCGAATGTTGGACTCAACATGAGACGCGATGTAGTGAATGACATTATTGGGCAGTTCAATTTTATTTTCCTGAATTTTCCGTTCAATGATGGCAATTTTGGTTTCAATTTCAGGCGGTTGAATATCGGCAATCAGGCCCCATTCGAAGCGTGAACGCAGTCTATGTTCCAGGTTGGGAATATCTTTGGGAAATTTGTCGCTGGTGACGACAATTTGTTTTCCGGAGTCGTGCAGGGTGTTGAATGTATGGAAAAATTCTTCCTGGGTTCTGTCTTTGCCCGCCAGGAAATGAATGTCATCAATCAACAGGCAGCTGATATTCCGGTATTTTTCCCGAAACTTGGGCATTCTGTCGTAACGGATGGAGTTGATCATTTCATTCATAAATTCTTCCGCCGAAACATACATGATATTGAGTGACGGATGAATGGAATTGGCCATCAGACCGATCGCGTTTAATAAGTGTGTTTTTCCAAGTCCTGACCCGCCGTAAATAAAAAGAGGATTGTAATTTTTGGCGGGCTGCTTGGCAACCGCAACGGAGGCGGCATGGGCAAATTGATTACAGGACCCGACCACGAATCGTTCAAAACTGTAATTATCGTTTAAAAAAGAAAAGGTTTTACTGCGGCTATGGACTGCCGGAGCAGCCGTTTTGGCGGCAGCGGTCTGTTTTGCTTTGGGCTCGTGATCGGTTTCTTTGGTTTTGGAAAGGATAAAATCAATATTCACATCAAGACCGGAAGCGTCCTTTAGCGATTGTTTAATGGTTGAGGAATAATTATCCACCAGCCAGTCCCTGAAAAATTTATTCGGTACGGCCAACTTGACACACTGCTCTTCCATCGCCACAATTTGAATGGGCTTAATCCACGTGTCAAAATTCTGCTTACTTATTTTTTCCTGAATGATTTTACTAGTTTTGTCCCAAAACGCGTCCATATTAAAACCTTTATCAACAAACATATCCACAGCTGTTGATATACCTAATTAACCTGATTTACTGTAAATCGTCAAGAATTAAACCGGACAAGCGGTTCAATTCGTCCATAGACGTATACCGGATTTCAATGAGCCCTTTTTTGTCCGATCCGTTGATTTGGACTTTGGCCTGTAATTTTACCGTCATGGCTTTTTCCAAATCGTTGAGAAACCGGTCTTTTTTAACAGGCTGTTTTTTGTCTAGCGGGATTTTTTTCGCCCGTTGTATCAGCCGTTCCGTTTCCCGGACATTTAAATCTTTTTTTAAGATCAGGGTCAAAGCGGCAATCTGTTCTTCCGGTGAAGGACATGCCAGCAAACAGCGCGCATGACCGGCCGAAATCTGATTGGCCATCAGAGCGCTTTGTATTTTAGCCGGCAATTTTAACAGCCGAATGGTGTTGGAAATCGTCGACCGGTCTTTTCCAACCCGTGCGGAAATGTCCTCCTGTGAAAGCTTGAATTGGTCCATCAGGGTCACATAAGCGCCGGCTTCTTCAAGCGGATTTAATTCTTCCCGCTGAATGTTTTCAATCAGCGAAAGTTCTGCCGCTTCCCTGTCGCTGGCTTCACGGATTACAATCGGTACATCTTTTAAACCCGCAGCCTGAGCCGCCCTCCAGCGCCGTTCGCCGGCGATAATTTCGTACCCGCTATTGGTCTTACGGACGATAATCGGTTGAATGATCCCGCTGCTTTTGATCGAGGCGATCAATTCCTTCTGTTTATCATCATGAAAAGTTTTACGGGGCTGATAACGATTGGGGTGGAGTTCTTCTATGCCGCAGTACAAACTTTTTTTCTTATCGGATTCATTGTTGATTAAATCGGGAAATATAGCGCCCAAGCCTTTTCCCAGCACATTTTTTTGTGCCATTTACAATCCCCCTTGGATGATTTCCTTGGCCATTTCCATATAGGCCATCGCGCCGCGCGATTTAATATCGTAAAGAATGACGGGCAGTCCGTGACTGGGACTTTCCGAGAGCCGCACGTTACGCGGAATGACCGTTTTAAATACTTTGTCACCGAAATGTTTGCGCACATCATCGGACACCTGATGCGACAGCAAATTGCGCTGATCGAACATGGTGAGCAGAATGCCGCCCAAAACCAGATGGGGATTCAATTGCGCCTTGACCAGTTTAACGGTGTTGAGAAGATACCCCAGACCTTCCATCGCATAATATTCACATTGTAAAGGAACAATCAAATAATCAGCTGCGACCAAAGCGTTGACTGTCATAACGCCCAGGGACGGCGGGCAATCGATGACGATAAAATCATAACGCGCGTCCAGATCGTTCAATAACTGTTTCAGCCGTTTTTCTTTATCTTCCAGACCGACAAATTCCACTTCGATGCCGATCAGATCCTGTGTGGACGGGACAACGTCCAGATGCGGAATTGCCGTGTGCATGATCACGTCTTTGAGCGGCACATCGCCGATCATGGCATGATACAAATTGGCCGTCTCCAAAACCGCTCTGTCAACCCCGACACCGCTTGTGGAATTGCCCTGAGAGTCGCCGTCAATCAGCAACGTTTTTTTTTCCGCGGCAGCCAGAGAGGCGGATAAATTTATTGCAGTCGTAGTTTTCCCGACACCACCCTTCTGGTTCGCTATGCATATGATTTTATTCATTTATTATTTAGTATCGCAAACAATGTTCTTTAGCAGGAACTGTGGATAGCACTAGCATAAAAAAATGCTTTTTAGAAGGATTTTTTATCTTTGCCCGATAATAATTTTGCGCGTTGAATTCAAAAAAGGAGCCTCTATAGGCTGTTGAATCAATTGATAAATTCCGGATGGATTCCGGTCCTCAAAACATTTTTGAATTTCCGCCTCCACCCCGGGACCTTTTAAGGCAATCAACCGGCCTGCGGGGGTGAGAAAATACCGGCAGAATGAACACAGTTGCGGCAATTTGAACGAGGCCCGGGAAATCAGAACGTCAAATTTTTCCTGATAAA
>Ga0209203_1001460_pt1 | contig 17351 bp, 20 predicted proteins | sample AD_UKC109_MetaG_FD_184423 | JGI IMG/M metagenome (GOLD analysis project Ga0209203, IMG submission 184423) | Active sludge microbial communities of municipal wastewater-treating anaerobic digesters from Hong Kong - AD_UKC109_MetaG (SPAdes)... | ecosystem: Engineered > Bioreactor > Anaerobic >... | reverse complement strand
GATCCCCGATTTATATTGCGAAATGCGGATATCGGCGCTTCTCTTGGAAAACCCGACGGCTTCGCCCAACTGTCGCTGGGTTATGCCACGCAAAGCGCGTAAATATTTGAGCCTGCTGTTCATTTTGATTTTCCTCCAAACTCCAGCCTGAAATTGACATACTGCCCACCGGTATCGTCCATAACCACGATTGCGTCATAGGTCTTGCCCGTCTTGGGGGAGAACAAGCCTTTCATCGGCACACGCCCGTCCTTCAGGAGCGCCGCCGCAATACTTGCGGTCAGTTCCTTCTTCTTCGCAGCAAAGAAACGATTGTCGCGCCATAGTGCAAAGCGGCAGTCACGATTGCTGCAAGCGAAGCCTTTCGGCCCTTCCAGCACCGCGCTGCCGCATCGCGGACACACGCCGATGGATTTCCGGGTGTCGGCGAACAGCACACCCCCTTCCGGGACGGGATGGCTGTCCTGCGTTAAGGTGCGTACCATCTCCGCAATATCCCGTATAAAATCGTCGGGCGCAATCTCGCCGCGCTCCATGCGCTTAAGCTTTTGCTCCCATTCCGCGGTCAACTGTGGAGACTGCAATTCTTCGGGCAGGATCGTAATCAAGGAAGTACCCTTCTGCGTGGGCAGCAGGACACAGCCTTTCTTGCCCCGCTTACGCTCAATCAGGCCAACTTTAACCAGCTTTTCGATCATCCCTGCGCGGGTGGCGGGGGTACCCAGTCCCTTTCGTTCGGCATCGTCAGGCATGTCCTCAGCACCTGCTGTTTCCATAGCGAAAAGCATCGTCGCTTCGGTGTATGATTTGGGCGGCGACGTTCGGCCCTCTTTTACGGATGCCCCTACGGGCAGGAACGTCAGCTGATCGTTCAACGTAGGAAGCGCCTGTGAAGACATGTCATCCGAAGCATCCACAGGGGTGTCTTTTAGCGTAGCCAGATAGGCTTTGTGAATAGCTTTCCAGCCTAGGTTCGTCACCTGTCGCCCCTTTGCGGTGAAAATAACCCCGTTGCATTCCAGCGTTGCGATGGTTTCGGTGACATGACAAGGGCTCGCCACGGCGCAGAGCAACCGCGCCATGAGCAGAGTCAGAATGCTCCGTTCCCCGGCAGGGAGTTCCATCAGCGTTGCATTGTTTACACCGACGGTGGGAATCATCGCATGATGATCGCTGACCTTGCTGTCGTCCACCACCTGCGAAGCGTTGCAGGGTGAAGAACCATCACAAGAAAACGGCAGCGCATTCATTACCGTATCCGCAAGCGCCTGTACGCCGTCAGCCATATGGCTGGTGAGGTATCGGCTGTCTGTGCGGGGATAGGTGACGAGCTTCTTTTCATACAGCGCCTGTGCATAATCCAAGGTTTGCTGCGCGGTATATCCCAGCAAACGATTGGCGTCCCGTTGCAAGCTGGTGAGATCGTAGAGCCTGGGTGGATTTTCCTGACGTTCTTTGCTTTCCAGCTTGCTGATACGTGCTTCCCCGCCATTGCATAGACTAGCGATCCGTTCGCCCTCAGTGCGATCCGTCAGCCGTTCACTGGAGGCTGTCAGGAAGCCGCAATCCAGTTGAATAGTATAGAACGGGATGGACTGAAACGCTGCGATCTGCGCTTCCCGCTCCACGATCATGGCCAGCGTCGGGGTCATCACCCGCCCGATGTGCAGCGTTTGGTTGTACAGGGTGGAAAACAGCCGTGTGGCGTTGATGCCCACGAGCCAGTCCGCCTGTGCGCGGCATAGCGCCGCGTGATACAGCCGGTCATATTCCGAGGCAGGCTTGAGTGCCCGGAAGCCTTCTGCAATCGCTGCTTCCTCCATAGAGGAGATCCACAGCCGTTTCACGGGTTTCGTGCAGTCGCAAAGGCTGTAAATCAGGCGGAAGATCAGCTCGCCCTCGCGCCCTGCGTCGGTAGCACAGATGATGTCCGTCACGCACCGATCATTCATCAGGGAATGCAGGATATTAAATTGCGGTCTTGTTGCCTCGGTAACGCTGTACTGCCATGAATCGGGCAGGATTGGGAGATCGTCCGTGCGCCATTTGGCATATTTTGCATCATAAGCGGCGGGCGCAGCCAGCTCCACGAGATGCCCGACGCACCAGGAAACCAGATAATCGTTTCCTTCCAGATAGCCCTTTTGCTTTTTGCCTGCGCCGATCACGGCGGCAATGGAACGGGCTACGGAAGGCTTTTCAGCAATGACCAGACGCATAAGAAAACCTCCTCTACTAGATTGAACAATGTATTGCTAATCGTTATACAAACTGATATAATAGAAACGGAAGGTGGTGGAAAAGATGGCAACTAAAACAGCCAATGTACTGGCACGTGTTGAGCCGGACGTAAAAGAAAAAGCGGAACTTATTATGTCGGAACTGGGCGTGCCGACCTCTGTTGTCATTAACATGCTTTACAAACAGATTATTATGACCCGGAGTATTCCATTCCCCGTAGCAATGCCGCGCGCGCCTCTGGCTCGTGACGAAATGGATACCACGGCATTTGATACCATGATGCAGACTGGCCTTGAGCAGGCAAAAGCCGATCGATCCCGTCCTGCTTCGAAGGTTTTTTCTGAGTTGAGGCAGGAAATCAAATAAATGACAGCAGCCTATCTTGTTAAAGTAACCGAGCAGGCACAGGAACAGATGCGGGAGATTGCTCATTACATTGCCTTTGAATTAAAGGCGCCCGATGCTGCTTTGCATATGCTGGATTCTTTGGAGACAGCGATAGCTTCTCTGGCGCGAATGCCAAACAGCATTGCGCTGACGGAAGAAGAACCCTGGCACAGCATTGGGATTCATAAGAAGATCGTCCGGAACTTTCTTGTATATTTCTGGATTGATGAAGATACCCGTAAGGTTCAAGTAACAGCCGTAGTATACGGTCGGCGCGACCAAGTGCAGCAATTATCTCAAATGCGTATGGAATAACGTTCATAGGACATGGAGTGGGGCGAGAGGATTATACCTCCCGCCCCGCATTCGTTATTCGTCCTCGCTTTCTTCGGATTCCTCAGTTTCGTCCTCCTCATCGTCATAGCCGTAATCGTCCATACGCGGGCTGCCCTTACCGCTGCCGGGCTTGCGGAACTTGAAGTACCACAGCGCGCCGCCAGCTGCTACCAGCAGAATGCCAAACAGCCCCAGCATCGCGCTGCCGCTGCTATCATTCGTCGGCGTTTCCTCCGTAACGGCCACGGGAGTGGGCGTAGGCTCCACCGTAGGTTCCGGGGTGACATAAATAACTTCCGGTTCATCTTGTATATCCGAACTGTCCACAATGTCCAGCAGATCGCGGCTGTCCACCAGATTCAGGAAGTATGTTTCATAGCGCTCCCCGTCCTCATCCAGCGGTTTATCGTAATCGATCACCATATAAAAAATATCGCCGCTGCGCGTTTCAATGGCGATGAATTGCTTGTTGGTGATCTTATCGTAGAGCAGATCGCGGGTATAGGCATTGCCGCTTTCGGAGAAAGAGGAACCTGTTTCTGTTTCGGTAATCACGGACGCGGTCACAAACGGCGTGGGGGTGGGCGAGATGGTCGGCGTTGGCGTCGGCGATACGGTTGGAGTAGCGGTTGCGGAACTGCTGCTTCCACTACTGCTTCCGGAACTGCTGGTGGGCTTCTTCGTAGGTTTAGGCGTGTTGGTAGGCTTTGGCGTATTCGTAGGTTTGGGTGTGTTGGTCGGCGCGACAGTGGGCGTGTTATGGAAGAAGGGATTGGCCAGCGCAATAGCCTTGGAGGTATTGCCCACCTTATCGACCGCCTGTACCAACAGCTGCTCGTATGCGTCCGCATATTCCTTCAAATGAATGTCCAGTTGGCCGTCGGTCAGGCTGTCATAATGGGTGCCGTTAACCTGTACCGAACCGATGCCCGATTTGGCGTCGCTGGCTTCAATGTGCAGGTATTCGCCGCTGATGCTGGCTTCCAGGACGGGCACATCATGATCGAAACAATCCACGTCTACGTCTTTTTCGTGTTCCTCACCATAGGGATCGGTCACAACGACCTTGATGGAGCAGTTGTCCAGAATGTCGATCCACAGATGCCCGGAGGGAAGCGCGCCGTCAATGAGCGTTGTATTGTTTTGCGTAATCTTCACGTTGTTCCAGCCCGTGCCGCCCAAATCCGAAATGGTGATCTCCATCGCAATGCGGCTCGCGTACCAGCCCGATGGCAGATCCATGTCGATATCGTAGGATGCGACAGGCGGCTCGGTCGGTGCTGTGGTAGGTTCTTGCGTTGGTTCCGCCGTGGGAGTATCTGTAGGAGTCACTGTCGGTTCGTCGGTTGCAGGCTGCTCCATAGACGTATCCGCAGCGGATGTGTTCTCATCCTCTTCCACGTCGCCAAGGAGTGCGGGGTCTTCCAGAATGACTTCCCCATCATAGGTTTCGATGTCAATGGCTTCCGCTTTCGCGATTGCCGCAAACGAAAGTATGGCGCAGAGCAGGATGGGAAGACAACACAGCAGCGCAAGCAGGTGCAGCAGGTATTTATCAGATTTCATCATCATCGGTATCCTCCACTTTTTGATTTTCGATTGTGTCATCATCGTTGTTATCATTGAGAGCATAGGGAGTACGATGCTTTTCCTGCATGGTACGCACCAGCTCCATCAACTCCGGCAAGGTCAAGTTCTCGCTGCGCATCATGGCACGGATTTCAAGGTTCTCTGTTTCCATGATCTTGCCGTCCAGCACCTTTCGGCGTTCCTCCAGTACGGCGATTTTAGCAGCGATCTTGTCGCGCTCCGTAGTGTATTGTTCCAATTTATTAGCCATATTAGATTCCTTCCTTTTTCAATCACGGGCCAAACGCCCGTAACCATAGTAGTGTTGCTGCCAATACGATTCGCTGAGATTGGCGTACCCGATGGGCGAACCGCAGTGCAGCATGTACCCATCCCCGACGTAGATGCCCACGTGGGTGATGCCATCCTCGCCGGAGATGGTATTTTCAAAGAAGATCAGGTCGCCGGGACGTGCCTCTTCTGCTGTAATCTTCTGGCAGGCTCCATACAGGCTGGTGGCACCCAGACGCCCCACGTTGCGAACGCCGCTGTTGGTGAATACATAGCTCACGAAGCCCGAACAATCAAAGGACGTTTCGGGGCTGTCACCGCCCCAGACGTAGGGATAGCCGATGTACTTTTCCGCTTCTTCGATAATGCGCGCGAAGGTTTCGTCCGCAAGATACGTTTCGGGGATATCGTGCTCGCCGGGTTCCCGCAGGGTGGAGGCATAGGGATTGTTCCTGAACAGCTCCTCCCGATTCCCCAGCACGGAGATGTACATGGCATACCGGCCAACCCCTTCCCGGCTCAGCACATAAAAGGGCAGGTGGGACAGGTTGAAGTTTTCCAGCGTCACTGTGCAGATACGGTAGGTGTAGGGTACGTCCTCCAACACCTGATAAGGCCGCCATGTGATCTCGCCCGTATCGGGATCGACGATCCGTTCATAGTGCGTCACCCATTCCTGCTTATAGCGGGTTTCGGATTCTACCGCCTGCGTCAGCGTATACTGCTGTTCAAATAGCAGGTCAAGGAAACCGTACACGTCATCGATTGTCCATTCGTCGTTGGCGTGCGCGGATACCAGCGAGATCAAGGCATGGGGATCGTGCCAGATATCATCAATTTCATACAGGAATTCGTCGTACTGCGGATGGTCTGCCGCATAGCGGTCAATCTGGCTTTGCAGTTCATCTTCCAGCCCCTTGTAGTACCGTTCAGCGGCCAGAATATCCGTGTCCTCGGCAGGATAGGTCGCAATAACGAACGCCTGTAAACCGCCCTGCACCAGCGGCGTGCAGGAGGATAAGCCGTTCATGACCATAGCCATGACCAGAAACAGCGCACCGCCCAGAATATAGGTCTTTTTGTTGCGGACAAACATGCGCTTGATACCGTGAACAGCCCGCTGCCGAAGGTTCTGCCGGACTGTGCGCTGCGTCATGCCGCCCGCCGTTTTGGATGCCGTATAGGCTTTCTTGATCGCCTGCTTCTGCCGCCAGCGGGAGAACGGATTGCTGGAAAGCGGCTCCTGTTTTTGCAGGACACGGAGATTCGCCTTGTCCAGCCTGCGTTCCGCCGCCTCCAGCTGCCGATAGGGTCTCAGCTTCTGCGCCCGGTAGGAGTGAGCGGCAAACCGACCCATGCCTTCGGCAGTCTCCGCACTGTGATGGGCGGCTTCCACGTCGGTGTTTTCTTCCTCTGCCTTGCTGATCTGATGATGCAGTTCCGATACAGGCAAACGGGTCACAACAGGAGTATGCATAGATGGCGCTCCTTTTGCTTTTTCCTCGAAACGCAGGCGCGTTTTGGTTTTTCCTGTAGCTTTATCCGTTGCACGGGCAATAGACATGGCTTTCTTCTTGGGGATGCGTGCTTTCGCTTTCGTAAGCTTGGCAGCGGCGATGTCGGCCTTTGCTTTCGCTTTCTGAAGGGCGGGATTTACCGTCTCGTCATCCGCAAAGTGCAGACGGGAACGGGTCGTTGGCGGAGAATCAGCATCCGAGGCCATCTTGGGCACTTCATTCTGGAAATGCTCATCAGGCGGTGCCTTGGGCGGCTTGCCCTTGCGACGATTCATTTGAACGGGTGTGCTTTCAAAATTCTCCGCCTGTTCTGCGTCCGAGAACCGCAGCCGCGTACCCGTTTTACGATTCATCGGCGTTGCCTGCCTCCCTACAGGAAAAGCCGTCCGCGTTTTGCAAACGGCCTTCCATCATGATTTCGAACGCCTGCCGCATTCGTTCATCTGCTTCTGCGGCGAGCCTGCAAGCGCCTAAAGCCATGATGAACATGAGGATTAAAAACACCCCCAGCGCAATCCACAGCCAGGTCATACGCTCACCTCCGATTGCGTCTCGTTCGGCTTCGTCGTCATGATGCGGTATAGCTCCGTATCCCGAGGGAACTTGTCGGAGAAGGGCAAAATGACGTTCCCGTAGAACAACAGCCCTTCGCCCTCGCCGCTGTGCGTAACGTAGGAAAGCTGATGCGGGGAAATATTGAGCTGCCGGGCGAGAATCTCCCGGTCGCCGCCCGCCTGATTGAGCATGTACACGAAGTCGGAGTTTTCAAAGATGTTCTGAATTTCACGGGAAGCCAGCAAATCCTTGACGTTCTGCGTAATGCCCGTGGGAATGCCGCCCCATTTGCGGAATCGTTTCCAAATCTCCACGCTGTACGCCGCCGTCTGTTCCTCCTTGAGCAGCAGATGCATTTCATCCATGTAATACCGTGTGGCTTTGCCGTCGGCGCGGTTCGCCGTCACCCGTCCCCATACCTGATCCTGCACGATCAGCATACCGATTTTCTTAAGCTGTTTGCCCAGTTCCTTGATGTCGTAACAGACCAGCCGGTTCTGGATGTCCACGTTGGTATGGTGGTTGAATACGTTGAGGGAGCCGGAAACATAAATTTCCAAAGCGGTTGCGATTAGCCGCGCTTCCTTCTCCTCCTGCTTGAGCAGCGCGTTATACAGATCACCCAGAATGGGCATGTTTTCAGGCGTTGGATCGGCCAGATACTTGCGGTACACCAGACGCACGGCACGGTCGATCACGGTTTTCTCAATCGGCTGCAATCCGTCGCGCCCGCCGACAATCAGCTCGCACAGGCTCAGGATAAAGTCGGACTTGAGCGACAGCGGGCTTTCATCGTCGCTGTAGTTCAGATTGATGTCCATGGGATTGATGGTATGCTCGCTGGTGGGCGAAACCTTGACCACCTGCCCCTGCAGGCGGTGAACCAGCGGGCCGTACTCACCCTCCGGGTCGCAGATAATGATGTCGTTCTTCGTGATGAGAAAGCTGTTGGCGATTTCCCGCTTGGCGCTGAAGGATTTGCCCGAACCGGGCGTACCCAGAATCAAGCCGTTGGGATTCTTCAGCTTCTTGCGATCCACCATGATCAGGTTGTTGCTGAGGGCATTGAGGCCATAGTACAGCGGTTCGCCCTGCGTTTGAAACAGCTCCTGCGTGGTAAACGGTACGAAGATCGCCGTGGAACTCGTGGTCAATCCCCGTTGAATCTCAATCTGGTTGAAGCCCAGCGGCAAGGAGGAAACCAACGCCTTTTCCTGCTGAAAATCCAGCCGTTCCAGCGCGCAGTTGTATTTCTGCGCGATACCCTGTGCCTGAAATACCGTGTTTTCCAGTTGCTGGCGGGTATCAGCGGTGTTCATCACGAGAAACGTCACCAGAAACATGCGCTCGTTATGGCTTTGCAGATCCTGCAGAAGCTTTTTCGCCTCGCTGCCGTAGGTCGCCAGATCGGAAGGGATAATATCCATGTCGTAGCCGGAGCGGATGGCCTTTTTCTGCTCTTCGATTTTGGAACGATCCAGATCGGTGATCTTGCGCTTGATCTGCTTGATTGCCGCCGTCTGGTCGATGGACTGGATGTGCATGGTCACGATCAGACTGCTTTCCATGTTCAGGAAATCCGCCAGCATTCGGTCGTTCAATTCCGGCGCGAGGATTTGCAGAAAGCTTACCGATCCCAGCTTGCCGCCCATGCGAAAGCGGCGGCCACTACGGAACTCGAAGCCCGTAGGCGCGATGAAATCCCTGGTGGACAGTCCCGAGCGCGGAAGCCAGTCCCACTCGAAGGCGAACCTTTCCTTCGTATCCATGTGGAAGATGGAGTGCATGAGCCGTAAACGTTCCTTACCGTTCAGGCTTTCCGCCGCCACGCCCAGACGCTTGAAATTGTTCAGAATATCGATCTCGATGCGTTCCAGCCGGGGTTTGGCCGTTTTGATGGTCTCCGCTTCGATGCCGAAGGTGAGGAACTTGGTTTTGACCAGCCCGTTATTGCCCTTGGCGAGCTGATTTTGCAGCATGGCGGCATATTCCTCGCGGATGCTGTCAAAAGCGTCATCCTGCAAAGGGATGGAGATGCTCTGCTCAAAGGCGTCCATCCCGACCGCCACATTCAGAAAGGACAGCTGAAAGTGGATAGAGGAATCAAAATAGTTGAGGAAATCGCACCAGCCGTCGAAGATGGCGGTCTTATCCTCATTCTGGGCGAGCTGATAATTGATGTCCTGAAATTGCAGGGTTTTGGTATAGCGCGTGCCGTTCGTCAGGCAGATACCATCCGGCCAGATACGGTCATACGGGATGGTCTGCTGCGCGGTGGCGGGCTGTCTGCCGTGCTTGTGTGCACGTTCCATAATCTCCCGGATCTGCGCTTTTTCCTCACGCGTGAGCTTTCGTTTTGTCTTTGCGGACAATGCTTCGTACCTCTCTTTCCAGTCTCTCCTGCCGCATGAGCGCGGCATACAGGTTATCGGTTTGATAGGGGCGCTGCTTCGGGCGAAGGAACATCGTTTGAATGATGTTGCCCAGCGCCTTTTCCAGCGGCTGACCGTTGCGCTCGTACAGGCCCAGCACGAACATGGGCAGCATGGCGATGACCATGAGGATCGCGGCGGAGCTTGCGCCGAGGCTGTCCCTGAGCAAAAAGAAAAGCGGAACGCCGATGAGCGCGCCGCCGCCAAAGCAGAGGATTTGCCGTTTGGTCAGGTTGAACATGACCTTTGATTTTATTTTCGTCAGGTCTTTGGGTACGGGAACGTAGGCCAATAGAATCCCTCCTGTCTATATTTGGGCATGAAAAAAGCACCTCGTGTTTGGAGATGCTTCGGGGGTATAAGTTGAATTAGTGTTTTACGACGTGCAGATCATAGGCTATGCTTTTCCCTCAACTTTTGCAGAGATGCAAAGGCATCCGAGACGCGCCCTTCCGCAATATCGTCCTCGGCTTCCATCAGCTTCTCGTAAACGCAGTACGGGCGTATCTTGTTGTATGCTTTTGCGCTCATAATCACCATATCGTCATAGCCGTTTTTAGTAATCGTGATCGGCTCTTTAGAACGCTGGCACAACTGCGATATTTCTGCTGTGTTCTTCAAATCGCGGATTGGAATACTTTGCGGCATACAGTTGCCTCCCTATTGCGGTTTTATTACGCTATGGTGATTTTAGTTCAACAAAAAATGTTCCCGCACAACTACATGTGCATGCAAAAACTACCGAAAACTCCAGAGTTTTTGCATTCCGATGTTGTTTTCAGAAATTCTTGTGCTGAAATATGCTTACTCACTCCGCTGGAGTTTTTGACGCAGCTCAACCATTACATCCTCATGAAGAAAGCGTTCTTGCGTCGTTTCGGCTTCGACTTCCGCTTCCCGGAGCTTTGCAGAAATCGCTACAAAGCTATTTTGTGAATCAAATATAGGATTAATCTGAGGCACATCATTCACTCTTTCCAGTCCTATTCTAGCATAATTGTGCCAGCGGTTTATTATGATTGATCGCTGCCGATGCCGAAAAGAATGCGCATAAAGTCCCGTCTGCCATACAGAATGCGGTCTATGTAAGCTGTTTCCGCTTCAAAACGATAGAACGCCAAATAGTTACCGCATACAAGAAAACGATACTTGCTCTCCAGGCCGGTTACGGAAACCAGCCGCGCGCCCAACTCGCCATGCTGTTCCAGCATTCGCAGCTTCCTAGTGATTTCGGCCACGGTACGCAGGGCGGCGTCCGGATTTTCGAGTTCTTCGGCAATGTACTCCTGTATTTGACGCAGGTCTTCCTGCGCGTTCGGAGACAGCGCCAGCCTATTCATGGGCAATCCCCAGACTTGCTTCCACCTCGTCCAGCGTCAGCCAGCCTCTTTCCTCGCCGGATTTGCGCCCTTGGGCCAGCTCATTCATCAGCTGGAGCGATGCTTGTGTCCTTTCATAGTCGTGCATGTCCACGATGGCATACCGGCCACGCCCGTTCTTCGTGAGAAAGACTGGGGAGCCAATGGATACGTCGCGCAGCACTTCGCCGTAATTGCGCAGATCGGAGATCGGTTTGATATTCGGCATGGTGTTCAGCTCCTTTCACAAGGATAGTATATCCCGATCTGCTGTAAAATTCAACGATTAATTTATCATCAATGTGCGTTAAAAATCTGCTTAGCCACCCCGCCCGACTTGAACAGCGAGAAACACAGCAGCACCGTGTACCCGATGCATGTCCAGATCGCCGCGACCACATCGGTTTCCACCGCGATGGACTGCACCAGCACCGCGTAGATGGCCACGCACACGATGATGAGAAACGCCTGAAAGCCTAGCGCAAACAGCGAACGCAGGTAATTTTGCCCCATTTGCCCCCACTCGCGGTTCATCATGGTAGCCATGGGGATGGGTGCAAGCGATGTGACGACATATATTTCCATCATACGGCCGTATACGATCACGAAGATGCAGATACTCAGCGCCTGAATGGTCACGCCCACGAAAAGCGACTGGAACCACAGCCCCAACAGCGGCCCGATCTCCATATCCTGAAGTCTTGCTTCCAGATCGCCGATCACCTGCGTCAGATCGATGGAGGCATCCGTGCCGATAATGCCTGCCGCACTGTTGACCACGCTTTGCGCAACCTCGAACACGCCCATGATGATATTCCAGGTGTTGGTAACGATCAGGACGGCACAGAAGGTCTTGAACATCCATTTAAAGAATATCCAGGTTTCAAAATCGTGCATGTTGTTTTTCTCAAGCACCAACTGCAACAGCTCCATCGTCATCACGATGGCGAGGATCACGCCCGCGATGGGCAGGATGACGTTATCCGACAGGCTGTGGATCATGCTGAACACGCTGCTGTTCCACGCCTGTGGCGTCGTGCCCACCTGCCCCGCAATGCTGCCCACCTGTTGGTTGACGTTGTCGAACAAGCCTTGCAAATTGCCTGTGATGCCGTCGATCAAAATGTCCTTGAGCCACTCGGTGATCTTATTCCATATGAAATCCATTTCTTTCCCTCCCTTCCCTCACGGCTTCCCGCTTCGTACAGGAAGCCGTGAGTAGATTGTGCAGTCTTACTCGCATTTCAGCCGAACAACCCTTTGAGCAGAGGAACAAGTGTTACGCCGATCAGCGCCATGCCGCCGCCGGCCATGAGTTGCTTGATGCCCTGGCTTTTCGCGCCGGGATTGTCGTTGCCGTAACCCTCCAACAGGTTGACGCCGCCCCAGATTCCAAGGCCCGCGCCCAGCGCGATCACCAGCGTTTGCAGTACATCGATTGCAGAATTAAAGAAATCCATAGTCTACCTCCATCTTTATGATTGGTTTTTGGGTAAAGGAAAAGGCTGTCTGGTTTCATCGGCAGCCTCAGGTTCGTTAGGGACATCCGTTTCAAAGACCTCGAATGTGTCCGTGGGTTTGAGTTTCAGCTTGTGCGAGAGGAATTTCTCAATGTCGAAAGCGTTCCTTGGGTCGGCATCGGAGAGATACTTGTAGTTGGGGTGCCGGATAATATCGTACTTGTCCGACAGGAATGGACGCACGCCGCGAAGCTGGAGAACGCACTTGCTGCCGTTCATCACGGACAGCTCGTCCATGGACATGAGCGCTTTACCCAGCTTGGTGTAATTCAGGCTGTGGGAAATCTCACGCCCTCGGCTTTCACCCGTATTGAAGCTATCAATGGTCTCCTTCCCCAGCATTTCCTCGATTTCCTTGAGCGTTCCTTTCTCCTTTCCGCCCAGGAAAATCATGCTGTCACAGTTGCCCGTGATAGTGTCGGCGTTGTCCTTGTACAGCGCCTTCAGCTGACTTTGTGCCTGCAGTACAAGACATGCGGAAATTTCACGGCTGCGGATGGTCGCCATCAGCTTTTCCAGCTTGGGAATCTGGCCGATGTTGGCACATTCGTCCAGTAAACACCGCACATGCACGGGCAGCCGCCCGCCGTAAACGTCGTCGGCTTTATCGCACAGGAGGTTGAAAAGCTGCGTATAACACATGGACACAAGGAAATTGAAGGTGTCGTCCGTATCGCTGATGATGATGAACAGAGCCGTCTTTTGATCGCCCAGCGTGTCCAGCTCCATTTCGTCATAGGCGATCAGGTCGCGCAGCTCCGCAATGTCGAAAGGGGCGAGCCGGGCCCCGCAGCTTACGAGGATGGATTTCAGGGTCTTGCCTGCCGCCAGCTTGAACTTCTGGTATTGGCGTACAGCAAAGTGAGTGGGTTTGTCCCGTGCCAGCTCCTCAAACATCAGATCGACGGTGTTTTGGAAGTATTCGTCATCCTCACGCACCTCCATGGAGCCGATCATGTCGATCAGCGACGCGAAATTCTGGTTTTCCTCCGGTGCTTCGTAATGAATGTAGGCGATTAGCGCCGTATAGAGCAGCGTTTCCGCCTTGAGCCAAAAATCATCACCGCCTCTTCCTTCGCCTTTGGTGTTGGCGAGCAGCGTTGTGACCAGCTTTAAAATATCCTTTTCCGAATGGATATACGCGAACGGGTTGTAGTGCATGGACTTTTTGAAGTTGATCGTGTTCAGGATTTTGATGCGGTATTCTTCCTTTTGCAGAAGCCTGCCGCATTCCACCACGATGGAGCCTTTGGGTCAAGTGTTTTTGAGATAAATAACGGCGAAATACTAAAAAGTTTTCTATTGGGATGATTCGGCCATCACATCTTTTTTCATCATTCGCCTGACTTTATCATTCATGCTTTCCTTGCCGGTCTTGCTGAAGTACATACCAATCTGATAGGTGGTTCTGCCCATTTTCATACTGAAGTTGCCGTCCGGCTGCTTCTGCTCGCTGATTGCTTCGGTTTTTTCTTTTTCCATAGATACCTCCAGAAATAGTAATAGCCCGGCAGTTTCAGGCTGCCGGGCTTTGACAATGTTTGATTTTGGGTTACTCTGCTTTGGTGACGAATGCCGCCCACTTGACAAAGCAAGTATGCTTCGGGGCTGGGACGGCGAGGACGCCATCCTGCTTTCCACGCTGATGGACGAACAGACATTTCATTGTTTCCCCCTCAGAACAGAGGGCGGCGTTGTCCTCAAGAAACCGCCGGTCGGCTACCATGTCAGTGATGAAATTATTGTAGTCGATTGCGGAAAGGATAACCTCTTTCGCTACCTCATAGGGGCGCTCACGTTCTATCAGGTGCGCCTTTTTTAACTCCTCAATCGTGCTGGGACACCGGACGAAGTAAGCTGTATTTTTATTTTTCATCTTTATCTCTCCCCCAAAATAATGCGTACTTAAATTAAGTACATTTTTCACATTGTAGCACGGATTGTCCTTAATATGAACTTATAAAATCTTTTAATGAGTACATTATAAGGATGAGGTGAGATAATGAAAATTGAGAAACCAGAGAAGGATAAGCATCTTGGGCTGAGAATTGACGACGAACTCCATTACAAGCTGCATTACATTTCCAGATATGAGGGCCGTTCCGCCAACGGCGAGGTCATCTATTTGATTCGACAGGCCATTGAGAACTTTGAAACCGAACACGGTAAGATAGAGTTGCCAAAAGAGTGAATCATCAGGACACACCACAATTCACATCACACAAAGAACAACAACCCTTACGGATTGACTTTTATATAAAGTAGATGTCATAATTGCGTTGTAAGGAATTCTCAAAGAAACAGGGAGGATTTTCGATGGCAACCTATTCGACTTATACAGAATTATTTAAGGCAAAGATTGCGGAAAAGATATGTGGCATGATTCTCCCTTACAAGGATATTTTGTCAAGAGATATTCACATGGAGTGCGGAGGATACCCTGGCCCCAAGCACCACATGCCGCAATGTTGTGATGCAATGTACCAAATGATGGCTGGTGATGATGAAATTATCTCTGCACCTCCCAGTGGAAAAGGCGCATATGTGAAAGTTCGCTACTATAAACGAAACCATCCGAAGAAGACGATATAAGAAAAGCGGACTTTCCCATAAAATAGGTATTCGAGGGTAGTGTTATCAGATAGATGTGGCCAATTGCATCCATTACAAACACCCGATGGTCTCAATAAATGATGCGGCTATTTCAGAATAATTGCTCATACCGGTGTTGTATTCTCATCATTCTTTTTGTTCCTCCTGTCTGTACTGGTTGGTAAGATCTATATTCTGTATGCCGGTTATCTCTGCGGCCTTAGCAAGCCGCTGCTTCGGGTCTGTCCAGTCCGGCTCCATTTTCATCTGGCAAAATCCATCCGGCAAACGGCAAGGGTCTATGCCGTTTGCCGTTTCGCTTGCCGGTTGGGACAGACTGCATACCCATTGCACGCCGACACGATGGCTTTTGAGTCGATTGCCCAGCTTCCTCTTTGCGTTCCTGACAGTGCGCTCGGATATGCCGATCTCGGCGGCGGCCTTTTCAATATCTTCGCTGAACATCTCCTTTCCGTTTGCCAAGAGGTCAAGAATCAGGCTCTTCGCCAAGTCCTCCTTGCTTTCGGTATCACCGCCTTTACCGGACAGCAGCTCGTCGGCGGTAATGTCGTATCTGCCGATCCAACGAAAACCTTCATTGTCGCCAAGGGAGAACGCCATGGGTTCGCCCTCTGGGGCAAGGGAGGACTTATCGTGAATGATAACCCGGATATTTGGCTCCTTCTTCACACGCCCGATCAGCAGGACGCTGCGAGCCGCTGCCCGGAAGTCAATAGAACCCAAGCCGCGATAAGCAGCCTGGGTTCCTGACGCTTTGTTAAGGTGTCCCAGCAGGATAACGGCACAGCCAGTGCGCTCCGCGACGTCGGCCAGCCGCTTGATGATGGGTCGGATTTCATTTGCCCGGTTCATATCGGCCTCGGCCCCAAGGTAAGCTTGCAGCGGGTCAAGGACAATGAGCCGGGCATTGTTCTGTCGGATGGCTTTTTCAATACGCTCGTCAGAAAGGGACAGCTCCTTTTTTGCTTCGTCGATAACCAGAACGCGGTCAAGATCGGCCTCGGCCTCCATAAGCCGGGGCTTGACTGTATCGCCTAAGCCGTCCTCGGCGGTTTGGTAGATCACGTTGAACGGTTCCAGCTCCGCCATATCGGGAAAGCTCTTTCGGTTGGTACAGGCAGCGCAGAGCCGGAGTGCCAGCGTGGTCTTGCCCTCGCCGGGATTGCCCTGGATGATGGTGACTTTGCCAAACGGGATATAAGGTTTCCAGAGCCATTCAACCTCCTGCTCGTCCACCTCGCTCATGCGGATAATCTCAACGATCTGCTCCCGCAAGCTGTAAACCGGCTGACCAAGATACTCGCCGTTTGGGATTTCACTGCGGCGCTGTAAGACCTCGTTCCAGTCTTTGAAAACCGGTGCAAGGCGGTCGACGGCATACTCATCGGGAATAAGACCGTTGATGCGGATACAGGCCACGTTTCCGGCTTTGTCGCTGTCAAGGCAAAGGAACACGTTCCTGATATTCGGGCGGTCAGAGAGGAAGTGCAGCAGCGCCTTTTCGCTAACGCCGCCAAGGGACAAATAGCTCTGTTTCTGCCAGCCCTTTTTGTAGAGGCAGAGGAAAGAAAGCAGATCAACCGGCGCTTCAAACACAAAGAGCCGGTCGCCCTCACCTCGATAACAAAACGGGGCTGACTTGTCGCTGCTTTTCACGTCGGCGCGGAAGCTGTTGGTTGTGCCTTTGCTGTGGGCATAGCGGGGAATGCCGGTTTCGTCCCTGCCGACGAACACGGCGTTGTGGTGGTCGGCACTCTCGTAAATATCGCCGCTGGACAGAAAGAAGTCCGTCACATCTTCATCAATGCGGCGGACTTCGGTAAGGTATTTCCTTGCTGTGCTGTTTTCGGTGTTGTGTGGAGGGAGCCGGAATTCCGGCATATCCGGCTTCGATGCTGGCGGCGTTTCATTCAGCAGCATTGCCACCGCCTCGGTGAAGCTCCTGCCGTAAAACTCCATCACGAAATCCACCGGGCCGCCGCCTTTGCTCCGGCTGTGGCGATACCATTTGTTTTCTCTGATCGTCAGGCTGTCGTGCTTCTTCCAGCGGTACTCAGCCCCGGCACGTTCCAGCGGCTCACCCTGCGCTCGCAAAAAAACAACAAGGTCAGTCTGGTTTGCCCGGTCAATCTGGTCTTGGTTGTAGTATAATTTATCGTTCCTGTTCATGCTGCTTCTCCTTTGTCTGACGCCGCTGTTTGTCGAGCGCCTTTTCCGCAGAAAAGCGAATGTTCCATAGCTGCTTGACCTCTGCATACAGCGGCTTGATCTCTGCCTGTTCTGCCTCACAGCTTGCTTTCAGCTCGGCCAGTTCCTTGAGCCACGGCGTGATTGGAAGTTTACCCTCAGAGGAAAAGGACGGTTTCAGTTTGCGCTGCGCCATATAGAAGCGGCGTAAAACCTCTCCGTTTTCCTGTGAATACTTCTCCCGGTTTTTCTTGAATTTGATACTGTTTAGCTTATCGTAGATGGGCTTGCCCTCGGCGTAATATTCTGTCATCCGGAGTAGATCGTCCACTTCCTTCATGCGGT
>Ga0209203_1001452_pt1 | contig 17411 bp, 18 predicted proteins | sample AD_UKC109_MetaG_FD_184423 | JGI IMG/M metagenome (GOLD analysis project Ga0209203, IMG submission 184423) | Active sludge microbial communities of municipal wastewater-treating anaerobic digesters from Hong Kong - AD_UKC109_MetaG (SPAdes)... | ecosystem: Engineered > Bioreactor > Anaerobic >... | reverse complement strand
CTCGAGCTAAACAGTCTGAAGAACGGCAGCCTTTTTAGGCTGCTAATGCAAATTCTGTTTCGTCAATTAATTTGATTGTTCACCCGTTTAACGAGTCTGATGAAAACTCGGCACGCTTCCTTATATTCGTCAGCTTCCGTCGAACCCTGATCGCCCCCGTAAGGGTAACCTTTTTACTACTCTCCGGTGATTGTACCATAAAACAACTTTATTTACAACTATTCGTCTTTCAACCACCATTGAGATTTACTCATTGCAAGTCTATAATCTGATTATTAATCCACGACAATAAAGCCTGGCAGGACTGGTGTAATTCTTCCAAAGTTCCCTTATTATAGATGACGTAATCTGCTTTTCTTGCATCTACACTTTGTTTGTTCAAAATCCTTTTGATTTCTTCAATTGTTTTTCCATCTCGTAGAATGATACGTTTGATGATTTCTTTTTCCGGAGCTTGTACTAGAATCGTGTAATCCAAAAAAAGCTCCATTTTCATTTCGAAAAGAACAGCTGCTTCAACGAAAACTAAATCTTCTCCATTTTCATAATGCCGGATGATCCATTTTTTCGCTTTTTCATTCATGATGGGGTGTAAGATGGAATTGAGTAGAGTCAGTTTTTTTTGATTTGAAAACACAATTTTGCCTAATTTTTTTCGATCAATAGTCTGTGACCTATCTATGATTTCTTGACCAAAAGCACTTGTGAGTTTATCCACAACATCATATTCGTTCAGGCATTCGTGGCCAATCAGATCCATTAAAAGGACCGGATAACCGGTCCTTTTAAGATAATTTGCTACCTCACTTTTTCCCGATCCCATTAATCCGGTTATACCAACACTTGTTTTTTTGTGAATCGGCATTTATTCGTTACCGGCAATATCCATTTCTTTAATGAGAACGGAAGGCACATACATTCCATGAGACATGACCATTGACATTTGTTTATCCGAGCCAATTTCTTGAATATTCTGAAGCATTTTTAAAAGATTCCCAGAAAGGGTTATCTGTTCTATCGGATAGGCTTTCTTCCCTTCTTCAATTTTAAAACCTTCAGCACTTAAAGAAAACTCCCCTGAAACCGGATTTGCCCCTGAGTGCATGCCTTGAACACCTGTAATGTACAAGCCGGACTTCATGCTTTTAAATAATTCTTCAAGGGTCATTTCCCCATCTTGAAAATCTATGTTGATAGGCATAATGGATTCTATTCCCTTATAACTGCTTCTGAAAGCATTTCCTGTAGGAGAAACCCCGTCTTTTAAAGCTGTTTTCAGACTGTGTAAATAGGTGTTTAGAACCCCGTTGGAAATAATAGCCTTATCCTTTGTGGCTATTCCCTGTGAATCGGCAGGGCAGTTAAAAATACTGTCCGGGTAATATCTTTTATCCATTATGGTAATCTTTTCTGAAACAATCTTTTCTCCCAGTTTGTTTTTTAACAGAGAAAAACCCTTTTGAACATTTTCGGCGGAGATCATTTGTACCAACAATCCTAGGATATTACCCAGGACATTGTAATTCAAAACGATTTGATACTTGCCGCTTTTAATGCTTTTGGCATCCAACAGACCAACGGCTTTTTCTGCGACGGAATCAGACAGCCTATCAATGTCTATTTTTTTTGGATCCGTTGTGAAGCAAAAATCCATGCCAAACTTATTCTGTTTGCCATTTGATGCCATGGCTCCTGCATACATCCCACCGCCGCCGTTTTTATAGGTATATTCCACTTCATTTGAGTTGGCAAAAAAAACCTCATTGTACATATCATTATAAAAGCAATACGGGACCATGATAATTCGATTGTCTTTTTTTAAGATCTTTTCTTCCAGTAATTTAGTATCAGCTATTTTCTTGTTTGTGGCAATTTCATCAAATGCCATGTCATAATCTTTCCAATCTTTGACAGCCACTGTTGATGTGCTAATCACATCGACATCATCCGAATCAATGAGTTGGAGGTTTTCAAGGGCATCTACAACGATTCGCAAGGCTTCATTCTCATTATAGTCTTCGGTATAACTGTACCCAGCTTTTCCATTCTTTACGGCTTTAAAACTGGCACCGCCATTTTCGGCATCTTTATAACTTTGAATCTCACCTTTGTTGATCGAACATTCAAATTCATGAGAACTGATATGAAATAACTCAAAATTTTCAATTCCCTTTTTATTCGCATTTTTAAATACAAGTTTTTTGAATTCTTTGATATTCATCAGCTTCTCCCTCCTACTAACAGTTCAGAGACTCTAATGGTCGGTTGGCCTACATCAGCCGGAATTGAACCCGAAAGAGACCCGCACATACCTTGATCTCTTTCCAGATCGTTACCGATCATATCAATTTTCTTTAGAATCTCAAATCCTTTCCCGATAAGTGTTGCCCCTTTTACCGGTTTTGTTATTTTTCCGTTTTCGACCATATAACCTTCTCTGACTGAGAAGTTAAATTCTCCGGTTGAAGGATTCACCGATCCTCCTCCCATTTTTTTTGCATACAAGGCTTTAGGTGTATTGGCAATGATTTCTTCAGGAAGAAAATCACCGGGTAAAATGAAAGTATTTGACATTCTGGAAGTGGGCGCATATGTGTAATTTTGTCGTCTTCCGCTACCGGTAGAAGGCAAGTTCATCCGTATCCCACCCAGTTTATCAATAAGAAAACTCTTAAGTATGCCATTTTCAATGAGAAGGGTTCTTTGCGTTGGAAAACCTTCATCATCAATATTGGCGGAACCCCAGGCATTAGGGATTGTCGCATCGTCTACTGCGCTAACACACTCGTTAGCAATTTGCTGCCCTAATTTGTCGGCAAAAACAGAAGCCCCTTTGGCAACTGAGGTAGCTTCCAAAGCATGGCCGCAGGCTTCGTGAAAGATGACACCGCCAAATTTATTCGCGATAATGACCGGCATCATTCCGGCAGGTGCAAATTCTGCATTGATCATTTTAACAGCAATTCTTGCCGCTTCTTTGCCCATTTCCTTTACATCAAAGGTATTGTAAAATTCAAAACCCATACCTGCTCCAGGTCCCACAAAACCGGTTTCTTTTTCATGGCCTTTTGTAGCCACGGCAAATATCATCAAACGGGTTCTGATTCTTTCGTCTTCCACTAATAAGCCTTCAGAATTTGCAATGAGAATGTTTTGCCTGTAGTCAAAATAGTTCACTTTTATCTCGCTGATTTGATCTGAATATGATGAGGCACCTTCGTTTGCCAATTTCATCACATGATATTTTTCGTCTTTTTTTATTTGATCGGGGAATAATAGTATTGGACTGATATTTTTTTTCTTGGTTTTGATCAGATTGAGTTCTACATCCTGATTATTTTTTTCTTCAATGGCTTGGGCAATTCTCTTTGAAGCCTTAATGACAGAATCTTCAGATAAATCATTTGTGTAAGCATATATGGCTTTCTTTCCCGCAATACCTCTTAACCCGATACCATGAGTGAGTCCTGAATTGACTGTTTCCAGCTTACCGTTATTCATCTCCATGTTATGGCCAGTTCGTTGTTCTAAAAACAGCTCGGCAAAATCAGCTCCACCAGCTCGAATGATGGTCAGGGCTTTCTCAATTAGTTTTCTTTTCATTTTAGCTCCCTCCGTTTTTTATTTCACGAACAACCTTTTTATTATAGTTTTTGATTAATTCGATTTCATCTATTGTTAATCCGTTTTTCCACGAATAGCTGAGAATTGTGTTATTTAACAAAAGCGGATCGAATCCGTCCGGTAATCGATCACTTCCAAATACTCTTTGAAAATCTACAGTACCCGGAATAGGGGTGTATTCGTTAATCTCCGGCATGATATCTAATTCTTTGCAGATATCATGAACTTCTATGGCTTCTTGAAAGCCTTGTCCGGGAAGGTTGATAAGAATAAATGCTGCGATTTCGTTTTTTGTAAAACCGGTTTGCTTTAGAATTTTCACAGCTCTGAAAAATTCATTGTTTGTAACTTTGCCACCCGTAGATGATTGCAATTGAGGGTTGATTGTTTCCAACGCTACCTTAATCGTTTTTACGTTTGCTTTCATCATCAATTCGGCTGTTTCTTGAGTGAGCAATTTTGCATGAATACCGTTCGGAATATGAATTATTATACCACGTTTGATGATATTTTTACTGATCAGCATTTCTAGGATTTTGTCGAAATGGTTTTTGTGATTGATTAAAATTGCATCATCAAAGAATGCGATGCTTTTAACGTCGAACATTGCTGAGTAACGATCTATCGCTTCCACGATATTTTGTGGATCTTCCTGAATGAAATCCTGTAAAAAAGGCGTTGCACAATAAGTACAACGATAGGGGCACCCCAAAGAGGTTAAGAAAACCAAATGACTCATAGGATGATCATATAAGTCATACAAAGGGATTAAGTCACGGTTTTTTTTGCTTGTTTCATGAATATCAATGCCATTTAAGGAAAGAAAATCAAGCACTTCGGGCATTTTGCTTTTTTTACAAACCAGATCAGCTCCTGAAAGCTTTGAATGATCCTGCATCAGATTGGCGTAATTGCCTCCTAGGACAACAGTTGTTTGGGGCAAAATTTCCTTAACCGTTTTGATGGCTTCAAAAGGACCGGGATACCAATAAGTCATAGCGGATGTAACAAAGGCATAATCGGGATAGAATCCGGAAGTCTTTAAATGATTTAATTTTTGCTCAAACAATTTTTTGGGAATTCCGTATCGTTTAAAAAATCTGGGCACATGCGCTAGCTGTGATGGCTTTTTTACCACTTCAGAGTAAAATTTTCCCGTTCCGTTCCATTTGCTTTTCACCGGTTTTTCAATCAATGAAGTAAATTCTGGATCATAACGATCGAGACAATCAATAAGTCTCATTTCGTGATTGCTTTCATGGAGTTTTCTTGCCAGCATTAACAATCCTAAAGGTTTTAGCCAATAGTCATAGGATGCGACATCATAAATCCATGGATTGATCAATAGTATTTTCATCAAATTTTTCTCCTATCAGTTTGAAATAAAGCTTTTATCCATGGAGAAAAAACCGACAACAGTTGGATCAAAAATAAGATTGATACTTCCAACGGGACCGTTTCTTTGTTTACCGATGATTATTTCAGCAGGATGTGGATGATTGAGCATTTGAACCTCAGCTACATCCTCATCATCTTCAAATTTAGATCGCTTATAGTAGGACTCTCTGTGAATGAATATTACAGTATCGGCGTCTTGTTCGATAGCGCCTGATTCTCTAAGGTCAGACAATCTTGGCCTTTTATCTTCCCTTTGCTCTACTGATCTCGAAAGTTGCGAGGCCGAGATTACCGCAATGTCCATTTCTCGTCCCAGCACCTTTAAGCTTCTTGAGATTTCCGATATTTCCTGTTGTCTGTTCTCTCTGTTTCTACCGCTGTTCATTAATTGCAGGTAGTCAAGAACAATGGCATCTAAACCATATTCTTTTTTAATTCTGCGTACCTTGGTTCTGAGGCCCCTTGGATCAAGCATGGAATCGTCGTCAATGATAATGGATGCTTTCATGAATTTACTGGCAGCATCCGTTAATCTGTTCCATTCATCTGAGGAAATATCAGCCTTTCTAAGTTTTTCAAAATTGACCTTTGATTCTAGGCTAAGCAATCTTAGTGCTATTTGCTCAGAGGACATTTCCAAGCTGAATATTCCTACTTTATAACCGTAATCAACAGCCATATTACGGGCAAGCTGTAAAGCTAAGGCGGATTTTCCCATGGAAGGTCTGGCAGCAACAATAACCAAATCTGAACGGTGAAATCCGGTGGTTATTTCATCCAACGCTTTAAAGCCAGTGGCCAGTCCTGTAACCAACAAAGAACCTTCAGGAGAATCGTGCCTCACTTTGATTTGATCCAATTTGTCAAAAGCATCGTGAACAATCTTACCAATTGGGGCATAGGATTTTTCAATATACCTTTCACCAATACTTAAAATGCTTCTTTCTGCCTGATCGAGAATATTGTCTACATCATCCAGACTAAAAGCACTCTCAACAATCTTACTACCTGAATTGATCAGGTTTCTTAAAATGCTTTTTTCTCTTACCACTTTGGCATAGTGTACAGCATGAGCCGAGGTTGGAACACTGTCAGCCAGCTGTGCGATTGAAAGTTCCCCTCCAACCGTTTCAAGATGTTTCTGTTTTCTCAAAAGATCTGAAACGGTTAAAGGATCAATAGCTTCAGCATCATCATAAAGCATTTCCATACAGTTATAAATTAATTGATTTGAATGATTGTAAAAATCTTCGTGCCTAAGTATTTCAAACACATCTCCGGCTACTTCTGGATCGAGCAATATCGATCCAAGAACTGCCCTTTCCGCTTCTAAATCATTTGGCGGGATTCTGCTGATTTCTTGCATATCACTTGATTCATCCTTTCTATGTAAGCACTATAAAACTTCTTTTATACCTTTAAAGTATTACTTTTTCTGCCATATTTTCTGATAACGACGAACAGTAATATTCCTAAGGCAATTAAAACAAGACTGATAACCTGGGCAGCTCTCAAATTACCCCAGTAAAGGCTGTCTAATCTCAACCCTTCGATGAAGAATCTTGCAATTGAATAACCGATCAAATACAGTGCCAGGATCTCTCCGAAATTCTTTCGTTTGTTTTTATAGAACCAAAATAAGAATACAAAGACACCAATATTCCAGAGTGATTCGTACAAAAAAGTTGGATGAAAAAATTCATACGATTGATAACCTGGCATTCGATATTCGATTGGTACATACATTTTCCAAGGTAAATCAGTTGGTGAACCATATGCTTCATGATTGCAGAAATTCCCCCAACGTCCGATAGCTTGAGCAAGAGGTAGCATCAGTGCAGCAATATCAAAACCTTGGAAAAAAGTAAATGTGCATTTTTTCCTTAGTTTTGTATAAATATAAACCCCAAGCATTGCACCAATAATGCCACCGTGGATTGCCATACCCCCTTGCCAGGTTTTGAATATATCCCAAAATTCTCTTTGTGAATAAATATGCCACATCGAAAAAACATAATACAATCTGGCACCGATGATTCCTGTAATAACTCCCACGATAAGTGCCTCTGCAACGTGTTCATCGTTTATTCCTTCCTTTATCGCAAGACGTCTGCCGATAAGATAACTGATAATGATCCCGGTGGCAATAATTAAACCATACCAGTGAATCTCAAAAGGTCCTACAATAAATATCACCGGGTCGATGAAGATTTCATTAGCAAAACTAGCTTTTAGGAAAAAAAATAGTCCAATACAAGCCGCAAGAATTAAAATACTCACTGCAATCTTTTTCAAAGTTCTTCCCCCTTAATTTCTTTGATTTTTTAGTTGTCCACAAGCCCCGGCAATGTCAGTACCCTTTTCGTGCCTCACAATTGTTTCTATACCGCCTTGTTCAAGGCAAGCTTTAAAAGCGGCAACATGTTTGACACTTGGTCTTTCATAGTCGGGATTGACAGGGTTTACCGGAATAAGATTTAAATTGACCTTTAATTCTTTCAATACTTTCAATAATTGAGTAGCGTTTTCTGTAGAATCATTGATGCCTTTTATCAATAAATATTCGATGGTTACTCGTTTACCGGTTTGTTCATTATATTGCCTAATGGCGTTGATAAGCTGTTCGAAAGGGTATTTTTTATTTACAGGCATTAGTTGATCTCTAATTTCACTATTTGGAGCATGTAAAGATACAGAGAGAACAACTTCCGGAAAATCCTCTGACATTTTTAATATTCCGGGAATAATTCCTGCAGTAGAAACAGAAATTCTCCTTTTTGAAATATCGAATCCCTCCTTGGAATGGAGAATGTGAATGGATTTTTTAAGGTTGTCGTAATTTAAGAAAGGTTCGCCCATACCCATAAAAACAACATTTCCGATTCTTTCCCCGTGTTCTGCGCTCATGGCTAAGATTTGAGAAGTGATTTCTGATACCTTTAGATTTCTTGCGAACCCGCCTTTTCCAGTAGCGCAAAAACTACAGTTAAGGCTACATCCGACTTGAGTAGAAATACATGCTGTAATTCTATCTTTGTGGATAAGAAGAACAGATTCAATTTGCTCTCCATCGTACAAATCCCAAAGATATTTTTTTGTCCCATCAATTGAAGAAACCAAAAGCTGATTTAAGACTGGTAATCCAATGGTGTATTCCTTGATAAGAATTTCCCTGAAATCTTTTGAAAGGTTATGCATTTGGTCAAAACTAAACACATGCTTTTTATAAACCCAATCAAATAATTGTTGAGCTCTAAAAGCCTTGATTTCACGTTGTCGAAAGTGTTCTTTTAATTCATTTAGTTCAAATTCAAGAATGTTTATCATTGATCGTCTCTCCATTTATTAATATGTGATTGTAAGTGGATATGGTTTCTTTAAGCAAAAGATGTCCCTTTTGTAGGGCAAATTCGATTTTGCCCTTTAAAATCATAAAAAAAGCGGCATCTAAATCATTCATGGATAATTTCCTCAATTTATCTATTCCAGGATATATTCTGTTTTTCTCCAATGAATCGGCAACAAAGATGATTTTACCAATCTTTGAAACAAATTGATAACCACTCGTGTGGTAATGAATGGCTTCAGCAATTTCATCGAGCCGTGATAATTCAGGGTATCTTCTTTTTAAATCATAAGCTGCCAATCTTCCATGCAGAAGTAAGGGATTGTTTAGTTCTTGATCCGATAATTGCATTTGGTTTTTATTTGCTAGAACAAGTAGTTCATCACGTTTATGATTTCTAAAGGCATCATGATAAAGTGCAGCAATTATAACTGGGAACTGATCTTCGTTGTGTTTATCTGCCAACAAAACTGAATAATCCAAAACGCCCATGGTATGCTGTAAGCGTTTTGGATTTAATTGATTTTTTAGCCTTTTGGTTATTTCTTCAACGATCATATCTGATTTCAAAAGTTACCTCAGCTTCCATATCCGGATGTAGTGTAAGAGGTATTTGCAATAATGTTGCGCTAGGTCTTTCATAATCGTAAACATCTACCTCCACATTTGAATCCCTAGGCAAAGTGAAATTTAATTGAATGTTTTTTTCTTCATCCGAGAAGTTTTTAGTGGTAAATTTATAGGCCTCAAAATAGGTATTACCGCTTCGATTGGATTGAATCAACTCAACTTTTCCCTGAAGATCATACGCTTTTCCAAAACTTATCTCCAAAGCTTGCCCCTGGCTTGAATTGCCGATGGTGTTTTCTCCCAAAAAAATCGTTTTTCCACTTGTTTTATCCTGCAATCGTATCTTTGCGGCCATCAAAGCGTTTGAAAGTTTAGGTATTTTGATGGTTTGATCTAAAGATTCGAAATCTGAATTGTGATTTGAGTAATAAGCATTAAATGTGTATATTTTTTCAAATGATTCTTTGGTAGATAAAAACTGAATATAGTCTGAAGAGGATTTTGTAAAGGTGAATCTACCAGGAATCGAATAAATTTTATAATCACTGATATTTTCCGTTGTGATAGCTCCCGCAGACATTTCAGTGTCATACAGATAGCTTCGAGCGGTTTTCATGGCATAGTTTGTTGAAACACTATTGATATCACCTGAAAAGATAAATAAGTTCTCTGTCGAAATATCTTTGTTAGTCTGATTGCTTATAATAAGTGTTCCTAAAATGTCAACCTGATGATTATCCTCATTTAAGCTCATGGTGTAGATGGTTTGATAAGATAAGTTTGTAAACATATAAGAATAATTTAGTTTGTCCACGTATTTTTGAAAAACAAGTTCTAGATATTGCTGTGGTTGTTTGATGTTAACCGTTTCAAAAACTGCTGTTCCTTCGTTTGGAATAAAAATGCCGTTATTATCTGAAAGAAGAACTGGTTGATCCAGTAGCAAGGTATATGGTTTGATTGTTCCATCATCGAAACGCCATTTAATGGTTTGTCCTACAGCTTCGTTTAACGCTTTTTTGTAGTTGAATGATTCAACAATCACATGATGATAAGATTGAGGATAAGGATCTGAGGTGAATGAATCAAGTATCCAGCTATCAGGAATTTCTAACTGAAAAGTTTCGGATTGTACAGCCACTGTATTCCCTTTTATAGCCAACGCATTGGGATATATCATGAGAAATTCATTTCCTAAAAGGGTTAATGACATGAGAAATAAGAATAAGATGATCATTTTTTTCATTATCACGGCCTCCTATTGCCATAATTGTGTTTGACTTGTAGAGATGGCTTTTGCGCCACATTGAAAAAGACTATTGGTTTCTTCTTTAGTTTCAATCAAACCGGCAGCAATCATATCATCTGTTTTTAATCGATTGGCTTTGAGATAGTTATATACCTTAGGAAAAGCACTGCCGGGAAGTATTTCCAAAAACATGGGATTGATGTTTGTCAACATTTCATTAATTCTCAACAGCGAATTGCTATCTAGGGCAAAACTTCTAAGTACATTAGGAACCCCATAACTATTGGCTATTTCAATCATTTTGGGTTTTACTGTTATGATGCCATCCACTCCCTGTAAAGTCGCATAGCGAAATGCGTATTCTCCATTTCCCAGTCCCTCACAAAAATCGATGTCTAAAAAGACTTTAAATCCCTTTTTTTTAATAATTCTGATATGATTTCCCAAATTAACCAGGTCAGAACTTAAAAGAAAAACAGTATCACCGGTATAAAGATCCAACTTATCTATTTCCTCTTTGGGGTTCCACAAGGCGGCGATGATCTTTGATAACTGAAACGGCTTCATTCTAGCGGCCTGCTTTTTATAAAAGCTACAAATTTTGCAGCCAAGTCAGGATCGAACAATTTTCCTTTGTCATGTTCGATTATTTCCAATGCTTCGTTGGTACTCATCACGCCAATTGAGAATTCAGAATCAACAGTATTCAGTGCATTATCAAACCAGTTGATAATGGTCAACACTCTAACCCAATATGGGATTTCTTCGCCTTTAAGTCCATCTGGAAATCCTTTGCCATCGTATCTTTCATGATGGCCTCTTACAAAGGGAACAAAATCGTTTAAAACTTCCAAAGTTGATATGTAGACTGATCCTGTAATGGTATGATCTTGGCCTGTTTCTTCAAATGTTCTTAAACGGGTAGGCGAGTAAAGCATGAGTTGTTCCACCCCTATTCTCCCAACATCATGAAGCATGGCATAGTGTATGAAAAGATTCCTTTCCTGTTTTACGGCTCCCAATTCTTTAGCAAAAAGATTAAAGAGATTCGCTACACGTTGTGAATGGCTGTATCCTTTGGAATCCTCTACTTCCATTAAAACGATCAAGGGTTCCAATACAGATATGATGCGTCTTCTCATTGAATAGGGGGAGCAAAAGTCAAAGTTAGCGTTTAGATGATGCTCCAAAAACCAATTGACTCCTAAGAAGATATTTTTGTTGTTGATACTATCTTCTAGAAAGAACTTCATTTCACCATCAATAAAGCCGAATATTCCCTTTCCTTCTAATATCTGAAGATGAGTGCCATTTTTTATGATATCATCATGGTCACTTATAATAGCACTCGCAGGGTATGGTATATATTCCAAATAAACATCCAGCAACTCTTCAACTATTTTTCTGAAGATATCATTATCGATTTTTAGAAAGTCGTATGGCTTCTTTTCTACAATCATATATTCCCTCCATTGTTATCCAAAAATGCCGGATAAATTGATGAACAACGTGTTAAATCCTGAAATGATTGGATTCATTATCGCTTGGACGACACCGGTTAGTATCAATATCAACAACAACAATATACCGTACACTTGATATTTCATGACTGTTTTCATATGTTTTGTCGTGATAAAAACTGACCATAAAGCAGAGGCATCTAATGGCATGATTGGAATGAGATTGAAGACTGCAATGACTAAATTTACAACCATAAATGACCCCAAAACATCGGATAAATAGTTTATCATAAAAAAGGTATTTTTAGGATTTGAATTTAAAAACCAACTGTATTTGTGAATACCAAAACCATAAAATATTAAGGCAGCCAGAATGGCTACAATGATACTTAAAACAGGACCTGAAAACGCAATAATAAACGTATCTTTATTTTTACTTTTCAATTTGAGGGTGTTTACCGGTATTCTTCGTGACCAACCAAAACTAAAAAATATAAAACATAATAGCCCAATAGGGTCGACGTGTTTTAATGGGTTAATGGTATTTCTTTTCAATAATAGGGGTGTGTCATCTCCCAATTTTTTCGCCATAACGGCGTGACCAAACTCATGCAAACCAAGTGCAAATAAGATGGCTGGTGTTCGTACCAATATTTGTCTTAAAAAAACAGTCAAATCGAATGATTCAAAAAAGTTCATAAAAAGCCTTCATTCATACAATTTGACGAATTTATCCATGAATTGTTTCCTGATTTCTGCCTCATTGATGGTTGGATAGGTACCAAAATAATAAATCATTTGTCCATCTACCATGGTTGCTACAACATCTGAACCCCTTCCTGAATAGACAATGTTTGAAATTGGGTTTTTAAAGGGGAATAAATTGATGTTTTCGGTATCCAAAAAGATGATATCCGCTTTTTTTCCCTTTTCGATTATTCCAAGATTTTCTTGGCCAAGGGCTTTTGCGCCATTTATTGTTGCCATTTTGAAGGAAGTCAATGCAGGAATTACTTGTGGGTTTCTTGTTTTTCCTTTGTGGATAAGGGATGCGACTAACATCTCTCTAAACAGGTCTAATGAGTTATTGCTAGATACACTATCAGTGCCTAGGCAAATGTTGATATCCTCTTCAATCATTCTATCAACAGGAGCTATGCCGTTGGCTAATTTTAAGTTGGAAATGGGATTATGAGCTACAGAAACATTAAATTGCTTTAAAACAGTGATATCTTCGGGACTTGCGTATACACAATGTGCAGCGATTGTTTTAGTGTTAAATAGACCAATTTCGGCCAATTCCCTGAAAGAATATAAATCGCTTTCTCTTTGACTTTCTTTTAAGTGTATGTGCATGAGAGCATTCAATTGAGAAGTTACATCACTGACTTTTCTTAAATAATCTTTTGAACACAGATAAGGCGAATGAGGTCCAAATCCTATGGAAATTCTGCCATTGGAAGATCCGTGGTGTTTTTCATAAGCAAGGATGTTTTTTCTCAGCCTTTGACCATCATCCATCGCTTGATCCTGTAACCCTCTACAGATGTAAGCACGCATTCCAAAATCGCTAACTGACCGGACAATCGAATCTAAAGCCATGTACATATCAACGAATGTGGTAATCCCATTTCTCGCCATTTCCATTTGAGAAATCATCGTAGAGAGATAAATCATTTCTTCGTCTAATCGATCTTCCAGAGGGACAATGCGTGTAAACAGCCATTCCTCAAAGGGCAGGTCGTCACCTGCACCTTTTAATGCTGCCATACCAGAATGGGTATGTGAATTTATCAGCCCTGGTAAAGCCAATATATTTTTGTTTTTCAAATCTATTGTTAATAGATCTTTTTCATTACAAAAACCTTCACCAATTTCTGAAATGACATCTTCTTCTATGATGATATATCCGTTTTTAATGATTCTTTCATTTTGTAAAATTTGAATTCCTTGAATGAGTTTTTTCATGATTCATCCCCTTTTTGAAAAGCGGTTGTTTTTTTCATATTCATTTTTGGATTTGAAATATCCGTTTTTTACAGCTCTTTTGCCTAATGAAACTTGATCAATGGAATGTTTTGTCTGATGAGTAAGGTTTTTAAGCATTTCCAGCATTTCGGATTCCAGTTTTTCTATACGTCGAAGAACTGATCGTTCAGCTTCACGATTGTCGCTTTTTGATTGAGCCAATAAAGTGATCAACTCGCTTCTTATATCTAAGCTGGAGCTCAAAAATTCATATTTTTCGGTTTTTATGAGTTCTATTATTTTTTTAGAAATGGTTTCGATCTCAGTCATAACTTCCAAAGCCGATTTCATGTACAATCATCCTCACATCAATGCTTTTGTGTATTATAACATTTAATAACCATAATCAATGTAAGAAGTTGTTAAGATGTGGTAGAATAAACGAAAATTATTGGAGGTGTTATGATGAACAAAAAGTCTGTTGTTGTGTTGATCATAGTTATCATGTTTGGGTGCTTTTCTTTTGCAAATCCTTTAAAAATTGCCTGTTTGATTAACGGTGAATTAGGTGATAAATCCTTTTTTGATTCTGCGGCCAAAGGTCTACAAATGATAGAACAACAACTTGTCGCTCAAACTAAAATTGTTGAGATGCAATATAACACTGCAGTATGGGAACCCACACTGGATGATATTTCAAGTCTTGGGTATTACGATATCATCATTGTGGGAACATGGCCGATGGTTGACCCTATAACAAGGATAGCGCACTATTACCCTGAGAATCATTATATTTTATATGATGCAAAACTTGATTTTTCTAAAGGGGATTTAAACAACGTTTATGCCATATCATACAAACAAAACGAAGGATCCTTTTTAGCAGGAGCTTTAGCCGCTTTAGTTTCCGGTTCCAAAGATGTAAAATATACAAAAGATACCAACACCATAGGTGTCTTAGGGGGTGTAGATTCCCCAATTGTCAATGATTTTATCATCGGATATATCAAAGGCGCTCAGTATGTGAATAAGAATATCAAAGTATTTGTATCATATGCCGGTGTTTGGAACGATCCCGTTAAGGGGAAAGAATTAGCTAATGTCATGTATCAAAATGGTGCGGATGTGATTTTTAATGTGGCTGCTAACACAGGGAATGGTATTTATCCTGCTGCTGTGGAACACAATGCCTGGGCTATCGGTGTGGATTCTGATGCTCATTTACTATTTGAAGACTCTCATCCTGAATTTAATGAACATATATTAACATCTATGCTGAAGGACATCGGACTTTCACTATTCAAAGCTGCAGAGCTATATCAGACTGGAAAGTTGGGATTTGGTAGCAACTGTGTGATGGGAATCAAAGAAGAGGTTATCGGATTGGCTCACAACGAATATTTTAATCGATTTCTGAATGAAAACCCAAAGATAGCCAATCAACTGCAAACGATAAAGGAAAGATTGTTAAACTCTCAGATTACAGTTCCTTCTGCGATCGGAAAATCAACTCAGGAAATTTATGGTATAATCAATTCAGCTAATTGATAGATTGAAAGGTAAATATGCTAAGCTTGATTAGATGTTAATGAGGATATAAAGAGCCTCAATGATTATTTTTGATTATTTTTGTGAAAGGAGTTATATATGTCGAAAGCCAAAAACGGAGATACGGTTAAAGTACACTACACCGGTACGTTAGAAGACGGTACACAGTTTGATACCTCTTTGGAAAGAGAGCCATTAGAATTTACAATAGGAGGTCATCAGGTGATACCCGGCTTTGAAAATGCGGTGATTGGTTTGGAAACAGGTGAAAAAACAACCGTTAGAATTCCACCCAATGAAGGTTATGGAGAATATGACGAAAAACTCAGGTTTATTTTTGATAAATCGCAATTTCCGAAAGACATGGAATTGGAACCAGGATTGAGGCTAAACGTTCCCGGTGAGGGAGGCAAAGTCGCAGTGTTTACTGTTGTGGATATTTTAGGTGATGAGGTTATTCTGGATGGCAATCATCCTTTAGTTGGCCGGACCCTCATTTTTGATTTGGAGCTTGTGGAGATCGTATAATTCTTTAATAGGCGAAATCGAATCCTTTGAATGAATTTGATGATTTTTTGCGTCTTAAATGATAGCAGTTGTTATTATCCATTTAATCATATAGGGGGTCGTTACTATGAGATTTACCGTAGATTATTTGACAGGGGACACAATTAAATCAATTCATGTTGATGCAGTGAATCAAAAGGAAGCAAAGATTAAAATCAAAAAGAAACTAGGCAAAGAAAAAATCGTAGGAGTAAAGGTACAAAAATGATAAAAAAAAGGTGCTGTAAAGCACCTTTTTTAATGGATTGTCCGACATTAAAAATTGCATTTTTCAATACTTTGTGATAGCATAAAGTGTAAGATTGGGGGGGGATATGACGGTAAAGAATGTAATTTTTGATGTTGGAGGGGTTCTTTTAGAGTGGAATCCCGTGAAATTGTTGACTTCAATGTTTGATGAAAACTTAGCAGAAATACTAAAAACAAATATGATGGATTCTCCTCATTGGGCTGATTTGGATAGAGGAACGATCAGTATCGATCAAGCTGTCGCATTATTTTCTCTGAAAATACCCGAATTAACAAAAGAAATCAGATATGTTTTGACTACAATGATCGATCATCTTCCCGTTATCCAACAAAACGTGAACACTCTTTACGAACTTGCAAAAGCTAATTACAGACTTTTCGTGTTGTCCAATTTCCAACGTGAAGCCTTCTTTGAAGCTTACAGAAAAAATGAATTTTTTAAACTTTTTGAAGGATTGGTCATTTCATCCCATGTGAAAATGATCAAACCTGAAAAAAAGATATATGAGCTAATACTTTCTCGATATTCACTGGCTCCTTATGAAACAGTTTTCTTCGATGATTCTTATGAAAATATCAAAGCGGCAAATCAAATGAAAATAACAGGTATACATACACCCAGCCCAGCTCAGCTAAATGATTTTTATATTAATGAACTAAAAAGGAAAAAACAATATGTTCTTTGAATCTATGGTAGAATGGTTCATTTACTCTAATCTTGCCATGATCAATATTATGGCACAATATTTTGAAAATGCCCGGTTTTCGCCAGTACAAATAGGCGCTCTAATGTCGGTTGTACCCGGAATGGCTTTAATCGCCAATCCGTTTTGGTTTAGCTTAAAAAGAAGAATCGGCGAGAAAAAAACATTAAAATACCTAACCCTTATCCCGGCTGTTTTAGTTTGGGGCATTTATCTTTTGCCAGGGTTTTTCCCGAAACTGATTGCTTTAGTTTTTTTTGGCTTTTTTGCCAGTTCTGTAGTGCCATTGGGAGAGGCCGGAGTCATGGAATCGTTAATGGCAAAAGGGATGCATTTGGATAAAGCCAGGTTAATGGGAACGATTGGTTTTTCTATCATTTCTCTGATATCCGGTTTTCTCTTTGAGATTAGTTTTGTCTTTATGTTTATTATTTCGACCTCGGCATTGGTTTTGACCTTTAGCTTTTCAAAAAAACTGAAAACTTATGAAATGGTCAGTCAAAGAAAATACACAACTGATAATTCTGGGAACTCAAAAACGTTTTTGTTTATGCTATTAACGGCTACAATAGGTATCATGGGAATCTCTTTTTGCGGCTCTTTTTTACCTTTGCTTGTTTCTCAAAAAGGGTTTCCAGATAGTACCGTGGGTATCAGCTTTGCTGTGCTTTCCATTTGTGAAGTACCATTTTTGCTGTTTGCAAAAACCATTATTAAAAGAACAGGTT
>Ga0209203_1001443_pt1 | contig 17464 bp, 17 predicted proteins | sample AD_UKC109_MetaG_FD_184423 | JGI IMG/M metagenome (GOLD analysis project Ga0209203, IMG submission 184423) | Active sludge microbial communities of municipal wastewater-treating anaerobic digesters from Hong Kong - AD_UKC109_MetaG (SPAdes)... | ecosystem: Engineered > Bioreactor > Anaerobic >... | reverse complement strand
ATGAATCGGCCAGTATCATCGAACAACTGGAGAAGGAGAGTGTTTCCGTTGTCCCCTTTTCTTCTTCCGCTGATATCTATATCGTTAACACCTGCACGGTTACCTCCAAGACGGATTTCCAATCAAGACAGCTGGTACGCAGGGCACACAGAACCAATCCATCAGCGGTGATTATCGTAACCGGCTGTTATGCCCAGACCGACCCGGAGGAGTTCAGAGCACTACCAGGGGTACGGATGATCGTGGGAACGGAGATGAAGGAGATGCTTCCCGCGATCATACAAAACATTACCCATGAAACGCAGGAGGTTATGGTCAGCGATATCGGTCTAAAGAGGAGATTCAGCGGTCTGCCGGTAACAAAATTTCCCGGCCAGACCCGGGCATACCTGAAAATACAGGACGGATGTGACTCATTCTGCAGTTACTGCATCATACCCTACGCGAGGGGCAGGAGCAGGAGCTTCCCGAAGGAGGAAGTGATCGGTCAGATACATAGACTGACAGAAGCCGGTCACAGAGAGATCATCCTCACCGGCATCCACCTGGGGGCATATGGTCAGGATTTGTCCTCTCCCCTCACCCTTCTCGATCTGCTGAGAGCAATAGAAGACCATACAGACCTTGAGAGATTACGGGTAAGCTCCATTAATCCGACGGAGATATCGGAGGAGATGATCGATCACATGAGGAGTTCGAAGATACTCTGCCGGCATCTCCACCTGTCGCTTCAGAGCGGTGATAACCGTATCCTCCAAATCATGAGGAGACCGTACACCACAGATCTAGTGGGCGATCTGGTGGAAAGACTGGAAACTGCAATCACCGATATTGCCATAGGGGCCGACGTCATCACGGGATTCCCGGGTGAAAGTGAACAGGAGTTTCAAAACACTGCTGATTTCATCGAGAAGCTGAAGCTTGCCTATCTCCACATTTTCCCCTATTCTCAGCGGCCCGGAACGCGCGCTTTCTCCTTTCCCGATCAGGTCAGAAAATCGGTCAGAAAAGAACGGGCTTCAATATTACGGAACATAGGAAACAGGAAGAGGATAGTATTCAACAGCGGGTTCATAGGGAAGAAGCTTTCCGTTCTGGTGGAAGGGAGCAGAGACAAGGAAACCACGTATGTGAAAGGGTTTTCAGATAATTACGTTCCGGTACTCATCCCCGGAGGTGATATGTCTCTTGCAAACCATATCGTAGGGGTCATTGGGGAACATATGATGAAGGAAAAGGTCGTTGGAAGGATTGAAAGGGATGAACAAAGAGAGGATTGAACGTCTCCATGAACTGTCGGAGCGATTGAAGTATACCTTCAACGATATTGCACTGCTCGATATATCTCTTATCCACAGTTCCTATGCAAACGAGAATCCGGATCTTACAGGAGAAGACAACGAACGGCTCGAGTTTCTTGGAGATGCCGTCCTGCAGCTCTGCATAAGCGATATACTGATAGCACAGTTTCCCGATTACGCTGAAGGACAACTTTCAAAGATACGGGCTGCCATGGTGAACGAACACCTGCTGGCCGGCCTGGCACGGGAGTACCGAATCGGTGACTATCTGCTTTTGGGCAAGGGAGAGGACCATTCTGGAGGGAGGGACAAGGATTCCCTCCTCGGAGATGCAGTCGAAGCAATCTTGGGCGCCATCTATCTCGACGGAGGATACGAAGAAGTACTTCTGTTTATACGGGCAATCTTCCAATCTCTTGTCAACGAGCGAGTCGAAAGCCCCCTATATGTGGATTATAAATCACTCCTTCAGGAGACCAGTCAGGGCCGGTTTAAACTAATGCCGCACTATTGTATCGTACAGGCATCAGGACCTGATCATGATAAGACCTTCGAAATCGAGGTATCCATTGGAGATATCGTTTCGACAACCGGAACCGGGAAAAGCAAGAAGGAAGCCGAACAGAACGCAGCCATGAAGGTTTTGCAGGAACTGGAAAAAATATGAAACCGCGTATAATCCCCATCTTCGTGATATACAGGGGATGTCCCAACCGTTGTGTGTTCTGTAACGAAAGGATAACCGCCGGGGACTATCCAGACAGACTTACGGAGGATACCATCCGTACTATCTGCGACTTTCATCTCACAAACAGCAAGACGAAATTCGATCAGATCGCCTTTTACGGAGGCAATTTTACCGGAATGGACCGCACCTATCAGATCGAACTGCTCGATATCGCGCAGTCCTATGTGAATGCCGGTATGGTACGCTCCATACGGATATCGACAAGACCCGATTATATCGATGACGAAAGAATCGAGCTTCTCACGCACTACAGCGTCGCCACGGTGGAGATGGGCGCTCAGTCTATGGTTGACGCAGTGCTGTCTCTTTCGAGAAGAGGGCATTCTTCGGAAGATGTGAGAACCGCGGTCAGGCTGTTACATGAAAAGGGGATTGCAACCGGAGTGCACCTGATGGTAGGTCTTCCCGGCGACACCCAGGAACGGTTTGCCTATACCGTGGAAGAGATCATCAGGATCCGGCCTGATACGGTGAGAATTCATCCGACTATCGTATTCAAGGACACCTCCCTGGCAACATCATATATGGAGGGTGAGTATCGACCTCCGACACTGGACGAAGCCGTTGAACTCTGTAAATATGCACTGTTGAGGTTTCAAAAAGCCGGCATACCTGTTATAAGATTGGGGCTTCACACCACGAAGGAGATGGAGTCAGACAACAACGTCATTGCCGGCCCGTTTCATCCGGCATTCCGGTCACTCGTAGAGGGGTCCATCTTTCTGGACCTCGCATCAGACCTGTTGAAATCAGCAGGTCTGAAGGATACGGATGTGGTCTTTTCGGTGGCCCCCCGGGATGTTTCGAACCTCAGGGGGATGAAAAACCGGAATATACGGATATTGAAGGAATCTTTCAACCTGACCGGGATAGAGGTCAGAGAAAATAAAAAACAGGAACGATGGTCGTTGGAGATCATATGACCCGTCCTGTCGATAGAGGTGTCGACTTTGTTTAAATCAGGTTTTGTGGGAATCATAGGAAGGCCGAACGCGGGCAAGTCCACGCTCATGAATTACATAGTGGGGGAAAAGATAGCGATCACTACACATAAACCCCAGACAACGAGAAACAGGATCATGGGGATCAGAAACACCGAGGCGGGCCAGTTTATCTTCCTGGACACCCCGGGGATACACAACGCGAAGACACCCCTTAACCGCCAGATGGTATCGGCCGCAATGAGTGTATTCAGTGATGTCCATATGCTGCTCATGCTTATCGATGCCGGGATGCATATCGGGGATGATGATCATGTGACCGTGCAGTCACTCAAGAACACGAAACTTCCCGTTGTCCTGGTGATCAACAAGATTGATCTGATAGACAAGAAAAGACTGCTGACCATGATCGATGATCTCAGACACCTTTACGCTTTCGAAGAGATTGTACCGATCAGCGCCCTGAAGGGATTTAATGTTGACAGACTCCTGGATATCATATGGAATATCCTGCCCGAAGGACCGCAGTATTTCCCGGATGACATGATAACGGATCGTTCCGAACGATTTCTCGCGGCCGAGATTATCAGGGAAAAGATAACCATCCTGACCCATAAAGAGGTGCCCTACGCTACCGCCATCGCGATCGAGTCTTTCAAGGAGGATGCGGCAAAGGGTCTGACCCACATACAGGCGGTTGTGAATGTTGAGAAAGACTCACAGAAGGGAATTATCATCGGTAAGAGAGGCAGTATGCTGAAAAAGATAGGGACCAGCGCTCGGCTGGAGATGGAACGGTTCTTCGGTACCAGAATATACCTGGAGCTGTTTGTCAGGGTGCAAAAGGACTGGTCACAGGATTCGAAGATGCTCGGCGCCTTTGGATATACAAATGAATGAGGATAGAGACGGATGAAACCCATCGTAGCGATCGTAGGAAGGCCGAATGTCGGAAAGTCAACACTGTTCAACCGTCTGTCCGAAACCAGAAAGGTTATCGTCATAGATCAGCCCGGCGCCACACGGGACAGAAATTATGCCGATTCGAACTGGAACGGTAAAACGTTCATGATCATCGATACGGGAGGATTTGAACCCGTAACGAATGAACGAATGCTCATACAGATGCGCGAACAGACAAACCTGGCCATAGAGGAGGCCGATGCCATTATCTTTCTCATGGACGGCCGAGAAGGTCTCACTCCTTCTGACATAGAGATTACCGAACTGCTCAGGAAAACAAAAAAGCCCGTTTTCTATGTGGTAAACAAGATAGACAATCAAAAGCAGGAGGATTTCACGTTCGATTTCTACCGCCTTGGCGTCGATCGGATCCACGCCATATCGTCCCAGCACGGTCTCGGAGTTGGTGATCTGCTGGATGACGTCGTCGAACACTTTCAGGAAAGCCCTGATGAAGAGGAACCCGAAGAAAGGATACGGATAGCCGTCATCGGAAAACCCAACGTGGGGAAATCTTCATTGGTAAACAAGATCCTCGGTTATGAACGGACGATTGTCAACCCCACCCCCGGAACTACGAGAGATGCGGTGGACACGGCCTTTAATCTGAATGACCGGAAATATCTCCTCATAGACACAGCCGGGATACGGAAAAAGAGCAAAGTCAGTCTGCAACTGGAAAAATACAGTGTCATAGAAGCGATAAAGACGCTTGACCGCTGTGATATAGCTCTCGTCATGATAGACGCTCAGGAAGGTATTACGGAACAGGACACAAAGATAGCGGGACTGGCCCATGAACGGGGTACGGCCTGTATTATCATTCTGAACAAATGGGATCTTATCGAAAAGGACAATTCCACGATCGGCACGTATGTACGGCACGTAAAAGACAGTCTGAAATATCTGGACTTTGCGCCTATAATCTCCGTATCAGCACTCTCCGGTCAGAGACTGACAAAGATATTCGATCTGATAGAGAAGGTGTACGATCAATATACAAAAAGGGTTTCCACCTCTCTCTTAAATACAAAACTGGCGGAATTTACCGAACGGCTTTCTCCTCCCCGATACAGGAACAGGCCCAATAAGATAAACTATGCAACCCAGATATCCGTAAAACCGCCCACCTTCGTGTTCTTTGCCCGCGAACCGAAGGCAATACATTTTTCTTATGAACGTTATCTCTCCAACAGGATACATGAAGAGCTGGGTTTCGAGAATACGCCGGTACGGCTGATCTTCAGAAAGAAGGGGGCGGAACGCTGAAAGGAGAACGATATGGATTTAAGAAAATCGCTTATTATCGTAGTGGCCTCATGTTTCTTTTCAGGCGTTTTGATGGTCGACTGTATTGCCGATACACCGGACACTATCAAAATAGGTGTGTACCTCCCCATGACAGGACCCATGGCTTCACAGGGGAAGGCCGAATATGACGGCATCAGGATTGCCAACAGGATAAAACCGGAGGCACGGGGAAAGGCCATAGAACTGGTTCTGGTCGATGTAATGGCAGAGGATACCTCTGCCGGCACAACCGGTGCCGTTACCCGCTTGATCGAAGAGAATAACGTTTGTGCACTGATAGGGGAGATGTCGGGTTCCGATCCGCTTGGAGGACTGGCTATCGCCGAGAAAGAAAAGAGACCTACCGTTATTCCCACCTATACGGAATTAGCGACCACGAAGGACCGGAAATACGCGTTTCGCGTGTGTCTCTCCAATTCCCTTCAGGGCGAAGTTGCCGCCAGATACGCCTATTCCAATCTGAAGACGAGAAAAGCGGCTGTCCTTATGACGATAGACAAGGACTATTCGTTAGAACTGGCGGACATCTTTGTGAAGAATTTTACCCTGATGGGTGGAGCTATTGTTGCACTAGCGTACTGTCAGACCGCAGATACCGATTTTATCACCCAGTTGTCATCGATAATGGCGGCAAAGCCCGACGTGCTGTACCTGCCGGACTCTCATGCCAAAGTCGCCCTCATATGCAGGCAATCCGTGGATATGGGGGTCAACACCCACATGCTCTCTTCCAGCACCATCCATCTACCTGAATTCCTTACCTTGGGCGGCGAATATGTGGAAGGTATTACCTTCACCGGTGATTTTGACAAAGGAAACGCATCTTCAGATATATCACGATCGTATATCGATGCCTATGAAAAGGAAACGGGGGGGAAAGCAGGCAGATTCGACGTACTCGCCGCGGACGCATATTTTCTGCTCATCGATGCCATTGAGCGGGCTCAATCAACAAAGGGGTCGGATATTCGGGAAGCCCTTGGGGGTACCAGAGGCTTCAGGGGAGTTTCGGGGATTATGGACATGGATGCGGATGGTAATGCGGTGAAAGATGCTCTGATACTGTGCGTGAAAGATGGCGAATTTCGGTATGTGGAAACGCTCGCTTTCGGCGAACAAAAGGAGGCTGAGGTACAAGATAAGAAGAATTAATCAGAACCGTCTGATTACCGTTCTTTTCATGGCGGTCCTACAGACCAAGGTAGGCCTTTTTCACTTCCTCATTGGCTAAAAGATTCTTTGAAGAATCTGAGAGAGTTATACGTCCGTTCTCCATAACGTATCCCCTGCCCGCCACTTTCAACGCAAGGTTTGCGTTCTGCTCTACAAGAAAGATGGTCGTATTGTTCTCGGTATTTATCTTACTTAATATCTCGAATATCTGTTTGACAATCAGGGGGGCAAGTCCAAGGGAAGGTTCATCAAGGAGGAGGAGTTTCGGTCTGGCCATGAGAGCCCTGGATATTGCCAGCATCTGCTGCTCTCCTCCGCTCAATGTTCCTCCGGCCTGATGGCGCCTTTCAGCGAGGATCGGGAATAGATCGAAGACATATTCCATATCCTTTTTGATTTCGGTCTTGTCTTTTCGTAAGAAGGCACCCATGTCGAGATTTTCAGCAACAGACAGATAGGGAAAGATCCGCCGACCTTCCGGCACCTGGCAGATTCCCAACGAGACGATCTTATCGGGCTCCATACCGGTTATCGGTTCGCCAAGAAACGATATCTCACCTGATCGCGGGGGAACGATTCCGCAGATCGCCATAAGTGTTGTACTCTTTCCGGCTCCGTTCGCCCCGATAAGGGTAATTATTTCCCCTTCTGCAATCTCTATGGTGACATCCCTTAAAGCCTGAATATTTCCGTAGAAGGTCTGGACATTCCTCAGTTTAAGCATCAACCTCTTCTCCAAGATAGGCTTTTATTACAACAGGGTTGTTTCGAACCTCTTCCGGAGTACCCTGCGCTATATTCTTACCGTAATCCACGACGAATATCCTATCGGACAGACTCATAACAAGTTTCATATCATGTTCAATGAGGAGTATGGATATTCCCTCTTCTTCGCGAATTCGTTTTATTAACTCATCAAGTTCCTGGGTTTCATGGGGATTCATACCTGCGGCCGGTTCATCAAGTAAAAGGAGAAAAGGCTCTGTGGCCATTGCCCTGGCTATTTCGAGACGTCTCTGAGCACCATAGGGTAGGTTTTTTGCGAATTCGTTTACAAACTGGGCTAGTCCGATCTTTTCGAGGATCGCATAGCTCTCCTCTACCACGTTCTTTTCTTCTTTCTTCGTTGAGGCTCCCCTCAGCACGGCACCCAATACACCCGCATGCATCCGGCAGTGACGCCCGATCATAACATTTTCAAGAACGGTCATATTGAGAAACAAACGAATGTTTTGAAAGGTTCGTGCCAGACCCTTTTCGGTAACTTTATTCGGTTTCAGGCCGTTGATTCTCTCCAGACCGTTCCCTCCTCTCGATCGTATCAACACATCACCGTCGGTGGGAGGGTATATTCCGGTAATACAATTGAAAAAGGTCGTTTTCCCCGCGCCGTTGGGGCCGATAAGAGCGATGATCTCACCCTTGCGGACATCCAGATTTACATCATCAAGCGCCCGCAGACCCCCGAAGTTCATACCAAGATTTTGAACTTTCAGTACAGATTCCATGGTTGTATCAGCTTTCATCATTTTGCGATCCGGTACCGAACGTATAGACGCGGCGTACATTGGGGATAATCCCACCCGGGCGAAAGATCATCATCACGACAAGAAGTACGCCGAACGCCAGCATCCTGTATTCCGAGAATGCTCGCAGGTATTCGGGCATGAGTATCAATACAAGTGCTCCGGCGATAACTCCAACTATGGACCCCATACCACCTAACACAACAACACATAAAATTATGATCGACTCCCAGATGGTAAAACTCGCGGGATTTACAAAGGTGGTCTTCGCAGCAAAGACAACCCCTCCCATGCTTGCCCAGGTAGCGCCCAGGGCAAAAGCTGTCAGTTTTGTCTTTGCCTTGTCGATCCCCATGGCTTGACAGGCAATCTCATCCTCTCTGAGTGCTATCCATGCCCTTCCAATTCTGGAATTCTGCAATCGATTAACCACAAAGATGGTAAAGAGGCACAGGCCAATCATAATATAATATACAAATATCGTGGAACCTTGAACTGACAGCTCGATGCCAAACAGCGGCGGTCTCGGAATATGTGCTATACCGCTCGGCCCAAAAGAAAATTCATTCCAGTTTTCCAGAATAATGCGGATGATTTCTCCAAATCCGAGTGTAACGATGGCGAGATAATCTCCACGCAGACGGAGCACGGGGAAACCGAGGAGTATCCCAAACATAGCCCCCAACACCCCACCTATGGGCAGGGCCATCCAGAAATTCAATCCGTAATGGTAATTCAACAGGGCGTAAGAATAGGCACCAACGGCGTAAAAGGCGACATATCCCAGATCGAGAAGTCCTGCGAGACCTACAACGATGTTAAGACCGAGTCCCAACATAACGTAGATCAACGCCGATATCATAATGTTCGTCTGATACAGTGAAAAGATAAAAGGGTACGTCAAGGCGAATATGCCGAATATAACCAGTGCCGGCTTATACACCTCTTTCTTTTTCAGCAGACGCTGGGACAATGGAATCGCGTTTGTTCCTTCACCGGTTTCACTTTTTTTGGCCCCAATCTCCTTTCGCCGTATGGAATAATTCCACACAAAGGAAAGGAAAAAGCTGCCGATTCCCACTAGTACCATGTTGAGCCAACGCCACTCCACGACATGTTCAACGGGATTGACGCGGATGACCATGATGGGAAAGGTCAAAAACATGAACCAAACGGAAACCATACATGCTCTTTTGATCTCATCAAAATTAATCAACTTTATTACCCATTCGATATGCTAATATTCTATATTTTGTTTTTTTCGGATCGTCCCAAGATCCCAGCCGGTCTGAAGATCAGGATAAGCACAAGAAAGAGAAATGCAAAGACATCTTCATAATCACTTGACACGTATCCGGTTGCAAAGCTCTCCGTCCAGCCTAGGACAAAACTGCCAAGAACGGCTCCTGGGATGCTCCCGATCCCTCCCAGAACAGCGGCGACAAATGCCTTGATACCCGCAATAAAACCGATGTAAAAATTTATCATGCCGATGTGTGAGGCTATCAATACCCCTCCTATCGCAGCTGTCGCCGAACCGACAACGAACGTAACGGAGATAACACGGTTCACATTGATCCCCACCAGCATGGACATCGTCTTATCTTGGGACGCAGCTCGCATTGCCTTTCCGATATTCGTAAATTTGATCAGGATTGTCAGAAGGACCATGACAATGGCCGTCGTTATCAGGATAACAACCTCCGTCGAACCGATAATATGCGCATAGGGTTCCATAAACTCAAAATCGGGGACAAGGTTCGGGAAGGGGAGAAAATCGGAGGTCTGGGCGAGAAGAACGTAATTTTGGAGAAACAGAGACATCCCAATGGCGCTGATAAGAGCCGAAAGACGCGGTGCATTACGCAGTGGTTTGTAGGCTATCTTTTCGACGGTATAACCATAAGCGCTGGAGTATATGACGGCAACAACTCCGGCTATAACAAGTATGGCAACTGCATTCATACCCATGAGGGTAAGGACGGATATTACTATCAGCGCCGTGAATGCACCGATCATATAGATTTCACCATGGGCGAAATTGATCAATTCAATAATGCCATACACCATGGTATAGCCAAGGGCAATAAGGGCATAAATACTCCCTCGGGTGAGTCCTCCTAAAAACAATTCAAGAAAATAATCCATCTCAGATAACTTCGTCTCCCAATATCGATATTATCACTTACAATCAAAGATATTGTCTTTCACTTCGATTTGTAAGAATAATCTTTTTCTTACTGGGCCATACGATTGATTGGTAGGCCCGCACGTAACGCGACCCCACAAACAATCGTGACTCTTTACGACCGCATTCCCGCGATACCTCTGCTGCGATCCGTCTCATATCAATAAATCAGGGGGCAGGCATATACCTGACCCCTGATTTATTGAATAATAACTTCGTATCGTTTGCGTTATTTTATTTCCACATACTGACCGTTCTGTACCTGATATATGGAAAAACCGATTCCGATCGCGTCTCCCTTATCATCGAATTTGATCTTTCCGAGTGGTGTTTCAACGTATTCGGTCTTCAGGGCTTTGGATACCGCATCATAATCGGTTGACCCTGCTTTATCGATCGCATTCAGAAGAGCCTGCGTCGCGGCATAGGCGTTGAGGAAGAAAGCGCCCGGATCGGCTCCGTATGCCTTCTTATGTGCTTCGACGGCCGCGATCGCCAGAGGATTCTTCGAGGTATCTCTTGGACCGGTGGCATAGACACCTTCCGCATATTCGCCGGCTACCTTGATAAAGGTATCGTCCTTCACACCGTCATCGGAGATGAAGGCGGTCTTCATTCTCTTCTTACGCATCTGCATGACGATCTTTGACGCCTCGGGATGGTACCCTCCAAATATGACAGCTTCCGCATTGGAACGTTTTATCTTCTGGACAACCGCAGAATAATCGACGGCACCCGGAGTGACGCCCTCATACAGAACCAGCTCGGCCCGGGGGTCTTTCTCAAGAAACCCTTTCGCGAACTCAGCCAGTCCCTTACCGTAGTCTCCCTTGTCATGCAAGACGGCAATCTTCTTTACTTTCAATACATTCAGTGCATAATCAACTTCAAGTCGCGCCTGGGCATCATCCGAAGCGATTGTCCGGTAGAAGTTGGGATAATCACCACTCTGTGTCAAGGGCGGATTGGTTGCGGATGGTGACATACAAATGATATTTTCGGCTTTGTATATACCGAGCGCGGCCTTGGTGGCACCGCTGCAGATATGACCCATTACGATATCGACACCCTCAGAGATCAGCTTTGTGGCCGTGTTTGTAGCAACCTCCGGTTTGCATACATCATCTTCCACGAGAAGGACTACCTGTTTACCCCCAAGGATTCCCCCCTTCGCGTTAATATCCTTGACCACAAGCTCTGCGGCCTTTACGGAAGGTATGCCGTACGATGCGAGGTCACCGCTGTGTGCACCGGCAACCCCCAGTTTTATCGTGTCAGCTGCGAGTCCTATACCCGTCATCATTGAGACCGCAAATATACAGACGATTGCAGCAACAAAAACTTTTCCGAAATGGTTTTTCATAATTCCTCCTCCTCTTTATTGTTTATAATCAAAACCCTGAAAGGTTATCTTTATAATGGGATAAAAAAGTCAAGTCAAGCCAAAAGCATACCCCAAATCATCCCTTTCCCTATTTTTACGTCTATTATAGGTATAGTAAGACCTGTTTTCTCTTTCAGACATCACGCTGTCGACTTCCGAGGTACAGTGTCGCCTAGTAGGTCGCACCGTATGGAATCAGCAAGGATGTCTTCAGACAACTATTGTTTTTCTAATAGCGAAAGAAGAAATCAAGAAATGGATCATCAAATCTCTTCTGCGCTTTTTTAAAGCGATAACCGATAGATGCCACCCCGATACCGACAAGAATAAGGACTGACGCCACTATGATCGATAGAAGTGGGGGGTACACGGCTATAAGGACACCCGCAACAATTAAAATTATTCCTGGAATCATTTTCCACGCTCCTATCCCAGATTCTTTACAGCGGTTTCAATTCTCGCGATACCTTCCCTGATGTTTTTCATAGACGTAGCGTAGGAAAGACGGATATGATCATCGCTTCCGAAAGCAACGCCGGGGACTACCGCAACATTTGCACTATCGAGAAGGTATTCTGCCAGAGACGCCGAACCTGTTATCGTTTTTCCATCACAATTCTTACCGTACAGTGAGGACACATCGGGAAAGACGTAAAAGCTCCCTTCGGGATTCATACATTGTATGCCTGTCATGCCATTAAAGGCATCAACGATATAATTACGCCTCTTTCTGAATTCTTCAACCATCTCAACGATTATACCCTGATCTCCATTCAGCGCTTCAACTGCGGCCTTCTGCGAGATTGATGTCGGATTTGAGGTATTCTGACTCTGGATCTTTGCCATCGCTGAAATGACAGCTTCCGGTCCGGCCGCGTACCCGATTCTCCATCCCGTCATGGCATATGATTTCGAGACACCGTTAACGACAATAGCACGTTTCTTCACGTCTTCATTGACCATGGCGATACTGGAAAATGAAAAACCATCGTACACGATTTTTTCATAGATTTCATCCGATACGACCAGTATGTCTTTTTCGACAATCACTTCTGCAAGCGCTTGTAACTCCTCGAATGTATACGTTGACCCTGTCGGGTTCGAGGGGCTGTTCAAGACAAGGGCCTTCGTTCTTTTGTTGATTGCATGGTTCAGTTGATCAGGAGTTATCTTGAAGCCATCGGGCCCTTTCGTCTCAAGAATTGTGGGAATGGCACCGGAAAGCAAAACGATATCCGGGTAAGAAACCCAGTAGGGCGCCGGAATAATCACTTCATCGCCTTCGTCGAACAGGGCCTGGGCGAGGTTGTACAGCACGTGTTTTGCCCCACAGGACACCACTATCTCCGACCTCTTGTAGGCAAGCCCGTTGTCACGCCGGAATTTTTCAATGATGGCATCCTTGAGTGCGTCTATGCCTCCGACAGGGGTATATTTGGTAAATCCGGCCTGTATCGCGTTGATAGCCGCCTCTTTGATATTTTCCGGAGTATCGAAATCGGGTTCTCCTGCGCCGAAGCTGATAATATCTCTTCCCTCCATCCTCAGGGCATTTGCCTTTGCCGTAATGGCAAGTGTTGGTGAAGGCTTTATCCTCTCTACTCTTTGTGCGAATTTCATATCGTCTTTCCTTGTTTATATACAGTCTTGCTGTTTTCTCGAATTATTGATTTTCATATCAGGGAATTTTTCCTTCAGTCTCCCTAACACAACATCGGGAACCAAACCCTTGACGGATCCGCCGAAACTGGCGGCCTCTTTTACGACACTCGAATTGCAATAAAACCACTTTGATCCGGTCATCAGAAAGACCGTTTCAATATTTCTCGTTAATCTCCTGTTAATGAGTGCCAATTGAAATTCATATTCGAAATCCGACATGGCACGAAGCCCTCTCAATATACAGGTCGCCTCCGACTTCTTTACATAATCCACAAGAAGTCCCGAAAAAGAATCGACCTCAACCCTGGGATTATCGCCAACGACCTCCCTGATCATGGAGATCCTCTCTTCCACGGAAAAAAGCGTCTTTTTGTGGGGATTAAACCCGACAAGGACAATAAGTTTATCAAATACACCCAGTCCCCTGTTAATGATATCCACATGACCGTTTGTTATGGGATCAAATGAACCGGAATACACAGCCGATTTCCCCATTTTCTTACTCCTCCACCTCTTTACGTTCTTAATTGCAAGAAAGAAAGCACCGTATCTCCATAGCGCCTCTGATCGGCCAGAACAAAATCCTCTCTGGGTGCTATAGCTTCTCTGAAGGAATGTTCCATAACCACAATACCTTCTTTTGAAATCACATTATACTTTCCAAGCATATCGAGGGTTTCCGTTACCAATCCCCTATCATAGGGGGGATCGGCAAATATCGTATCAAATTGCTGGTTGCGTCCCGATAACATGCGGATTCCATGTTCCGCAGAGAGAATTAATACCTCGCCTGATTCTCCGAAACCGCACAGCTTAAGGTTTTTCTCAAGCACCCTCGCATGAAGCGCCTCCTTCTCAATAAACGCAGCCCCGGCACTTCCCCTGCTTAGTGCTTCAATACCCACACTGCCGGAACCCGCAAATATATCAAGGAATAAAGTCTCATACATTGACGGGAGGATATTAAACAGAGATTCCCTGACCCTGTCGGAAGTCAATCTGATCTTGTCGCTCTTCGGAACATATAGTTTCCTGCTCCGCGCGCGTCCTCCCGTTATTCTCATCTATCAGTCCAGCTATTCTCCTTTTATAAGAATCTCAGCTATCTGCACCGCATTCAATGCCGCGCCTTTCCGTATATTGTCGGCCACAATCCACATGTTGATCCCGTTGGGAATAGACTCATCTTCTCTGATTCTTCCGACAAAGGTATTGTCTTTCCCGGCCGCATTGCTGGCAAGGGGATACTCCAACCGATCAGGGTTATCCATTACCGTAACGCCTGGAGCTTGAGCCAGTATTTTTCTCACTTCGTCCGGGGTTATTTTTTTATCCGTTTCAATGTTAACGGATTCCGAGTGGCCGTAAAAGACCGGCACCCGCACCGTCGTAGCGGTAACAGCTATTGAGGAATCTTTAAGGATCTTTTTTGTTTCATTGACCATCTTCATTTCCTCTTTCGTATAGCCGTTATCCAGGAATACATCAATATGGGGAAGACAATTGAAGGCTATCCGATGAGGATACACTTTTATTTCCGGGTCTTTCATGGCCAAGAGCGCCCTCGTCTGTTCCGCCAGTTCTTCAACGGCTTCCTTTCCTGTGCCAGAGACAGCTTGATAGGTGGAGACTACGATCCGCTTTATACCAACCGCATCATAAATGGGTTTTAACGCCACAACCATTTGTATGGTTGAACAATTCGGGTTTGCGATAATCCTCCCCGCGCCCAACACACCGATATCTTCAGGGTTGACCTCGGGGACAACCAGAGGAATGTCTGGTTTCATTCTGAAGGCGCTGGTGTTGTCAATAACCACGCAACCTTCCTTCGCCGCTATCGGTGCAAACCGTTCACTGATACTGCCACCGGCGGAAAAGAGCCCTATTTCGATCCCCTTAAATGAATCCTCATTCAAAATCTTGACGGGATAATTCTTTCCTTTGAAGCTCAACTCCTTGCCCAGCGAACGTTCGGAAGCAAGGAGCGTAATCTCTTGTACCGGAAAATTTCTTTTTTCCAGCGTACTGATCATCTCTGTTCCGACCAATCCCGTTGCACCAACAACCGCCACGTTATATTTTCTCATGCCCATATCTTCTCTTTCACGATATTAAGAACCGCAAAGCTTCTTGCGGCTCAGCCATTCTTCTCAATATGTTCACTGATTCACGATCTACGGTCTAAATAAACGAATATCACGCGAAGGGTATCGCGGTTCAGGAAGTGCTTTAACCGCTGATGCTACGGTTGGGATCGACAGACCCGTACAACAACCCCGATCCGTGAATCAGAGTAGTTACTGTATCATTATGTCTTATGATAATAGCTTTCCGTTCTTTCTTGACGCTGTTTCTTTACAATCTGACACAACTTCCACACAGGGCCGGAAAGACCATAACCAAGAGACAGCACGAAGAGCATAATCTGCGGCTCAAGGACAATCACCGTCAGCATAAATATGATCAGGACAAAGGTCATAAAAGGTTTTCTCGAGAAGAAGTCCATGTCCTTGAAGCTGTAGTATTTTATGTTGCTCACCATCAGCAGAGACAGGACAACGGTCCCCACCAGAACAGACACATTATTAAACTGCCCTTCCCCACCCATATAATAATAGAACAGTACCGACGTCGCTATGACGGTCGCAGCCGCAGGGATAGCCAGGCCGTTAAATACCTTACTGTCCATAATACCGATCTGCACGTTGAACCGTGCAAGTCTGAGGGCTCCGCATACCACAAAGAGAAACGCCGCAAGCCATCCGTAGCGTCCGAACGATATGAGCGCCCAGGAATAGGCAAGTACCGCCGGTGCCATACCAAAAGCAACCAGATCGGAAAGAGAGTCATATTCTGCACCGAATTTGCTGGCCGTATTGGTAACCCGTGCGATCTTTCCGTCAAGTCCATCAAGGATACAGGATATAATTATGGCAACAGCCGCCTTTGAAAAATCTCCGCCTATGGAGGCTATAATCGAATAAAATCCGAAAAACAGACTCGCCGTCGTGAAAAGATTGGGGAGGATATAAATACCTTTTTTCATGTTATCACGGTTTATCTTGGGATTTCTTCTCATGTCAGATATCCTATCTTGGTTTCTCCAGCCCTAACCTTGTCTCCGGCCTTTACTGCAATGGTTGTATCGAGGGGCATAAAGACCTCGAGGCGGGAACCGAATTTGATAAGCCCGAAACGCTCACCCTTCTGAATCGGCATGTCTTTACCGATCCAGCAGACTATCCTTCTCGCAACGATACCGGCTATCTGCGTGGTAAGTATCCGTCCTCCATCTGCCATTCTGATAAGAACTGAATTTCTCTCGTTGAGTTTCGATGCCTTGTCAAGATTCGCGGGAAAGAACTTGCCCTTTGAATAATTGATCTCCTCTACGGTACCGGAGCAGGGTGCCCTGTTTACATGGACATTAAAGACACTCATAAAGATACTCACTTTTCTCACCTTTTCATTGAGCATCTCCTGTTCTTCCACCTCTTCTATCTTTATAATCCTACCGTCTGCCGGTGATATTATAGCCTTTTCATCTTCAGGGGTCACCCTGTGGGGATTACGGAAAAACCACATAACAAAAAGAGCTACGGCAAGAAAGGGAACACCGGCCCATCGAATTCCGAGCAGTACACACAGTATGCCGAGCACTGCAAGGGGTATGATGAAAAGAAATCCGTCGGGGACGATGGGAAATGTTTTATCATTCATAGAGATACCATCTAATTCAAATCACTTCATTTTACCGAATACACCGGTAAATCCGGTCTATATTAGATAATGGGTCCTGTGTCAACCTGTTCGTAGCGCATACGAGAAACATCCATTAACCCTTTGTCGCGTAAGAAGCGCGAAGGTAATCAGGTGCCAATGTCAAGATATCGGATATATCGCCGGCACCATACTTTATTCTCCCTGCAAGACCTACTGCCCGCGCCTGTACATGATTAAGGTGCGGTGGCACGAAGAATGACCGGCCCGGTAAGAAATCTTCGATGACATGGCGGTACTTCTGAGCTCCATCACCAAGAAAGATAATCTCTCCATCCATTGAACCTAGGAATTCATCCGGTTGTACAACACATTCTTTCAACGTTTTTTCATACAGTCCCTTTTCAGAAGGAACATAGAGGGCGGTATATACCTCTCCTCTTCCGGCGTCCATCATAGGACAAACAGCAACCTCCGTACGGAAAAGATCCGGGACGTTCAGGGCAAGTGCATCGAGTGTGGACACGCCGACAACCGGTTTCCG
>Ga0209203_1001442_pt1 | contig 17467 bp, 8 predicted proteins | sample AD_UKC109_MetaG_FD_184423 | JGI IMG/M metagenome (GOLD analysis project Ga0209203, IMG submission 184423) | Active sludge microbial communities of municipal wastewater-treating anaerobic digesters from Hong Kong - AD_UKC109_MetaG (SPAdes)... | ecosystem: Engineered > Bioreactor > Anaerobic >... | reverse complement strand
GGATTGAGCCACCAGGCCTGTTTTTATTGGAGAAGTAATATGATGGATCAAGGACAAAGATAACTTTCTCCCCTCTCCACGTTGAGGGCTTCAAAGTAGAAGCAGCAAAGACATGATTTTTATCAAAATCCGATGCTGAAAATTCTCTCGTTTTAAGACCCCTCTCATATTCCGCATCTGAAACCTGGATTTCTTTCTTTATTGTGTTGTATTTCAAATCAAGGATTGCAATGGGAATAACACCTCTTGCCATGTATTTATGTCGTGCCCGTTCTTTGAGGGATTCAAAGGCTGGCAGGAAAGGCTTTTTAATTGAACTCTTTTTCAGTTCAAAAAAGATCTGTTTCCACCGTATCAGATCCAGCGTCTTCGCTTCCGCCCTTCCATCAAAAAGATGAATTTCGGAAAGGGGCACGACTTTATCATACAGCATGCCGGTAGTGACATGTTCGGCCTTTATTGAATTAATGGCACCCTTCAACGGAATGATTGGGGCTTGCTCATTCTCCAAGGCCCAGGTAGAGCCCGCAAAGTACAGCAAAAACATAATAATAAAACTGGTTCGAATCGATTGAAAAAACATGGCTCCTTTTATCCTCATAACATCTCCTGATTATCCTACATTGATGCGCAGCTTTATCCAGAGGTACAGTCCCCAAGGTCAGGAAAATCATTAGTAAAAAATTTCCCGAAGAATAAATTACTTTTCAACTTTTTTAGTTTATTTTATTCAAGCCTAATACTGGATTTTCCACATCTTACACCTTGAACGATATATGCATTGGTAGTTACCATAACTTTTGGAATATTAGGTTCTTTTCCAGTTTATTCAGGTTATGATCTATCTTTTTAAAATTTCATACTGAATTTAAAAGCTCAATGTTTGGTTTGATTGGTATTTGATCAATCATCTCAATGACATCTTTTTCAGTTATTTCTGATTGCGGTTTATTGATCATACTCAAAACCATTGCTTCTATAATATTTGTTCCAAATGAACGTCCATCATACCGTGGTGTTGAAGTCACTAGAATGTTTAAGCCCCTTTTTTTTAGCTCTTTAACATCATCTGCGGTTGTTGTATTTGTAATGATTATTTTCCCATGGAGTTTATTTGGTAAAGATTTCTTGATAAACAAAAAGTCTCCGGCAATAATGTCCGCATTCTCTAAAAGCTTAATTGACCTGCCAGTGTTAAAAGAATCTTGCTCCTCTCCCAGAGGATAAAACCATTTAAAAGGCATCTTTGTAACAATAGGCAAAAAAATTATAGCCATTATTTTTAAAGTAGTAATTTTTCTAATCGGTACCGGAATGCCCATTGAGCTTATTAAATCTCCAAACGAGACCCTACCTCCTTTATTTGCCAGTGCTTGCACTAAACTGTATCGAGCCATACCACAAATATGAAATATTTTTTTCTCTCTAAAATCAATGCCATAATCCTCTAATGAATCGACTACTCGTTTTTCTAAAATATGTTTCACACCATTACCATCACCGATCTTACTTTTTTTTACTGTTTTTAGTATTTCTTTCTGATCCCGAAAAAAATATTTTTTATTCCCTACAAATAAATAAAATTCTGTTCCTCCGACTCCAAAGGCATCAACCTTACCGTCATTTTCTATGTAAAGCTTAATAGCCTTTTTAAAATCCCCATCTGTTCCTTGTCTCTTAATATTTATTTTATAATCTAATAGATTAATAGAGATGCTGTGATCTCTTTTTGAAGAACCCATGCTAATACCTAATACATTAATCTCTCTATTCGGTTTCACGGTAATATCCGTTTGGTATTCTGTATCTTGTTTAAATTTCGTTTTGAAATACCTATGAGAGCGGCTATACAGCCACAACATTCCCGGGCAAATTCAGGTGGGAAGCAGCTCTCATAAACACTGTTTTTCTATTGGGTTAATTATTCGTTATTTAAATGTCTTATAGTATGCATTATCTGCCAACAGGAGCATTTTTTTATCTCCAGCAGAATTGCCATAAGCATAGATCTGAGAATACATATTCAACTCATATTTCTCTTTGATCCGATGCACCTTTTCTAATCCGTGGCAATTAGGTTTAAAAAAATAACCGGTAAGAATTCCATTTTTCACTTCCAGTTCTGTGCACAATAATTCGACATCATATTTTTCACACCATATCTTCAGCCAATTTTTGAGAGAAGCCGATACAATGACAACCTGATGATTTTTTTCCTTATGCCAAATCATTTTATTTAAGGCAGATTCCTTGACGATATCCGGAATCTTTTTTTCTGCAAAATTGGAAGTGATATTCTGAAAATATTCTTCAGAATATCCTTTAAAAAAATAGCACATAATTTTTTGTTTTATTAATCCAATCGAAATGACACCAAAAAGATATAAAAGAAGAAGATGGATATGAAACAATAAAAAAACGAACAGACGCCTTCGCCCTAATGCAAAAATCAAAAATTCTGAGAAAGTGTCTTTTTTGGTTATTGTTCCATCAAAATCGAATAATACTAATTGTCTTTTTAATTTGATTCCCATAAGTTAAGCTATATCTATTTTTTAACCTACTGTTTCAAACACATACAATTAAAATAGACTAATGTGCCCAAAAATAATTGTCCTGGTTCACCAGTTCATCTATTCAGATATGTATTATTTACATCACAGAAAGCAAACATATCTTTGCCATCCCAAAGATACTGGTTCGTGTTGTTTTTAAAGGCATAATGATATTCTTCCATTTTATTCTCATTCGCCTTAAATACCATACCTATAAATGGTCTAAGCAAAGGATTTTTATGCCACACATACATCCTCTGGGGATAGAGTGAAAAACCTAATTCAGATTTCGTCCTGTAGGTAGTAATCCCGGCTTCTATTGACTTGATTCCGTTCTCTATGGCAAATTTGATCTGGTCATAGTAAGAATTGAAATACAGGAGTGCATCACGCGAAATCTCATAATCCATCCCGACATATTGAAGCATCATAGTGCCCTTGTATACAATAAAATGAACAAATGCTACTAATTCATCATCATCATCGTAATACTGTAACCAGTAACTGGAGCCTTTTAAATTATTGAACATAGCTACATGATACTGCTCTCCAATAGACTCCCGTGCATATTCTACCGCTCTTTCAGTTACATTTTTAACAAGTTCTGCATAACCCTTTGCCCTGTTCAAATTTCCAATTTCATTTGAAATCAAAGTTCTTATCCCTTGATCATCCTTTTTCCTTATTTTCTTTCTTGCCTGACGACGATAGTTTTTCTTCAGGCAAGACAGATATTCTTCGAATGATCCCCATTCAATTTTCATTATACTGTCCGGCAAATTAGGAACGCATTTAAATCCGGCTTTCGACAGAATGGATTCGATTGGTGCCTTCCCTTCCTTAAAATCTCTGACCAATATCACCTTTATACGGTTCTGCCTTGCGTATTTTTTCAAAAGATTCACTATAGATGAAAGATATTCTCTTTTGATATGGGGAGAAACAGATATTGTAAGGCCTAAACCTACAGGCGAACCTATTTCCAGAGTTTTAATCTTCAGCAGGCCGGGCAAAATCCTTCTGATTGCAGAAATAAATTTTTTAATAAATTCACCGGAAAAAAGGACAGCATCATTTATTATTACATATCCGAACATGGAGCAGATTAATTGCCCGCTCTTATAAAACTCAAAGTACTGATATTCGCATTCATTTACATCCGATTCTTCCACGGCCTTCAGATAGGAAAGATCCGTGAGCAGGTTGTTCCTGTCACGGATTTCCTCCCAGGAAGACTGATCTACTTCTTCCATTCTGCTGACAACCCGCATTTGAATATTACTGCCTTCTTTCATTAGAAATACACTCTCCTGCAAAGGCCGTTATTGATATTGACCATCTATATGTAATCCGGCATCGATATATGGATAGAGGTCAATCTGTTTCACCGTTATGAGCGAATATTTACTGTAAATATTCAAAATGGAAACAGGAACACATTCATGTGCTGAGAACTCATCTGCCAGAGTAGTTGCGGCTGATAATTTCCGGACGATTATTCCTTCTGATCAGGAGTTTTTTCATCGCAACAAGCATACATATCCCTGCCATCCCAGAGATATTGATGCCTGTTGTCTTTGAAGGCATAATGACAATCGTCTAATCTGTGTTCAGTAGCCTTAAAGACTAATCCTATGAATGGCCTTAACAAAGGATTATTGTACCAGACATACATCCTCTGGGGGTAGATCGAAAACCCCAGCTCAGATTTTGTCCTGTATGTAGTAATCCCGGCTTCTATTGATTTGATACCGTTATCTATTGCAAATTTTATCTGATCATAGAATGAATTGAAATATAAAAGCGCTTCACGTGAAATCTCATAATCCATACCTACGTATTGAATGATCATGTTTTCTTTATATACAATGAAATGAGCAAAGGCGGCTAATTCATCATCCTTGAAATACTGCAGCCAGTAGTTATGATCTTTAAGATTATCGAACATTGCAGTATGATACTGCTCGCCAATAAACTCACGCTCATATTCTTCTGATCTATCTGCAACATTCCTGAATAGCCTGGCATAGTCTTCCGCATTTATTAATCCATCCCTGCTGTTCAAGAGTGCAGTTCTTATCCCGGCAGTCTCCTTTTTCCTCATTCTCATTCTGGCATGTTGACGATATCTGCTTTTAAGGCTCGCCAAATATTCTTCGAAAGATCCCCATTCAATTTTCAGCAGGCTGTCAGCTAAATTGGGGATACATTTAAATCCTGATTTCGAAAGAACAGATTCAAGGGATGTCTTTCCTTCCCTGAAATCCCTTATCAGAATTGCCTTTATTTGGTTCTGCCTTGAATATCTCTTCAGAAGCTCTATGATAGAAAATATTTGTTCTCTGTTCACCTGAGGTGATATGGAAACTGTAATGCCTACACTTACAGGCGTACCAATTTCAAGAGTTTTGGCCGTTAAAAATCCCGGGATAATCCTTCTGACTGCAGATATGATTTTTTTAAATGTTTCTCCATAAAAAAGGGCTGCATCATTGATTATGACATATCCGAACATGGAACAGATTAACTGCCCTCTTTCATAAAACTCAAAGTATTTATATTCACATTCAATAACTCCTGACTCTTCAACAGCTTTCAGGTAGGAAGGATCTGTCAGCAGGTTTTTCTTATCGCGAATAGACTCCCAGCAGGACCAATCGATTTCTTCTGATCTTCTGGCAACACGCATTTCAATATTACCGGATTCATTCATAGAAATGCCTCTGGCTGATATATCCAAAAGGAACCCTGCTCATAAAACAAAACTGCCAGATTCTGAAAAAAATCTGCCGCTGGGCTATTGAGTTGCAGGCATAATTAAAGTTAACTTATCGCATCATAATCATCTGTCCGTCAACAGTCATACATGAATACAGTTTTTTATTCTGGTTAAAATTAATATGGAAGACTGTTCAAGGCAAAAAAGACAGGCGAAACCATGTAAGTTTCTTAAGGCGGCCGCATTTGGTATCCGAATTCCCTGAATATAAATTCACACTCTGAATTGATCTTATAGATTTGATCATCAGTTAGATTAAAGATGTTTTTCTGGTACGATCGGACAGAATCAAGATACTGTGACACCTGCGGCAGAGCCGAATCGAAATCAGAAAGGTTTAATTTTGTATATATATCTCTCAGCGTGCCCAAAGGGTCTTCGGCCAGACGTTCATACTGAATCTCAATAAGTCTATCCTGTGGGATATGTATTTTGTCATCAAGATATTTCCTTATTAGCCGCGGATACGCATACATCACATAATCTTCCAGAAACCGGTCCGTCACATCCTGCATCTGTACTCCCGATGCAAGCCTTTTCATGGTTCGAATTGTTGAGGGATATACATCATAAGGATTTCTGTAAATAAAAATAAACATTGCATTCGGGAATAACTCAAGAAGCTGAGGTATCCTTCCGGTGTTAACAGGATTCTTCAGAATGAGCTGTTTATCTCCATTGGCAAAAACGGCTTTCTTAACAATCAGTTCATATATATTTTTCCATCTTGACAAGTCATTCTCCGAGATTGTCTTCAGGACAGCAAATCTGTCGAAAAGCATTTTCATACTTCTTGGGAAGAAAAAACTGAAATATGGCGAAAGCTCCGAAATATTGAGAACAGCAAATTCGTCTTCCTGAGGCGTTTCGGCCTGAAGCGGCATTGAATCCATGGGGCGCTGTGGTGGCAACGCCCAGTCTGTCAGTTTTTTCATCCAATTCTCACCGCAGATATACCACTCAGGAGCACCAACTTGATAGTTGGCAAGATAGCCGAAACGGGTATCCTGAATTAGAAGTGTATGAAGAAACGTTGTACCGCTTCGCCACGAACCGATAACAAAAACAGGAGGTATATCTATATTTGTCTCTCTGATTTTCTGTGCATACCGGATACTCTCTTCGATGCGTGGGATAATCGAAAATCCGCTTGAGAGAACAAGAAGAAAAGCACGGTGGATATAATGAATCTGTGGCGGTCCGTACAGCCGTAACGCCTTGATCCATGCCATGGCTCGTCCAGCCATCAGAGGTTTTAAGTCCTGCTGCAAACTCATTTTCCTACTAGATATGGAACAGTTGTTATATCCAGGCTTCAGTTATCTCTGCAAAAAAACGAAAGAACAACTAATGGATCTCAACATAAACTCATTACGAAACCTGTTTGCAATACTTGAACAGGCATCCGAAGAAAACCGAATTTAAGTAACTGTCAAAAATATCCATTCAAGTCAATGATACAATGTCTCTTAAAGACGGCTCAACTCTTGGGCCAACAGGTCAACAGTCTTCTGAATCTGGGACTCAGTGTGCTGACAGGATATAAAGAAACGAAGACGAGCGGATTTTTCCGGGACCGCCGGATAAAGGATAGGCTGCACATTAATACCCTGCTCAAAAAGAGCTGCAGAAAGACGTGCTGTATTCAGCGAATTACCGATAATGGCTGGTATGACTGCAAGACCGGCGCTGTTTCCTGTGTTGATTCCGGCAGATTTTGCAAGCCGCAAAAATAATTCACCGCGTTTCTGCAGAGTAATAACCCGTTCCGGCTCCTGTTGAATAACCCGGAGGGCAGCCAGTGATGCAGCAGCAACAGGCGGCGACATGCCCACACTATATAGAAAGCCGGGTGCAAAGAATTTCAGATGATCCACCAAGGCGTGCTCACCTGCGATAAAACCGCCACAACCAGCCAGGGCCTTGCTTAGGGTCCCCATCCAGATATCAACAGCTCCGCCTTCAATTCCGAAGTGCTCCCTGATTCCCATACCGGTTCGGCCCATAACTCCAAAGGAATGGGCTTCATCCACCATAAGAAAAGCCTTGTGCCTGTTTTTGATCTCGACAAATTTGGGAAGATCAGGATAGTCTCCGTCCATGCTGTAAATTCCTTCAAGCACAATCAGTACTCGTTCAAATTGAGTGCGTTGTTTAGAAAGTATGCCATCAAGGGCTTTCCAATCATTGTGCGGAAAAGGCAGACGTCGTGCCCCTGAAAGCAAAGTCCCCTGAAGAATGCTGTTATGGCTCAATTCATCGTGGAGTAAAAGGTCCTTGCCTCCGAAAAGATAGCCGATAGTTGTGACATTTGTGGCATGTCCGCTGACAAAGGCTATCGCATTATCGACATTGTAACAATCGGCAATACTCTTTTCCAGCTCTCGGTGGATAGGACGCTCCCCTGAAACCGGACGGCTGGCCGAAACAGAAGTCCCATAGCGGTCTATCGCATCCTTGGCAGCTTCTTTAACATGTGGGTGCCCGTTCAGGCCCAGATAATTGTAACTTGAAAAGTTAATATATTCATTTTCGCCTATTATTGTTGTTGAACCGGCAATTCCCTGATGCATTTTAAAAAAGGGACTATTCACGCCGAATTTTTTACCGGCTTCGTTAATAATAAGCAGCTGCCGGAAACCTGGATGCAGATGGAATCTGTAATAATCTTCCGGGATACTGCCCGTTATTATTTTAGTGCTGTCAGCTGGTTCCTTTTCAAAATGCCGCAGCTTCTGTTCCAGGGCTTTCTGAATCAACTTGTCTTTAAGCTGGCCCTTCAGGTCTGAGATTTTCTTCATGGATGCGCCTATTGAATTATCGTTTCTCTGTCACTTCGGTTTTGAAGCCGGGAAGCCAGTTCGCTCACATCTTCCGGAGCAGCATCAACCCCGTGCTGGCCGACCAGGTGTTGAATCTCATTTATACCATTGTCAGCGGAATCAACTGGCGTTTCGGTATCCCCCCCCCGCCCTTTGAGCTGAGCAATAACGACCTGAGCAAGCCTTGTCAAACTGGTGTTATCCTTTAATGACATGACGGTCAGTCGGATTCCAAAACGAGCTTCCAGTGCGACAACCAGTTCCACACCCATCAGTGAATCCAGACCCATGTCATAGATGGAGCGACCGGGATCTATCTTATCCGGAGAAACTCTAAGAATATCACCGAGTTCTTTTTTAAGTATCTGGATGAATATATCATTAAGTTCATCTTCCGGAAGTTCGTTCAGGAGAAAATGAATATTTTCAAGGCTGTCATCCTCATTAGCTTTTCCTTTGCTTTCACTGGCAATCTCACTGAACTTGGGGGATTTCGCACTGGGCAGGAAGCGTGAAAGCGACCTCCAGTCCAATTCCATAACACCTGGGCCTGATTTTTTGTTAATCAGAAGGTTTTCAAGTTTTTCAAGAGCAAGATCCGAATTCATGGCCGCTCCCCCCATGCGGCTTTGCAGTGCTTCTTTGATTTCTTCATTACGGGCAAGAAAACCTACATCATCTATTGCTCCCCAGCATACACATGTGGCGGGAAGACCCATGGAAAGCCTTTTGTGCGCCAGGGCCTCCAGCCAGCTGTTGGCTGCAACATAGTTTGCCTGTCCCGGGTTGCCGAAAAGTGTAGTGGCTGACGAGAACAGTATGAAATATTCCAAGTCCACGTCAAGTGTCAATTGATGCAGGTACTGGGCGCCCAAAATCTTCGGGGCCAGCACAAGGCGAATCTGCTCCTTATCCATCCCCACTATGAGGCCGTCTTCAATTACTGCCGCAGCATGAACAACCCCTTTAAGAGGAGGAAGGGCATCGGAGCTTTTCCTCAACAGTGCTTCCAGTGCCCTTTTATCTGTAACATCGCATTGTTCAGCCAGAACCTTCACACCCTGCTGTTCCAGTCTTTGAATAGCTTCTTTTGCCTCGCTGGAGGCTGAGCCGCTCCGGCTGATCAATACAAGATGGCGTACACCTTTTGATGCCAGCCACTCCGCTGTTTTCAGACCGAATCCGCTGAGTCCGCCGGTGACCAGGAATGTTGCGTCTGAAGGAAAGACAATCTTATCCTGTTCCTTTGGAGGCAGCTGATCAACATGCTTGATACCGTTATAATAGGTGACCACAACCTTTCCTATATTTCGCGCCTGCTGCATGTAACGGAAGGCGTCAATTATATTCTCTGCCTCAAAGGTATGATATGGCAGAGGATGGAGTTTCCCTTCTGAGAAGAGGGCCATGACCTCGCTGAACAGGGTTCTGGTCAACTCCGGGCGTTCCAGCATCAATTGATCGGCATCTATTCCGAAGTAACTGATATTGTTTCGAAATGGCCTCAAACCAATCTTGGTGTTTTCATAAAAATCGAGTTTGCCGAGTTCAAGGAAACGACCGAAAGGTTTAAGAACCTGGAGATTCCGGTTAATTGCCTCACCCGCAAGAGAATTCAATACTACGTCAACCCCTTTTCCGTTTGTCTGAGCGAGGATTTCTTCGGCAAAAGCAAGAGACCGGGAATTATAGATATAATCCGCCCCGAGCAGACGCAGGAAATCTCGCTTTTCATCCGAACCGGCTGTAACATATACCTGAGCACCCATTATTTTCGCCAGTTGAACTGCTGCAATCCCTATGCCGCCTGCAGCCCCGTGGATCAGAACCTTTTCCCCCTCCTTCAGACCGGCAAGATGATGCAGGCTGTAATAAACAGTGAAAAAGACGCTTGGGATAGTCGCAGCAGACTCAAAAGATACACTCGTCGGGATATGTGTGATGGCTGCTGCTTTTGTAATGACACGATTGGCGAAACAGGAGGGCCCAAAACCCAGCACCCTGTCTCCAGGAGAGTATTCATTTACGCTGCTGCCTGAGCGCATCACAATGCCTGCGAACTCAAGACCAAGGGATGCTCCGGCAAATCCGTTTTCGACTGCTTCATCTGAAAGCAGGCCAAGAGTATACATAAGATCTCTGAAATTGAGGCCGGTTGCACATACCTGAATTTCAACATCATCTTCCTCCATATCTCTTACAGGGGCTGCTTCCCAACGAAGATTCCGCAACTGGCCAGGAAATTGAAAACCCAGTCTTACAACTCCATCAACCGTCGCCTCTGATGCTGGCAACAGGGGTTCCGATTTCTCCTCAGTTGATTCGAAACGGAGACGGGGAACAAACCTCTCACCTGATTCAGTGAGAATAACCTCCTGCTCTTCATCCGCCATTTCAAGTTCCTTCAACAGGGCCTCAATCAAGGCCTTTTCCTTATTACCGGGTTTTGCTATATCAATCAAACGCACATTATAATTCGAAGCCTCGTTCAACAGTGTGCGTGCAAAGCCCCACAAAACACTGTCAGCAGCCCCAGCGGCCAACTGTTGTTGCGGTTTATGTTCATTGAACGGCAGCAGATGATCAACAGCTCCGGTTGTTATGATCCACAGGGTTGTCCTGGTTCCGGTTTCCTCGCAGGCCCGTGCCAGGTCAGCTGTAATTGCGCACCGTTCAGTCTGCCCGGCCACACATTCCATTTCACCGGCATCGTTATCATCCGTTGATAAATCGAGGCCGGCCAGGTGAATGATACCGGCAATATCTTCGTATTCTCTTGCAGCATTGCTTATAAGAGCAACATAGTCTTCAGTCTCGTTAACAGAAACGCAGAGTATATTGTCTCCTTTCTCCTTCAGCAGTCTGCTGAACTCCTCGATGAATCCGGAAGACCCTCTTCTGTTATCTGTGAGGATTATCCAGTTTCGGGTTTTTTCTGATGGCTGTACCTTTAGATTAATATTAGCCTCCTCACAACAGGCCGGTATGATAAAGACGTCTGAAAGGCTCCCCGGTGAAAGTTCGACCGGGTCTCCGACCCTGAGGCCGAGTTCCATCATTTGCCGCCGCCAGAATTTGATAGAGTGCTGGTTTGATTCCCAGCCCTCTTCAGATTCCTGAAACCATCGGGGATTAGCCCCAAAGACAAAATCTATCCAGCTTGAAGGATGCTGGCCGATCAATAACAGGGTGCCGCCTTGTGCCAGTCTTGAAGCTGCAAAATTCAGGGCAGACAGAGATTCCGATATCTCGCCGAAATCGAGTGTCAGTATAATAAAATGAAAAAGGTTGGCCGGAATCATATCCTCCTGCTGAGAAGGCTCTTCGATCAACCGGGAACGGATATCTGAAAATTGCTCCCTGAATCGGTCTGTTTCTTCCAGCGCCTCCTGTGAATTGGTGGCTATTGTGTAGTCACAGCGGTCGAAGTCCGCGGCAAGACAGATATCCATGGCAAACAAAGGAGTTTCCTGGCTGATTTCCATCACCGCCAGCCGCCCGCCCTGCTGAAGGCAGCTCAGGGATTTACTGATCAGTTCCCGTATGATTTCGCCGATCTTCCGCCTGCGATCCGGTCCCATGATCTTGCTTACAGGTACAGCCGGCGCATCATTGTTGGAAAAGAGATCAGGCAGGTTCTGCGTTCCCTTCAATATAGGCTTCAGATTCAGGCCTATTCGTCCTGTCATATTTATGAGAAAAAAATAGTCCGGGTAGTCAGCTATAAGCAGATTCCATATATCCTGCGCTGCAGCCTGATTTTCTTCTTCGAGATTAATTTTCCAGTTCCGGTCGTGGGGAGACAAAATCCGGGCCTCTTCCGACAGTCTGATCAGGCAGCTGAGGAAAGGAGCAATATCCGGTGTATTGATTTCAAAGGCCTGAATGGTCTCCCTGGTCAGGCACTTCTCACTGTCAGCAAACTCCAGGAAAGTTTCCATGACAAACTGGCTGCACAGGCTGTTCAGCAATGGTTCCACCTCTTCTGAATAACGATGGAAATCCTCCTGAAGGAAAATATGATTTACCCTTTCTGCGATCTCAGCATGAATGAAATCAAAGCTGAGTGGTGCAGCTGCAGCAGTATAAGGATGAGGTTTTGGAATGCCGTGATAGCCCAGAAAAGCCAGACTGTCCTTATGTTCCATTTCCAGGCGTATTGCCCTGAAGCGTGCTTCTTTGATTACGGCTACAGTTCTGCAACTGGCGTCAAAAATCTCGAATTCGGCTGTCAGGGAGTTAGGAGACCTGCTCAGTATGGCAGCACGGACGAGGTACGGCCTGTCTGCTTCCGCTCGAAATACAATCCTGCCGATTTTGGTAGGAACAAAAACCATTCCCTGATAAAGATGCATGTCCTCTTTCAAAAGCTGGATGATCAGCTGGAATGTGCAGTCCAGAATAGCAGGATGGAGATGCATTTGTTCAATGCCGGAATCAATGGCCTCCGGGACTTCGAGTATGGCGGCAGCAGTGTTTCCCTCGACCCAGCCGTGGCTGATGCATTGAAAGGCAGGACCATAATCGAGCCCGACTGCCCGGGTTAGTATCTCATGGTCTCCGGAATAAAAATCAGGCCTTCGGGTAAGAACCGAAGGTGCTTCAACCAGAAGCGCAAGGCCCCGAGATTCAGACAGAATTCGACCTCGTGCATTCTGTGTCCAGGGCTCAGGGCTCATATATTGCCGGCTTATAATATTAAAACTGCCGTCTTTTGCCTCAATGCCAAAACGTGTTTCTTTCGAAACCTGATCATTCAGCAGGAGAGGTGCGGTAATTTCCAGTTCCTCTATATCTACTACAGCATCTTCCGGACGCCAGGCCCGTGCTGCCGCAAGGGCAAGCTCCGCATATCCCGCACCGGGAAAAACTGTTTCACCGCCCACGACATGGTCCGCCAGCAATGGTAATCGCCGGCTGTCCAGCCGGTTTTCCCATGTCAGTGCCTGCTGTTTGAGAGGATAGCCCAGAAGAGGATGGACTGTCCATCGTTCAAGAAGCCCAAGGGATTCCGAAGTGTTCTCGAACCAGTAACGTTCCCTTTGCCAGGGGTAGTTTGGGATATTCACAAAATTTCCCGTCATGGGGAAAAATCGTTCCCTGTCAATTTCTGCACCTGCGATAATTGCCTGATTGACAGTCTTCAATACATTCTGAACATGACCTTCGTTACGCCTCATGGTCGGCAAAACACGGCCTTCAATATCTGCATCCCGCAGGCATTCATTGATATAACCGCTCAATACCGTGTGCGGGCCGACTTCGATGAAAAGATTATCACCTTTTTCAATAATCTCCTTAATGGCATTTTCGAAAAGCACCGGTTTACGGATATTGTGCCACCAGTAATCCGCATTCAGTTCGGTTCCATCCAGTTGCCTGCCGGTAACAGTTGAATAATAGGGAATGTTTCCCATTACAGGTTGTATCCCTCCAAGGGCCGATTTGATATTTTCTTCTATTCCGTCCATTGCCGGGCTGTGAAATGCGTAATCGAGATCCAGTCGTTTGTACCGGATATGGTTCCCGGCCAGGACAGTTTCAAAGCTGCTGAGGGATTCACTGTCACCGGCAACAGTTACTCCCCGAGGGCTGTTGACGCCCGAGATATTTACATCACTGCCAAGGCCAAGACTCTTTAAAAGCTTCGACACATCAGCTTCACAAGCGGCGACCGCAGTCATTTGTCCATTTCCCTTGGTTTTTCCCTGCAACATGCTGCGGTAATAAATGACCTGGACAGCATCCGGCAACGACAGTGCGCCTGCTGCCCATGCCGCCGCAATTTCGCCTACGCTGTGGCCGGCAGCAGCCGTTGGCCTGAGTCCCCGCTTTATCAGCATACTGGTAATGCCGACTTGCAGTGCAAACAATGCCGGCTGGGCAATTTCTGTAAATTCGTAACGCCCCTCACCGTTCTTTCCTGCGAGTTCCAACTCAAGCGAAAAATCGGCATATCTTTGGAAAATAGCATCCACTTCACGAACGGATTCCAGGAAGATATCATCTTCAAGCAGATCCCTGCCCATTTCAAACCATTGCGACCCATTACCCGAATAGATAAAGGCCGGGCCATGCAGGGACACAGGAACTGCAATTGATGCTACGGATGAGTTGACTGCTTCACTGTTTTCGGGAAATCCCTGCAGGGTGTTTACTATATTTTCAACAGATTCCCCGAAAACAATTGCCCGGTGTTCATACCAGTCACGATGGCAGGCTGCGCTGTACGCTATATTGTAGTAATTTTCCTCCTTCTGATCCTGCAGAAACAGTGCATAGTCCGCCGCAAGGTCCTTAAGTGCATCGGCGCTTTTTGCGGACAGTATCAGGGGGGGCATTAAACCTCCAGGGTGGCTCACGGTTCCCTGCATATCATGGTTCTGCAGAATTACATGTGCATTTGCCCCGCCGAAACCAAAGGAGTTGACACCAATAGTTATTTTTTTCTTTTTATCTAAAGGGAGATTCTCGGTAACAACCTTTATATTCCAGTCATCAAACCTGATGATGGGATTGGGTGTTTCCAGATTAATATTGGCAGGCACCATTCGGTGCCGGATGCAAAGAAGTGCCTTTACAAGACCTGCAACACCTGATGCCGGTTCAAGATGGCCGACGTTGCTTTTTACTGATCCAATAAGAAGCGGATTTTCTTTTGGGCGGTATTTCCCTAATCCTTCGCCAATTGAACGTGTTTCTATAGGATCCCCGACAGAAGTCCCTGTCCCGTGCGCTTCAATATAGTCGATAGATATCGGATCTATACCTGCCCTTTCATATGCCTGTTTCATAAGCTCAGCCTGAGCCTTGAAGTTGGGCACTGTGATGCCTGATTTATGGCCATCGGCATTCAACACGGAATTTATAATGACCGCATGAATTGGATTGCCGTCGGCAACCGCCTGGTAATAATCCTTCAATACAAATATACCGCCGCCTTCAGACCGGACATATCCGTCTGCAGAGGCATCAAAAACTCTGCACCGGCCCTTTTCTGACAGCATGGAGGCCTTGGAAAAGCCAATGAAGGCATATGGATGCAGGTGAAGGCTGATACCTCCGGCAAAGGCCATTCTGCTTTCTCCGGAAGCAATTGAGAGAATGGCCTGGTGCAGTGCGGTCATAGCTGCCGAGCACGCGGTATCGATAGCCATACTGGGGCCGTGAAGATCAAAAACATAGGATATCCTGTTTGCCGCTATGCTCGACGTGTTGCCGGTAGGCGCTGCAGAATCGATAGCGGCCAGGTCGTCCATAAAACGATATCCATAATCAGCACTGGCTATGCCAATATAGACTCCGCAACTGCTGCCCCTTATTGAAGAAGGCTTTATCCCTGAATTTTCCAGGGCCTCCTGGGCAAGCTCGAGCAGAATGCGCTGCTGAGGGTCCATTAAAGCAGCTTCCCGCGGTGAAATCCCAAAAAAACCCGCATCAAAGCTTGAGACGTCTCCGATAGAACCGGCGGAAAAAGTGTAACTGCATCCCGGCTGTCTTCTATCCGGGTGATGGAAGGCATCAAAAGGCCACCGTTCAGGATCAACTTGAGTTATCAGGTCACGGCCATCCACCAGATTCTGCCAGAAATTCTTATCGTCCTGACCGGGCAATCTGAATGAATAGCCGATAATTGCAACTTTAGAGTTCATTCTTTCATCCATTCTTAATTAATTCAAAACTTGTCCTTAAGGTTAGTAAAAAGTGTCTTATTGCCTGTGAGCCGAACCTCTATTAAAAGGTAAATTCCACCCCCAGCATATAACGGTAATCTGTCAATGACCTGAATTCAGAGCGTTTAGACCCGAAACGCTGATCACCTACAAAAAACAACTGGCAATGATCTCCAATATCATACTCTACGATTGGGATAAACTGGCTGGAGTTGTCGTCAATATTAAAAGTATATCGTAAAATGAGATTGAGCACATCCCAGATTTGGACCCGGTAGTACTTGAAAGTCAGATAATTTTTGCGCAGAAAGCGCAATTTCGGGTCAAGTGTCTGCATCAGCGTCATTTTTGACATACTGTGCAGGGGTTCGGAAAGATTAAAGGCATAAGCAGCCCTTTCCCTCAAATCATAATAGAGATCTGCTTTGCTGTCATTATATCCGGGGCCGTTAAAAAGGTATTCAAGTGTGAAAGTTGCCCCGGATTTCATCGTGTATGAACCCCCCATTAAGAAAAGTCCCTCCGGAGAATTACCATCATCTTTTATCGGCCTCATTTGAATTCCGAAAGGAGCAGAACCGTCTTTTTCAGGATACAGTGAATCTGTCCCTCTTGAAACGGAGGCCTCTGCATAAAGAAGCAGGGCATCAGAAAACCACCGTCCACCAAATGCCCCGAGACTGGATCTGTTGCCTTCCTGGCAGGACCCAATCAGGCTGAAGTATTTCTTATAGGTGGTATAATCAACTTTCAATGCATAGGTCCTTTGAAAATCAAAGGGAGACAATTCCCGCCCCCTGCCCAGGTTTGCGATGAAAGAAGCAGTCCAGGCAGAATTCACCACCCAGACCAGGCGCGCGAAGTCCTTTCCGGGAACCTCGGCCTTGGGATTCATCTGTCCGTTATCACGGAAAAAAGGATTTGAAGGAGAAGTAAATGACGAAGACCCCCACTGGATATTCTCTCTTCCGTAAGAGACGAATATTCCATCGGCAGGATTGAGACCGGCAAGCCATTCATTGACATACCAGTCGTCATCCCTGTCCGTATCACCTTCCCTGCTCCCCTCTTCCCAACGCTCCCATTTCAGATCCAGTCTCGGTTTGGCAACCAGTGTAAGGCTGCGAAATCTCAATGATATATCCGGCCGAAGATCGAGGTTCAGGCTGTAATGCGGGATATTAAGGAAGTCATTATTCGGATTCTGTGTTGAGAGGGCTGGTTCGATTACGCTTCCATAACCAAATGCCCTGAAAGTGTAACTTAACCCTTCCCCGATCTCTTTCAGGACAGTTTTTTCACCACTGATATTGCCCGCTTCTTCCCTGGCATAAGAAATGCCCTGAATCAAAAGGATTAAAACCAATCCGGCGGCCATGATAACAGCCAATTCAAATGGGAGTGAAAGCTTCTTTCTCATATGCTCAGATGCCATAATCTATATGCTTCTCATAATGAGCAGATTAATATCAAATGTTGAATCAGGGATTTTCTCGAGAATGGGCTCACTGAATGACATAGTGGTTACATTGTCCTCCAGAAATATATCCTTTATTACAATCCGGGAAACAAACGGCATCCGATTGTCACCCATATCTACTTCGTGAGAGTAATCCATAGTGGCCACCTTGAATTTTT
>Ga0209203_1001437_pt1 | contig 17511 bp, 21 predicted proteins | sample AD_UKC109_MetaG_FD_184423 | JGI IMG/M metagenome (GOLD analysis project Ga0209203, IMG submission 184423) | Active sludge microbial communities of municipal wastewater-treating anaerobic digesters from Hong Kong - AD_UKC109_MetaG (SPAdes)... | ecosystem: Engineered > Bioreactor > Anaerobic >... | reverse complement strand
GCTCGCGCTCAGCTCTACGGTCAGTATGAGAGCCTCATCCGCAAGCAACTCACTCAGGAATACACAGGCGGTAACGTATGAGCGAACAGCACACCCTCACACCATCCATCGAATCTCAAGCATTATGTACAGAGCAAGCTCGATTACAGTCAGCCGAGTTCCGGGCTATGGTTGGTGAACTTGGGCTTGGGGGCGCGACACCCGAGGAGCGAGTACTCCAACTCGGTACTAGGAGCGTTGAGCAAGTTGGGGCATTTCTAACAGAGGTAAACCGTCGGCTTAATGCCTCCGAGACTGCGCTTATCAGTAATAGCGTTGTGCCTGTTGGCGATGTTCCAACCTTGCAGCCAACCGAAAGACCGAAGCTTTTGGAATATTTCTTGGGCAAAGTGCGTGAAGGGTCAAGCGGTATTAACCCCGAGCGAATCGGCGATGCGTTTGCCTTGACGGTTGTGTTGGCGCACGCGTTTCAAGATGCTAATGGTAGAACTGCGCGGGCTGTTGGTTCACTGTTCCGAGATAATTTCGACCAGCCTGACTATCCCGATGTATTCGCAGGAGTAACAGTTTCTCGTGATGAACTGCGAGCACAAGGAGGAAGTGTTGTGAACGGCTATATACCGCATCAAGAAGCAGGAATGGAGCCTGGAAGTCTTGAAGGTGGAAAGGCTTTGATTGATTTGATGTTTACATCAGAACCCGCACCCTATGCGGGGCCCTATGGTGGTGCGCATTTGACTGAAAAAGGAACAATGGTCATTAGTCGCAGACTTGCTCGCATGATGGGTCAGCTGACGCAAGAGAGTGCCCCACAATCATAAATAATACCCTATATCTATGGAGCAGGGGTTTTACAAAACAGAATCAATGATTATTCGACGGTGACTTCTGTGCGACGGACGGATTTGCCGCTGTGGGTGCGGAATTTGCGACTGGTCATTTTAATAATGCCGTCTTTAGCAGCGTGAATGGTGAAGTTACGGCTAAGTGTAGTGCCAACGCCGGCACGCTTGGTCATGCCGACCTGGCGGACGATGACTTGACCGGTTTTGACGGCTTGGCCACCAAATAGCTTAACGCCGAGGCGCTGGCCTTGGCTATCTCGTGTATTTTTGCTGGTTCCACCAGCTTTGACATGTGACATACATACTCCTTTAGCGCGGTCATACCACTGACGGCGCATTGCTGCGTTGTCGACGGTACGTCCTCGCTCGCCGTATGTCCATACGACTCACTGTGGGCGTTCGCTCGACGCCTTGCACTGCATCCGTCATTGGCACGACCTTGACAGTGGAGGGGTTCGCAAACAATTATTTAACTGTTAAAACGAGCAATTCTCGGGCGACGATTTGGTCTTCTCGGTAGTAGAGAAGCCTGTCGCTAGAAACTCGCTCAAATTCTACCCGATTATAGCCAATTTTCTCGAGAGAGTCAAGCAGTGGCAGGCGCCGAAACGTGTTTGGGCGGGTTTGCCAGGCCGGCATAGCTAAGCAGAGACGTGTGCCGGGTGTAAGCTGCGGGCGGATGTTGCGGAGAAACTTGGTTAAAATGGCGTTAACATCACTGACGGTTTGTTCCAGTGTGGCTCGGTCAGGTACTTCTGTAAAAGGGCGACCAAGATAGGTTTCGCCGGCGATAAAGGTGGGACGAGGTTCCCAGCGGTGGGTGGTAGCGTCACCAACTTCTATTTTCCACGTTTCGTGTTCCAGTTTTAGGTTTTGGGCCGACAGCCATTCAAGGTTAGCCTGGGAGTAGGCAATCATACGAGGCTCGAGGTCGGTGCCGTAGACGTTGTAGCCCATCAGAAGCGCTTCTTGGAGTACAACACCGGTACCACAAAAAGGGTCGATGATGGTCAGTGGTGTTTGGCCTGGGTTGCTGCCAACTGCCAGATTGATGATAGTTTGGGCGAGCTTGGGCGGCAACATGCCAACACGTGCATCTCGTTTGGGGCGTGCCCGGTCGCGCAAAGTGTAGCTATCGATGTCCTGAACAGCTACGGTGCGAGCAACGATAGTTTGCTGACCAGTGTTGATGAGCAGTAACTCGGCGCCATTTTCGTTAGCCAAGTGGCTATGAAAGACCTGTGCGGTGCTTAGTTCAGGCGTAGTGTTGGGCACGGTTCGGACTGAGCCATCGTGTCGAGTGCGGATGACTTTTTTAAGCGTTAGCCCTAGAGCATTCAGCTTGGCCGGTGACATATCAACACCAATCGAAGACAATCCCAGGTGAAACTTACCAGATTTAGGAAGTAGAAATGCGGGGGAACGAACGATTCCAAGTAACGCCTTCTCGATTTGTTTTTGGTTACTCGAGGTAACGGTTGCAAGGATAGTGGCTAGCTTGGTACTCCCACCTAAGCGGGCAAAATCAATAGCGTCTGCGGGCAGACCAATGCCGGCCACACCATGGGCCGTCGCTTGGACCAAAGGCCCATACATACTCTCAAGCTCAGCGAGTCCCAAGACTGGCTGTCGACCCAAAATACATACCGATTGAATCATATAGTAAGTGTACAATATAATATAAAAAAATAATAATAGACAAAAATGCAAAAGTAGTGTAAAATATAAATATTCTTAAGTAAGGAGAATGTGAAAATATGCGTATCGCAAAAGAGTTCTTAGGGGTTGGGATGGCAGGTGCACTTTTGCTGTCAGGCTGCGCCGCTCAAGAAATTAACCCCCAAATACTGTCAAACCAAGAATCAACTGCCCAACCAACTAATGAGGTACGGGCTTCACAGCAGGCTCCTGGTGGCGAGCAAACGCCCAGTGCTTCGGCCGGTGTGCCTTCGACTCTGGTGGTTCCAACCGAATCGCCCTTGCCATACCCAAAAAGCAACGTAGTTCCTGTAGATACACCAGTGCGTATTAAGAGGACTGGTCTTTTTTGCCGCATAAGTGACATCGAATCAACTCCTCGTAACCTAAAGTATAGAAGCCCAACCCAGCCCGAACTCGATGCCAGGACAGCTCAGACGGCGCGGGCATGTGATGCCTTTGTTCAAACAGCGCCAAAAGAATTATTGTTTCAAGAGGGTTGCTATCAAAATCAAAATGGTAAATGGGTTGCATTTGAAGGGAGTGTACCGCTGAGATCTACTTCAGTAGAAGTAAACCAAGGGCCGAATGAATCCCCCAAACAGCTTGGACTGATTTGTTTATCGACAGCGAATAGCCCTATCACTGCGTATGATGCTAGTGTGTCGACGGACATTATTCCACAGTAGTTTTTGCACCCTCACACCGCAGGGGTATAATAAAATCCATGACGTCACCGATAGGTTTATGGATGAAGCAGCACTGGAAGCTGCTACTTAACATACTCACCATTCTCGCGCTGATCGTGCTGGTATATGCAATTCGTGACCAGTTTAAGACGACATTTGAAAATTTGTTCAAAGTGAATGCCTGGGCATTATTGCTGATGATACCAGCGCAATTTCTGAACTATGATGCCCAGACGAGGCTATACAAAAGCCTCTTTTCGATAGTAGGCAACCGCCTGAGCTACCGGTCACTCTTTCGGAGCACACTGGAGCTTAACTTTGTGAACCATGTGTTTCCAAGCGGTGGCATAACGGGTATTTCTTATTGGGGGCTTCGCATGAAAGGCGCCAATATTACGAGCAGCAAGGCCGCAGCGGTGCAGCTTCTTAAGTTAGTGCTGCTGTTTTTATCGTTTGAGTTTTTGATAGTGCTGGCAGTGTTTGCCCTGGCCGTGCAGGGGCACATGAGCAGCGTTATTTTGGTGCTGGCTACGATACTCGTCACCGCAGTCGTGATGGTGACAGCCGGGTTTGGGTTTATTATTGGTAGCAAACAGCGCATTGCTGGGTTTTTTACCTACATGAGTAGTGCTCTTAACAAGTTAGTTCGTATTGTGCGGCCAAACGTTCATGAAGCAATTCAGGTCGACAAGGTCCGGCTGCTATTTGAAGACCTGCACGACAACTATGTACTCCTCAGCAAAGACTGGCGACTACTTAGGCGGCCAATGCTGTGGGCGCTCCTGGCTAATGTTTGGGAAATTATGACGATTTATGTGGTGTATATTGCATTTGGTGAATGGGTCAATATAGGCGCTGTGATACTGGCCTATGCAGTGGCAAATTTTGCGGGACTGGTGAGCGTGCTGCCGGGCGGGGTAGGAATATATGAAGGGCTCATGACATTGGTGCTTTCGGCGACAGGGGTTCCGTCTCGTCTGAGCTTACCAGTGACAATAATGTACCGAGTGCTCAATACCATTATCCAAGTTCCACCGGGCTACTATTATTATCACCAAAACCTTCGCCAAAAACCAGTTCCGCCAGCTGCACCTAAGGGACTGAGTTAATGGAAAGAATTATTTACGGCGTTTCTGATTTTGTAGCGTTTATCAACCAAACGATTGAGTTTGCTTACCCTGTGGTCGAGATTGAGGGTGAGCTCAGTAATATTAAGACAAGTCAAGACAAATGGGTTTACTTTGACATTAAGGACGCCGAAGCTTCGGTGCGCTGTTTTGGAATGATGTATATGCTGCCAGGACCGCTCGAAGATGGCATGAGGGTACGTATAGTAGGGGCGCCGAAGCTGCACCCACGTTTTGGTTTTAGCATTAACTGCCAGTCTGTACATCTGTTAGGTGAGGGGGCGCTTCGCAAGGCAGCCGAGCTGTTGGCCGCAAAACTTGACAAGGAGGGATTGTTTGACCAGGCTCGTAAACGACCGCTGCCGCATCCACCCAAGCGAATAGCGCTCATTACCGCTGCCACTTCTGCCGCCTACGCCGATTTTATTAAGATTGCCAAGGAGCGTTGGGTTGGTCTGACGATTGATTTTTATAATGTGCTGGTGCAGGGTGATGCCTCAGCCGAACAAGTGGTGAGTGCAGTCGAAACTGCCAACAAACAAGCAGAAGTTGCTGACGTAGTAGTAGTGATACGCGGCGGAGGCAGCGCCGAAGATCTGGCATCGTTTAATGACGAACGGGTGGTGCGGGCAGTCGCAGCCAGTCGTATTCCGACGTTAGTAGCTATCGGCCACGAGATTGATGTATCCCTCGCTGAGCTAGCGGCCGATGTACGGGCAAGCACGCCGAGTAATGCTGCCGAATTGCTGCTTCCAGACAAGAAGCGCGAGCTGCAAGACCTCTCTACTATGTCACGCCAACTTGACCAGCTAGCGCAAGGAGTAATAACAGCTAAAAAAAGACAAATAGTACATACCGCTATGCTGCTTGATGAGGGACTACGGCAATGTTACAGTCGGGCTGCCGCAAAGTTAGCTGCGCTTAACAACATACTGACAGCACTTGACCCCGAACGGCCACTTGCTCTGGGCTATGCTCTTGTTCTGCAGGGTGGTAGGGTGCTACGTTCGGTAGAGCAGTTAGCGCCGCAGCAATTATTCCAAGTAAAACTATCAGATGGAAATATAGAATCCCAGGTGAAATCAATCGAACGTAAGATATCAAAAATAACCGAGGAGTAACACATGAAAACCACAGATAATACCTTTGATTATGCCAAATCCATCCAAGAGCTGGAGAACATAGTTTCTGAACTCCAGGACGAAGCCATAGACCTGGATAGAGCCATGGTGCTCCACGAGCAAGGCAAAAAACTGATTGAAAAAGCGGAGCAGTTTCTGCGTACTGCCGAAAATGACATTCGTCAAAAGATTGATAGCTAGGTATGCTACTGCTCAGTTTGCTACTGGCTGGAGTCTGCTTTGCGGGAGTACTGCTGGTGGGGGCACCGTATTTACCGACTCTGAAGCCGCAGATTACTGCAGCACTTGATTTGCTTGATTTGCAACCGGGACAAACCTTGCTTGAACTCGGTAGTGGTGACGGTGCAGTGCTCCTAGCTGCTGCCCAGAGAGGCCTACAGGTGGTCGGCATCGAACTGAATCCATTGCTCGTTATTGTGGCACGGGTGCGAACCTGGCGTTATCGCAAACAAGTAAGAATAATATGGGGGAGCTTTTGGCATGAATCATGGCCGGCATGTGACGGAGTATTTGTGTTTTTGCTTGACCGTTTTATGCCCAAACTTGATGAGCGTATGCAGGAAATTGGCAGTCCACTTGTGTCGGTTGCGTTTCGAATACCGAATAGGCAAGCTATTCGCGAGCAAGATGGGGTGTTTCGCTACGATTATGCCCCAAAGGATCGTTAACGCTTGCGTTTATTGGTCTCTGTACAGTACCATATGAGCAGTATGCAAAAATCATTGTTTAACCAACAGGGATCGCTCGCGGTAATTGGTGGCTTTGTTGTAATGGGATTGGCCTTGATTGGGCTGATTATTTTTGGTGCTTGGTCGTTTGGCGAACGAAGCACATACAAGAGTAAGTCCGATCAACTGGTCGCGACTGCAGTCGCAGAGAACACTAAAAAGGTTCAGGCTGAGGAAGCAGTGAAGTATGCTGAAGCTGCTAAGAACCCCCTTAAAACATATGTTGGCCCAGATGCGTACGGAAGCGTACGTATGGAGTTTCCAAAAACATGGAGTGCCTATAATCAGGGTATTCCCAACGGAGCAACCCCAGTTGATGTGTTTTTAAATCCAGATATAGTACCACCAGTTAACGCACAAGATGCAACTTTTGCTCTGCGCGTACAGGTGCTGGCATCGACGTATAGCTCGGTGTTGGGGCAGTATACTGCCCAGCAACGTACCGGTAAGGTCACAGTGGCCCCGTTTCGATTGACGGCAGTACCCTCGGTGGTTGGTTCACGAGTGGACGGCCAAATTACCCCCAAAAAACAAGGTAGTGTTATTATTTTGCCACTGCGAGATAAAACCCTCAAAGTATGGACAGAGTCCGAGACATTTATGAATGATTTTAACAACATTATTTTGCCCAAGCTTTCGTTTGTACCATAGATTCGTGGTTCTAAACCCTATATACTAAAGCGCAGTATTAAGGGTGGCAGAGCGGGGGTACATGGCGTACAGAATCACTGATGGGGACGGATCGGCTGAACAAAGACTGTTTTTGAGCCTGGCCGAACAACTACATGTATCGTTTTTGCAGCTCACAAAGCTTCAGGAGCTTGACGTTACGACCAAAAGTAAACAGTCTGATGCTGCTAGCGCCATTACTCGTACAGCCATGCAGCTCACCGAGAGTTATATGCTAAGCTTACGGCTACGCTCCTCAACAGATGTGCTCGTCGTTGAGCCGGTGAGCATACTTTCAGTTCTCAGGGAGGCGGCGGATGAGCTTCAGCCATTTGCAAAACTGCTTGGTGTACAATTGACATTTGATTTTTATAAAGAGCTTGGACCAATTATGACCGATCGGTCAGTACTAAAAGCAGCTTTTATGAGCCTTGGGCAAGTACTTTTAATGGCAGAGTCACAGTCAGATACGCCAGCGCCAGTGGTGCTGGTTGCAAAACGTAGTCGCTACGGTATTACGGCTGGCTTGTATGGGTTGCATAATGCTCTGAATGTTTCGGCTTTTCGACGAGCTCGGCAATTACAAGGGCGGGCAGCCCAGCCTGTGCAATCGCTATTGGGTGGCCCCGCAGCTGGGGTGTTTGTAGCCGAAAGTCTATTTGAAACAGTGGCGTGCCGGTTATTTGTATCTCAAAACCGGAACCTTAAAGGATTGGCAGTGACACTGACTCCGTGCTATCAACTGCGATTGGTCTAGCTGATGTCACTACGAGTATTATTGCTAGAGCCCGATGTTATTTTGGCAAGAGCCTACGCCCGTGCTCTCCGCAAACGGGGTGCTGCCGTTGAGAGTGTTCGCACTGCTCAGGCGGCGATTGCCGCGGCCGATACCAAGACGCCTGACGTTATCGTAGTGGAACTACAAATACCAATGCACAATGGTGTTGAGTTTTTGTACGAATGCAAGAGTTATGCCGAGTGGCTCAATATTCCTGTCGTTATACATACGGTGCTGGCTGCAGAAGAGCTGGCGGTCGTGCGAGAAGTGAGTGAGCAACTGGGCGTGAGAGCCGTGTTGCACAAAGCACATACCTCGATTGATGAGTTTTGCAACGTTGTACTTGACGCAAGGACTGCACGTCCGTTATGAAGCAGATAACAACCCGTGCGATTGTACTGAGTCGTGTTACGTATGGTGAAGCTGACAGAATTATTACGATTATTACTCCCAAGCACGGCAAAATTGGACTCGTCGCCAAAGGAGTTCGTAAGGTAAAAAGCAAGTTAGCTGGCGGTATAGAGCTATTTGCTATCAACGAAATGACCTATATTGCTAGCAAAAGTGGTTTGAGTCGATTGGTCTCGACGCGTTTGCAGACAGAGCACCACGAAATACTACAAAACATCGACCGTACTATGTATGGCTATGAAGTGCTCAAAATAGTGAACACCCTGACAGAGGACTCTGTAGATGAAACGTACTTTCACTTTCTAGCAACGGCGTTGGCGGCGCTAGCAGACAGACAGCTTCCGCTTATACTAGTCAAGCTGTGGTTTGATGCTACATTGCTGCGACTCTCTGGTATGACGCCCAATTTAACGACAGCGACGATTGGCGAAAAGCTGCAAGCTGATGTACGGTATAGCTTTGTTCTTGAGGCAATGGGCTTTGAACCAGCCAGCGAGGGCAACTATACGGCCGAAACAATTAAGTGGTTGCGACTAGTCTTTGTGACGGACACGCCAAAACAGCTCCTTCGTGTTGTTGGGCACGGCGACCTAGCCGAGCAGACAGCACCGCTCTTGCTTGCTATGCGACATGAGCACCTGCGCATCTAATCGAAATATCTACAGAGGTAGATTTTATGGTTTTAACCCAGTATAGTAGGAGTATGACGCAAAATACCATCCCACCGACAGTACAACTTGATGATATCGTTAGCCTTTGCAAGCGCCGTGGATTTATTTTTCAGGGAAGTGAAGTATACGGCGGTTTGGCTGGAACATGGGACTACGGCCCCTTGGGCGTGCAACTAAAGCGCAATATCATGCAGTTGTGGTGGAAAATGTTTGTTGACGACCTTGACGGTATGTATGGGGTTGATGCAGCCATACTTATGAACCAAAAAGTTTGGCAGGCAAGTGGCCATGTGGACACCTTTACCGATCCGCTCGTCGAATGTGCCAACTGCAAAGGACGCTTTCGTGCCGATAAACTTACCGACCCAAACAAGTGTCCAACCTGCGGAAAGACGAATACTTTTGGTGAGGCAAGGGCCTTTAATATGATGTTTCAAACTTCGGTCGGTCCGATTGCTGATGAAAAAAGCATATCGTACCTTCGACCCGAAACCGCTCAGGGTATCTTTACCAACTTTAAGAATATAGTCGATACTTTTTACCCAGATGTGCCATTTGGTATTGCTCAGCAGGGCAAGGCATTCCGTAATGAGATTAGCCCTCGTGATTTTGTGTTTCGTAGCCGTGAATTTGAGCAAATGGAAATTGAATATTTTGTTCACCCAGACTGTTGGCAAGAAAGCTTTGAAATGTGGATAGAGCTGTGCAGAAAGTGGTTTAACTTGCTGGGGCTTCCGCTAGAGAGTGTTCATGAGCTTGAAGTGCTAGAAACAGACCGGGCGCACTATAGCAAACGTACCATCGACTTTGAATACGATTACCCAATTGGTCGCGAAGAGCTGATGGGGCTTGCCTATCGCACCGATTTTGACCTTGCCAACATTCAACGTGTTAGTGGCAAGAGTATGGAATATCGGCCCAAGGATGGGTCGGCTAGCTTTGTGCCGCATGTCATTGAGCCAAGTTTTGGATTAGAACGGGCATTTATGGCCGTGCTATGTGCTGCCTATCGTAGTGACGAGCAAAACGGTGAAAAGCGTATCTATCTTGCCTTGCCTGAACATTTAGCACCAGTGAAATATTGTGTATCACCGTTGCTCAAGAACAAGCCAGAGTTGGTGGCAAAAGCTCGTGAGGTTTATGCGCAGCTGAAGCAGAAGTACGGCAACATTATATGGGATGACAATGGTAATATTGGTAAGCGCTATCGTCGGCAGGACGAAATCGGTACGCCATACTGCGTGGTAATAGACTTTGATACGCTCGAGGACGACACCGTCACCGTGCGTGACCGCGACACAACCGAGCAAAAACGCGTTGCAATAAGTGAGTTGATTAGCTAGAACATCCGCAATAAAACATAATAATATCGTAATGTTCCGTGATATGTACTAGGACGCAGCTATGACATTTACCACGATTCAAAAAACCATCAAAATCGGCACCAGCGCAGGATTGACTATCCCTGCGAAGGAGTATAAACGACTTGGCTTAAAGATTGGTGACTCAATTAAAATAACCTTTGAGCCTGTGCATGCAACCGAGGACACCCTCGTGGCAGAATATAATAATTTCAAGAGCCACTATGGGGAAACTCTGAAGAACCTAGCTAATCGGTAATGAAGTACCTTACCGCTGAAGAAATACTTCGATTGCATTTTTATTATTATCAAAGATTATGTCGTTCTCACGGGGTAAGAGACCACGACAGGCTGTATTGGGTTGTCGATGCTCCTAAGCAGCCAGTATTTGGCGTCAAGCAATACGTCGGTGTACTTCAAAAGGCTGCGGTGTATATCAGAAATATAATTGGCGATTATCCCTTCGCGGACGGGAACAAGCGTACCGGAATAACAGTATCGGCCGTTTTCTTAATGCGTAATGGGTGGAATATATCCGCTGATACTAAACACCTGGAGGATTTTGCAGTAGAGGTTGCGGTGAAAAATCTCGATGTCGAGGTCATCGCTGCATGGCTCGAAACACACACAATCAAAATGTAGGTAGTTAACTATCGAACAGGTAGGTCATAGACATCACAGCCAAGAACACTTGCGAGACGATCAAGTTGTTGAAACTTACCAAATTTTACCTCGCTCCCATCTACGTCATAGAGCCGATAGTAGTGATTAAAGAACCGTGTTTCGCCTCGAAACGTTTTGGCAGTCGTTGGTCTGTTGATACGCTTTATATACCAACCCGGCTCAAGGGCATCAATGATACGCTTGAGCTTGGCATAGTGATTGAAGGCCATGGGTGCACGTGGCGCTATTTAAACAAACCGGCCAGTTTATCTTGGAGATCGGTGAGGCCACTGTTTTTGATATCGTCTAGGTTGATTTTGCCGTCGTCGTTTTGGTCCGCCAAGCCTTTGAGCTTCCCGATAACATCCTGAGGCAATCCCTTTTCCTTGAGAGAGTCGATGTCCTCTTTGCTCAGCTTGCCGTCACTGTTTAAATCTGCTTTGGCTTTTAGGTCGTCAAAAATGCTCATCACACCTCCTTGATTAATCGTTTGTAATAATCATAGCAAACGAACTGGGGCAGTAATGTTAATATTCTCACAATTGCTCTTTAAGTATTCCAGGTAAAAATAAAATTTTTTTAAGGTGTAATAAAAAAATCCCAAGTAAAAATAAGTACATATACCTTAGCCAAGGTATACTATAAGCATGTTCAGAAAACAAAGTCGAGGAACTGACAAAAAAACTCATTCTGGGGCAAAGTTCTTACTGTGTATGATTATTGCCGCAGGAGCAATAGTGCTTTGGGGGCCCAGTATCTATGCCAACTACACTACTCGACAGATACGATACAACGGCGAAAAAGTGCCAACCGTACAGCTGCCTAAACGTGATACGGCGATTGTTTTTGGAGCTGCCCTTAAGGACAAAGGCACAAACCCGAGCGCGTTTTTGCTTATTAGGGTAAAAGCAGCAGTGGCATTGTACGAGGCGGGGCGGGTGAATCGCATCCTTATGAGCGGTGATGGGCGACAACCCAATCATGACGAACCCTACATCATGCAGCGTGAGGCAATAAAGCTTGGTGTGCCGGCAGAGGCAATCATGATGGATAAGTTTGGATTTGATACCTACGACTCTTGCTACCGCGCGAGACACGTCCGGGAGATAACGAGTGCGATTGTAGTAACACAGGGATATCATTTGCCGCGCGCAGTTATGACTTGTCAAAAAAATGGTATCGATACTATTGGACTTGACGCCCCGACGCGTATCAGCACCCGAAATATGGGGTGGTATATGCTTCGGGAATGGCTTTCTACTGACAAACTTTTTATGCAATTGGCACTCCGGAAGTTGTAGATACTGTAAAAGTGTTCCAATGTGTAATCGTTACCTGCTACAATAGCGAAATAAGAGGAGAAAAAATGCCAAAAAACACCACCGAAAGACGAGGATTCCTGCAACGATTTACAAACTATTTTTTTGAACGCAAAGTACTTACCGCAGTACTTGCTACTGCTTTGGTTGGGTATGGAATACTCAGCTATACAGTACTCTTAAAACGTGACGGGTTTCCAGCTATTAATGTGCCTTATGCTGTTGCTCAGGGCACCTATGCGGTCAATGACCCCTCGAAAGTGGATGCAGCCGTTGCCAAACCACTCAGCAACTATTTACTAACTCGACCAGAAGTAAAATCGGTCAAAGCCACCAGTGAGGCCAATTTTATGGTGGTAATTGTACAATACAACGAGGGTGTTGATAGCGAAAAGGTAAGTGCAGATATAACAAAAACGATTCAGGCAAAAGCTATACTTCCTAGCGCTGCCCAATTACAGATTGACCCGGCAAAGTTTGGATATACCAATCGAGGTGATGATGCAGTAGTTTCTTTGTATAGTCAAGATGCGACCATGGTTTCGGCGCAAGCTCTTATGAAGAAAGCGCATGAGTTGAGCAAAAAGTTTGCGATGCAAAAAAGTCCAACGATTGCTTCTATTGCCCCTGTAGAACAATTTGCTGAAGCCAAGAACCCAGTTGATGGATCGTCTGTGACGATTCAGCAATCTTACGAAACACTCGGACAGCGAGTTGGGGGTACAACAACATTTGACCCGGCCGTATCAATAGGTTTTAAAGCCGTCCAGGGGGCAGATAAATTAGCTTTTGACGCCGATGTTCAAAAACTAGTTGATGCCTACAACACTAGCAACGACGGGAGATACAAGACATTGTTGACAGCTAGTTATGGTCCAGGCATTCGACAACAGATTAGTGAGCTTCAAAAATCACTACTAGAGGGTTTGCTTGCCGTGCTTGTGATTGCCGCCGTGGTGATTGCGGTTCGAGCTTCGCTCATAACTGTCTTGTCTATGGTAAGCGTGATTGCGGTTACTCTGGGTGTCTTGCAGGTAATTGGCTACACGCTTAATACAATTACACTCTTTAGCCTCATTCTTGGTCTGAGTCTTATTGTTGACGATACTATCATTATGGTAGAGGCGCTTGATGCGCAGCGCCGTAAAAATACAAATCGACAAAAGATAGTTTCAACTGCTGTGAAAAAGGTTGGAGGTGCTATGATAGCCGCAACTTCAACTGCTGCACTGAGTTTTGCTCCACTACTGTTTGTTGGTGGTGTAATGGGTGATTTTATTAAAGCGATACCTGTAACGATTATCTCGGCACTACTTGTGAGCCTGTTAGTTGCGCTCGTTATTATTCCATTTTTGGCTCGTTACATACTCCTTGGTAAAGGGCAGTTAGGATCACATACCAAAGCCGAACTGGCAGCAGCCTACGAGGCAAAGGTTGCTCGCTTTGTATCGGCCCCAATGCTGTGGGCCCAACATAGCCGCAAAAAACTGGTACTGGTGTGTACCGCTGCCTTGCTTATTAGTATAGCGTTTATTGGTGCGGCCGGTAGCATTGGGTCGAAGGTGAAATTTAATATTTTTCCATCTTCAAAAGATTCAAATATTATGTCAGTAATGATGCGGTTTCCGGCTGGAACGGACTTAGCTGGTGCGCAAAAAATCACCGATAAGGCTAACAAAATATTGTCACGCGAAATCGGAGATAGTTTTGTTAAAAGCTCGTACTACGGCTCGGCCAATGCGCAGAGCGCCTCGATGTACATTGACCTAACAGATTACAAAGATCGCAAAATTACCTCAGTTGAACTAAAACAAAAAGTTGATAAGGCATTCGAGCAGTTTAATCAGGCTGCTGTTACGACAAGTGTATCTGACGTTGGGCCGCCACCGGCTGGGGTTGAGGTGCAGATAGCTGCTGATGACAACCGCCCTGGTGCTGTACTGCTTGCCAAAGACATCGCACAGTATTTACAGAATAACCCTATCAAACGTGTCGATGGCAGTGTGATTCGATTTGCCTCGGTTACGGCTGAAGATAATAAAAACTATCAACGTGCAGACGGTAAATCATATGTCGCAACCACGGCAGCATTTGAGGACACCGATACCAGTGCATTGATTGTGCTTACCCAAGACGCCATTAAGAAACAGTTCAATGCCAAAAAAATCGCTTCATATGGTCTTGCCAAAGATGCGCTCCAGTTTGACTTAGGCCAAGAAGCAGAGAACCAGGATAGCTTTAAAACAATGGTGCTAGCCTTTCCAGCGCTACTACTAGCTATTTATGTGTTGCTTGCTGTGCAATTCCGCAGCTTATTGCAGCCGCTGTTAATATTTATGGCTATCCCTTTCAGTCTTTTTGGCGTAACACTTGGTCTGTGGCTAAGTGATAATCCATTCAGCTTCTTTGCAATGCTTGGATTCTTTGCCTTAATTGGGCTCAGTATTAAGAACACAATACTTTTGACTGACTATGCCAATCAGGCAAGACGAGCTGGAATGAACCCAGTTGATGCGGCTCATGAAGCAGTGGCCGAACGTTTTCGACCACTTATTGCAACAAGCTTGACAGCAGTTGTTTCGCTAGTGCCGCTTGCCATGAGCAGTCCCTTTTGGCAGGGGCTAGCAGTAGTCCTGATGTGTGGACTTCTAAGCAGCACCTTCTTGGTAATTACTGTCTTCCCGTACTTCTATCTTGTCGGTGAATACCTGAGAGGCATAACACGACGCAGTTGGCATAGGTTGAGGAGTCATGGCAAATAACGGCGCCTGGGAGGTGTTCAAACGTGTCCTGCAGGGAAAGCCAGCTTTTGAGGTTGATAAGACGGCTCAAAAATCACCTGAATCAGATAATCATGTGGCTGCAGCACACGCCGATAATCTATACATAGAACAGTCAGGCAAAAAGATTTATCCCGTTGTGCGAGTGACGCACTGCAACATGCATATGTCTGGTGAGCATGCACAGCTTTGGGCGGATATTCACAATGAGTCTCCCTTTGAAGTTGAGCTCGATAGTATTACACTCCTAGGGGCTAAGACAGAACTAGACTATCCGTTGCGACCTCATAGCTCAAGAGAGTTTAAAATATGGGAAGGGCATGTACTACATCAAGACCCGCAGGGTGTGGCTGAGCTTCGCTATAAGATTATAGATAACACTGATTATTTTATGAGCCCGCATGACATTATTGCCAACCGTCAATCAGACGGAGTAGTTACTATTTCTGAGCTGCGATGTAGCACCAATAGAATAACGGATGTCTAAGTGGGCTGGGCATAAAATTAGGTATGACTCACTGATTGTATGCTACAGTGAAACTATCATAATTTTCTGGGGAGGAATGTGAAATGTCAGAGCATAAACTGAAAAATAAGGCCAAGATCGATACAACCGATTACAGCGCCACAACAACCGACCGTCGCGTACTGGCCGAACGGGACAAAAATGCTCACCCAGGTTTCTTCTTACGCGGGGCCAACTGGATCTTATCCCGGTTTTTCTTAACTCGAAACAAATATCAAAATTGGACCACCAGTCGACGTATTCTAGTTGGGTGGCTCCTATGGATTATTGTGTTACCTATCATACCTATCGTTGCGATGGTACTTTGGTACGTCAACGACCCAGAAGGTTTCAAACGTAGCCCGTGGGCCAAGGCACTCATTGCACTAACAATTGCCTGGGCAGGGTATGCTGGGCTAGTAGTAACTAACCCCGCGCAAATCGATGCGAACGGTAAATATTCTCCAATTCAAACGGCCCCAAATGGTGAGCAGGTAGGTAAGATTGACAGTGTTAACACTGCCAGCCAAGCCGCTAAGGAGAAGATCGCTCAACAATCTGAGAGCAAAAACAGTAATGGTCGAAAGTTTGCTAACTGTACAGAGGCATTTGATGCCGGCGTGTTTAACATTAAACGCTCTAACGCATCATACGAGCCACGTCTTGATCGCGATAGTGACGGTATAGCCTGCGAGAAGTAATAGTTTAAGTAATTTAAACGAAGGAGTGTCTATGGGAGTATTGCAAGGCATGATTATGCAGCAGCTGACCACAGCCGCTAAGAAGAAGCTTGGCGCTCAAGCAGGCTCAGGAGGGAGTATATCAGACGATGCTATCCAATCCGCAGTTGATGCAATTCTAGGCGGCTTAAAGAGCAATACCAATACAGCTGCGGGGGCACAGAAGCTCGATGCCACGCTTGGTAAAAATCATGACGGCTCAATTCTAAACGATGTTCTGGGCGCACTCGGTAGTGGAGCAGTACAGACTGATGGCGGCAAAATATTGGACCACATTTTTGGTCGTCAACAGGACCAGGTAGCGACCAAGGTGGGCAAACAAACTGGGCTGGATAAACAAGCGGTAATTGCCCTAATGATTGCACTGGCACCAATTGTCCTGGGCCAGCTTGGTAAGCTGAAAAAGGATAAAAATTTAAACTCAGAAGAAGTTGCCGATACCGTACGTAAAAGCGGTGGTAGTGGCATAGAAAATGTTGTAGCAGGCATGCTTGACCAGAATAAGGACGGCAGTATTGTTGATGATATCTTGCGTATGGGTACCAATCTTTTTGGCAAGAAGTGACCCCAGAGGCAAATTTTACAGCAACCAACCAATAAATTTGGTTGGTTTTGCTATACAATAAAGTGAGTTTTAAAAGGGGATATGCCATGAACGAAGATATTCTTGCGGCTGAAGCAGCGCTCCAAAAAGAAGTCGACGATTATCACGAGACAGATGTGTTTGCCTGGGCAAATAACCTTGTCCAGTACAAGGACGAGCTAAAAATTGAGCTGTTTTTTATTAGCAAAAATTATGTTCTTTATCGGACTGCTATGTCTGATGGGCTCAAGGGTCAGCTTGAGCCGATATTTATTGACCAACTGCTTGAATACGTACTTGACGGAGCTGGCAATGGTCTAATAGTACGTGGTTTTGAGCAAGCTGAAGCCGAACAAAATGTCTTGCAGCGCACTCAGGTGTTTAAAGTAGAAAAACTGCGCGAGACTCTTGGGTGGCTTAAGACCCAAGAGCGTGAGATAGCTGTCTTTAAAGAGGATGAGCACGATATAAACCATATGAAAGGTGTCTTGGCACGGGTGACCCATACCGAAATAGGTAAGCCATTTTACATTGCGAAAGTACTTCCAAAATCGCAAGTAATGAAGGGCAAACAGGGGTGGATGCTACGTAGTGATAAGTTTGTACCATTTGATGCCGAGGCGGCACTACGTTTGCCACTCGACCCCCAGCTTCTAGTGCTAGAGCAAGATTTGTACGTGTTTAATGAGTCAAAACTGAAGACTTTATTTGGTTATGATGCTAAAGAGGCCAGTATTGCCGAGGCAAAGATTAAAGAAATCGAAGAAGCGTATCAGCTGAGCTTCTCGGATGGTGTTGGCTT
>Ga0209203_1001436_pt1 | contig 17514 bp, 13 predicted proteins | sample AD_UKC109_MetaG_FD_184423 | JGI IMG/M metagenome (GOLD analysis project Ga0209203, IMG submission 184423) | Active sludge microbial communities of municipal wastewater-treating anaerobic digesters from Hong Kong - AD_UKC109_MetaG (SPAdes)... | ecosystem: Engineered > Bioreactor > Anaerobic >... | reverse complement strand
GCAGAGTTCTCGGGCCGCGCTCGGTACAGGGCCGTCCTGAGAGACGAGGTCGACATCGACGAGCAGTACGAGGGCGACTACTCCGTCCAGAGGAGGATCCTCTTCACCGGTGTTCCCAAGTACGATCGGCCTCATCTGAACGTCACAAAGACCCTCGACGGGATCAAAGAGGAGACGATCATCGGCGACAAGGAGACGACCCTGGTGGGCGAAAGTCGTGACAGGGTCATCAAGGTGGCGACCTACACCATCAGAATCGAGAACGACGGCAACAGGGCTCTGGGACCGATATACGTGCGAGACCTATTCCCGCCCGGCTCGATCTTCATCGAGCCCTCCTCGGTGAGGCCCACAGAGCTCGCAGACACCAGCGCCAACTGGACCCTGACGCATCTTGGCATCGGCGACGTTGCGGTCATAACCCTGAAACTGGACGTGACCAAATACTATCCGGACGAGCTGGTGAACAGGGTCGAGGTCTGCGGCGGCTACGGCGACGAGCAGGTCTGTGCCTACAACTTCAGCGCTCTCGAAAAGGAGTGGCTCACCTGCTGCCTCGACGAGACCGTCTCCGTGACGAAGGCAGCAAAGCTCGACGCTGAGAACCCGAACGTCGTCTGGTACAGGATCGACGTGCACAACCCCGGCGACGTCACCAGGGCGGCGACGGTGACAGATTCGCTTCCGGCTGGCATGACCCTTCTCGACTCGATGGTGCCCTTCGCCTCCTACGAGAACGATACCATCGTCTGGAACTTGATCGAGATCGGGCCTCGCGAGACGGTGACCATCGCCTACAGGGTCGAGGCCCAAATGGCCGGAAGGTTCGTCAACACCGTCGAGGTCGACGCGAGGTCCGTCGACGGGCCCGTCGTCCAGCCGGTCCGCGCCAACTCGGTCATCGACGTTGGCGAAGTCGAGGAGTGTGGGACCTCTTCCTGCTCCGGGTGGCAGCCTCCGAACTGGGACTTCGAGTACGTCGGATACACAGCGGAACTGAGCTGCGAAGGGTTCGAGGCTGGCGAACGCTGCGGCCTTGCGCCCTGAAGGGGCGCTCGGCCTCCACATCTTTTTAGCGACATCCCCGCATCTCTTTTGTTATCTTCCCTTCAGTGGCCATTTATAATCGGTTATCCGGTGATCTTCGATATCCCTTCAAACTTTCATATTCGGGTTTTGGGTCAAATTTCTCCTTCTCTGATCCAACCTAAGCGATTAATATATCACTTATTGATGTTCTATTAGATGGGGGACTAGGTCATCATGAGCGAAAATAAATCTCAAGAGAAGGATGAGGTGGACGGAGGAGATACGGCTTCGGACCATCGGGGGTCAAAGAGCGGCCACAAGGCCCACAGCGGTGAAGGGCACAAACCTCACGGGAAGGGTGGCGGAGGCGGCCATAAGAAGGGAGACCACCACGCCACCATGCTCCAGGACTTCAAAAAGAGGTTCTTCGTCTCCCTTCTGATCACTGTCCCGGTTCTCGCCCTATCCCCGATGATCCAGACGTTCTTCGGCTTCGACCTCGTCTTCCGAGGATCGTTTTATCTTCTCTTCGCCCTCTCATCGCTGGTTTACTTCTACGGCGGCTGGCCTTTCCTGAAGGGGCTCAAAAAGGAGCTGGCCGAGAGGGAGCCGGGGATGATGACCCTCATCGCCGTCGCCATATCTGTAGCCTACTTCTACAGCTCTGCGGTCGTCTTCGGCCTTGCGGGCAAGTTCTTCTTCTGGGAGCTTGTGACCCTGATCGACATCATGCTCCTCGGCCACTGGGTGGAGATGCGCTCGGTGATGGGCGCCTCCAGAGCCCTGGAGGAGCTGGCGAAGGTGATGCCCTCCGAGGCCCACCTGATCAAAGACGGCCAGGTCGAAGACGTCGAGATCGAGGCCCTGAAGAAGGGGGACTGGGTGATGGTCCGGCCCGGAGAGAAGGTCCCCGTGGACGGGACCGTCCTGGAGGGCAAAAGCAGCGTCAACGAGTCCCTTCTCACCGGCGAGTCAAAGCCCGTCGCAAAGACGATAGGCTCGGGGGTGATCGGCGGATCGATAAATGGCGAGGGGTCCCTCGTCGTCAAGGTCGGAAAGACCGGGAAGGAGACGTACCTGAGCACGGTGATCGACCTTGTGACCTCGGCCCAGGAGAGCAGGTCAAAGACCCAGGACCTCGCCAACAGGGCCGCCTTCTTTCTGACGGTGATCGCCCTCTCGGTGGGGGCGATCACCTTCGCCGCCTGGCTCTACAGCGGCAGGGATCTCGTATTCGCCATCGAGAGGGCCGTCACGGTGATGGTGATAGCCTGCCCTCACGCCCTGGGCCTCGCCATCCCCCTGGTGGTGGCGGTCTCGACCTCCCTCGCCGCCAAATCCGGCCTTCTCATCAGGGAGAGGCAGTCTTTCGAGAGGGCGAGAGAGATCGAGGCGGTCGTCTTCGACAAGACCGGGACCCTCACCCGGGGCGAGTTTGGGGTCACCGACGTCATCGCCCTCGCCGGGGTCGGCGAAGAGGGGGAGGAACGGGAGGCAGTGGAGGCAGAGGAGGAGGTTCTGAGGCTCGCGGCCTCCCTGGAGGCGAACTCCGAGCATTCTATCGCCCGGGGCGTCGTGAAGGGTGCCGAGGATCGGGGAATATCCATCGCCTCGGTGGGCGAGTTTCAGTCGATGCCGGGAAAGGGGGTTTCGGGAGTCGTCGACGGCAAAAGGCTGAAGGTCACAAGCCCCGGCTACCTCGAGGAGTTGGGGATCGAGCTTGATGATGAGAGGGTCAGGGCTGCAAAAGAGGGGGGGAAGACCGTCGTCTTCCTCCTGGAAGGCGAGACGCCCATCGGCGCCCTTGCCCTCGGCGACTCGGTGAGGCCCGAGTCGAAGGAGGCGGTGAAGAGGCTAAAGTCGATGGGTATGAAGTGCATGATGCTCACCGGGGACAACAGGTACGTAGCAGAGCAGGTGAGCCGAGAGCTCGGCCTCGACGAGTTCTTCGCCGAGGTCCTCCCCCACCAGAAGGCAGAGAAGATCAGGGAGGTGCAGGAGAGGTACACCGTCGCCATGGTGGGCGACGGCGTCAACGACGCTCCGGCCCTCGCCCAGGCCGACGTGGGGATCGCCATCGGCGCGGGAACCGACGTCGCCGTCGAGACCGCAGACATAGTCCTGGTCCGAAACGATCCGAGAGACGTCGTCTCGATAATCAGGCTCTCGAAGAAGACCTACTCGAAGATGTTCCAAAACCTCCTCTGGGCCACGGGGTACAACGCCTTCGCCATACCCCTCGCTGCAGGGGTCCTCTACAGCTACGGGATACTTCTCAGCCCCGCGGTGGGGGCGGTGTTGATGAGCCTCAGCACCGTAATCGTCGCCGTGAACGCGAAGCTTCTGAAGATGGACTGAAGGTCTGATGGAAAGAAGGCCGAGGGGGGACGCGAGACCGAGGTGGGGAGACTCTCGGGCCGGTATGCCCTAATTTACATCTCCCCCTCAAACCTCCTCTTGACGAGGGCCGAGTGGACGTAGTTTATCATGGTGACGTAGTCGAAGACCGGGAGGCGGACGGCCTCCTGGATCGCCCTCCCGTAGGGTGGCAGGCAGCTGCACTCCAGGAGGAGCGCCCCCACCTCCGGCTCATCCTCGACCATATTTCTTGCGACGGATACGACCTCGTTCTCGATCCTCCCGGAGTCGAGGACCCCCATCTCCTCGATCACAGCCTTCGAGAATCCGGGCTGGTCTTCCATACCCCTTATCACAAGCTTCTCGCCCGGCTCGACCCCGACGGCTATAAGCAACGGCTCGTCGAGGCCTTTCGAGTCGGCGGTGATGACCCCCACCTTTCGGTCGGGGCCCAGGATGCCAGATATAAAGGGGATCTGGAGGAGGCTTGAGAGGAAGACGGGTATTTCAAACCGGGAGGCAAGCCTCCTCTGATGGAGGGCGAGAAAACCACAGTCTCCAGTGATGGCCCTCACCCCCTGACCCACGAGCTCTTCTGCTGCGGCGAGGAGAGGATCGAAGGCCGTCGGGTCTTTTCCGAGAACCCTCTTCGTCGTAAGGCCCTGGACCTTTTGGAACCGGACGGGAAAGTCGTAGGTGGTGGCGTTGGCGACGTCCCCGGGGATGAAGGGGGTGAAGCAGTCCAGAAGGAGGATTCCTATCGCCTCGCCGTAGCTCGCCTGGCTGGGTCTGGCTTTGTAGATCATTTCATCACCTATCGATCATCTCTTTCTTCTCATCTCGTCTCATCTCAACTCATATCATCTGTCTCATCGCTTTCCATCTCGCCTTTCCGGCCGCAGCAGAAGATATTAACGGAGAGATCGCCGAAGAGCGGTCGATCAGAATGGCTCAATTTTCCCTCAGGAAGGCGACAGAGAAGGACGTTCCCGCCCTCGTCGGCCTCTGTAAGGACACTATATCAGAGGTTTACGGGCCTTTCATCCCGCCGGAGGTCTTGCGCCCCTGGATCGAGGGCTCCGCTGTCGAGGGACTCGTCGAAGAAGAGTGGCCGAGGATGGTGGTGGCCGAGGTTGAGGCCGAGGTGTTGGGGGTGGCGGCTGTATCAGAAGACGCCGTCGATCTCCTCTGGGTCCACCCGTCTCATCACGGCGAGGGGATGGGAACCGCCCTCCTGGACTTTGTCGAAGCCGATATTCGGAAGAAGGGATATCGAAGGGGAAAGCTCAGCTGCTTCACCCAAAACCACCGAGCAATGAACTTCTATCTGAGGAAGGGGTGGACGGCCGAAGGCGAGGGGAGAAACGAAGAGACGGGAGCCCTCGAGACGAGGATGGTCAAAAGCTTGATCGAGGAAGGTTAGCTCATCTTGATATCGGCCCTTCTGATCCGACCTTCGACCAACTCTCCCCTCACGACCGTCACCGCCTCGCCGCCTAAAACGACCCGATCTCCATCCTCGCCCACCCGGACACGGACGACCCCGCCCCGCTCCGAGGCCTGATAGCCCACAAGCTCACGTTTCCCGAGCTTTTCAGCCCAGTACGGTCCAAGACAGCAGTGGGCCGATCCCGTCACCGGGTCCTCGTCGACCCCCAGGGCGGGAGCGAAGAACCGGGAGACGAAGTCGTAATCGGGGGAATCGCTCGCGCTCGTTGCGATCACCCCCCGGACCGGGAGCTTCTTCATGAGGTTGAACTTTGGCCGAAGGGCGCGGAGGGCCTCTTCGGAGTCCAGCTCCACCAGGAGGTCGAACCTGTTTTCTCCGACGTACGAAAACCGCGCCCCCAGGGCAGCTTCGAGCATCGGCGGCGAGCATTCGACGGCCCTCTCCGGCTCTGCCGGAAAGTCCATCTCGATCAGGTCGCCCCTCTTCTCGGCGGATAGGGGGCCGCTTCTGGTCACAAACCGCGCGGTCTCGACCTCGGCGAGGACCCCCTCCTCCCAGAGGACGTGGGCACTGGCGAGGGTGGCGTGGCCGCAGAGGTCGACCTCGGCCTTGGGCGCAAACCATCGGAGGCGAAAGCCGTCCCCGGAAGGGGTCAGAAACGCGGTCTCCGGGAGATTCATCTCCCGGGCCACCTTCTGCATCCACCCTCCGTCCCTTGGACCGTCGAGGAGGCAGACGGCGGCGGGGTTCCCTTTGAAGGGCTCAGAGGTGAAGGCGTCAACCTGGAAGATCTTGAGGGGCATGGATACTGTATTTATATCTCTTCAGCCTTATATCCTTCCCTCGGCGCGGAGGGCCGGTGAGGCCAAAAAGCCAGAGATCCCGATCGGCATCACCCAAACTCCGGTCGGCGCGGCACCGGACCACGATCGGGCCCTCAAAAGACCTTTGTCCCTCTGTCCCCGGATAGGTCGCAAAGCATTTTAAAAGATGACCGCGAAGTTTGAGGCATATGGTCGAAACGAGATCGCTTCGCATCCTCCAGATGGTCGTCACGATCGCCCTGGGCTTTTTTCTGGGAACCTACTTTGGGCACCTTTTGGAGCTGTCTCCGATCGGCACGGGCCAGCTCGCCGGCGGGATATGCCTTCTCGCAAATATCATAACGACCCCCATCTTAGGGCTTGGAAGATAGATGTGGTGAAGCGAAGGGGGCTCGGGCGTCGAAGAGTGTGGACTTGCCGCTGCCGCTCGGGCCGAGGAGGGCGGCGAGGGGCGAGAGGGGCTTGGTCTCCAGGTCGCAGAGCGTCCGGTGGTTTTTGATTAGGATTGACTCGCATCTTCAGATGATCGTGACGATTGGCCTAGGCTTTTATTTGTGAATCTTCTTCGGGCACCTTTTGGAGCTGTCACCGATAGGGACGGACCTCCCTGCCAGGGGGTATGCTCCCTTTCAAATATCCTATTCATTTTCATCTTGGGCTGCGGTCAGAAAACAAGAGGTTGTGGGTATTGGTGCTTGTGAAGCGCGGAGAAAAATGATGGGTTTCGAAGGTTCGTGAAAAACGGTTCTGCCCGAGAACTTAAAGCAGATTCCTACGAGACCGAAGCCGTTGACTTTTTACAAATGTGTGAATTTTCTGGTCACACTCTTTTTTAATATCTTTGAATTCATCAATTGATCCTCTAAAAAGCCCCGCCTGTAGAGGTTGCCAATTTGAACCCACTGTTTCGATTTCTAAATCGATATCCTCCATGATGCTCCCTCTAAGCGGTGGTACATAACCCCAGCAAAATGGTCCTACTGGACTCCAAACATTCTTCCCTTGTTTTTTATTTAAATATGATTCAACCAATGCGGACAAATACTCAAAACGATAGAAATATTTTTGATATTTAGTATCTTGCGTGATGATATCTTTAAGCGGCTCTCTGAGGACTTTATATATTTGCTCATTAGTCGGCGTCGGTGATTCAGTGTCGAGTACATTTCCGATATTTTCATTCATAACATTGAATACATTCAATTTCTGAGCTGCTGGACCCTCCTCGTAAATATCTCTAACAGCTACATCCATAAGTAATGAATATAGCAAATCATACTTTTCAGCTGCTATTGAGGCAATTCCACCCCCATAAAGAAGTAGTAGGGCCGGATACAATCTCAAATTAGACAATTCTCCGATTCCGTGTCTTTCTCCAGGCAGGTTGGCCATTCGCTCAATGCAGTAAGTCCAAAGTTTATCATGAGATTTATTGCCCCAGTAAGAACCCACGATCACCATAGACAGGACCGGCTCTGTAAGAGATTCATATAGTTGTATCCGTCGTTTAATTTCATCTTCGATTTTATTCTTAGAATAGTTCAACGGAAACTTTTTCTCGTCTGATATTTCTGAATAAAGCTTCGCCACTTCTTGATATACAAGATCTTGAAGAGAAATCTTGTAGCGGTCATCAACGATGTACTTTTTGATTTGGGCTACCAATGCTTTTACAGAAAGGGGATGCGGCTTAGAATATTCTTCCAATGCAAAAACTTTCTCATCCAGTTCACAAAAAAATCTGTCTGCGTTTTGAATCTGAATGAATTTTCCTCGCCTTAACTCTATAAGATTACTTGCATTACCGGTTGGATCCCTCATGTCCATCCAGTAGGTCGTAAATCTATGATTACTGCATTTTTCGAGTGCAGCGCGAAGAGCGATATCCGAATCTCCTGACCAACCGCAAACAATCAACCCAAACTCGTCGAATATACGATCTAGGAGTTTCTCTATAGGTTCTGGATAATGTTTTAGCTCATCAGCCGTGTTCTTGGTCTGCGGGTCCAGGTAATCCCCATTAACTTTGACAATAATACATCCTGCAGAATGTGTAATTAATGGTAATACACCTTTCGCTGCTTCTTCTGTGTTTATAACTATAGGTGCGATCCCCCTATTCCCAAGGGCGCTTTCTAGGAGCCGATCGAAATTTGTTGTGATAATTACCCGAATATAACCACTTGCAACGAGATTCGCTATGGCTTGGTGGGCTTCTGTAGATAATTTTAATCCTTCTTCCCGTTCCTCCTTTGTGGGTTCAAAATAAGGTCTAAGCAGTTCACGACGTTCGGGCGCGGAATAAACAACCTGGCTGAGCAGCTTAGAGTAATCTGGATCTTCTCCAAATTTGGACTTATACCAAACAGCAGGATCAGGTTCGCAATCTTCACTTTCGAGGATCGCTAGCTTTCTTATGAGATCCAAAACGATGTCTCTGCCCGTCGGAATTTGAGCGGAACGAGAGACGCCAGAACCCAACAGAAGCGCATATACGCCCTTGTTGGACTGGACCGAAAATGCCAGCGAATCCAGGGGATCAATCATGGTATCAACTTAGAAAATTCCTTACATAAACCAATCGGTTTTTGACTATACAAATTCGGATATGTGCGGCCCACGAGGCGAGCCAAAAATATTTCCGCGCCGCCCGGCGAAGCGGCGCAGCCTATCGGTTTTGACTCTTACGCCCGCTTCCCCGCTCGCTCCTTCATCGCCTCGACGAAGGCGAGGAACGGAGGCGAGGGGCGGCCGGGCCTCGATTTCATCTCGGGGTGGAACTGGGTCGAGAAGAAGAACGGGTGATCGGGTATCTCGGCGATCTCCATCCTGTTCCTGTTCTTGCCGGTGAAGATCATCCCCTTCTCCTCGATGGCGGAGACGTAGTCGGGGTTCACCTCGTACCGATGCCGGTGCCGCTCGACGATGAGGTCTTTGCCGTAGATCCTCTTGGCGATGCTGCCGTCTCTCAGCTCGGCGTCGTAGTTTCCAAGGCGCATCGTCGCCCCCATATCCTCGACCCCCTCCTGCTCCGGAAGGATCGTGATGACCGGGTGGGGGGTCTCGCCGAACTCGGTGGAGCTGGCGCCGTCCAGGCCCAGGACGTTTTTCGCAAACTCCACGACCGCAAGCTGCATCCCAAAGCAGATCCCAAGATACGGGACGCCTTTCTCCCGGGCGTACCTCACCGCCTCCATCTTGCCATCGGTGCCCCGAGCGCCGAAGCCGCCGGGCACGAGGATGCCGTCAAAGTCTTTCAGGACGGCCTCCGGCGATTTGTGCTCCAGATCCTCGGCGTCGATCCAGGATATCTTCGGCCAAGCCCCGGCCTCGATCCCAGCGTGCTTCAGCGCCTCCCGGATCGAGAGGTAGGTCTCTTCCATGTGGGTCGTTCCTTGCGACCCTGCGGTGTACTTGCCGACGATCGCCATTTTGACCGAATCGTTGATCGAGACCATCTTCTCGATCAGCTCCACCCAGTCGGTCCTGTGCTCCAGGGGATAGAGCCTGAGCATCTTCATCAGGTACAGAGGCGTCCTCTGCTCCTCCAGGAGGAGGGGGACCTTGTATACGTCGTCGACATCGTGGTTGGACACGACCCCCTCGACGGGCACATCGCAAAAGAGGGAGATCTTCGACTTCGTCTCGTCCCTCAGGGGCCGGGCGCACCGGACGGCGACGATGTCGGGCTGAAGCCCAAGAGACCTCATCTCCTTGACGCTGTGCTGGGTGGGCTTTGTCTTCTGCTCGCCGTCGGTGGTGGTGGGGGCCAGGGTGACGTGGATGAAGGCGATATTCCCCATCTCCTCGTTTCGCAGCTGCCTCATCGCCTCGATGAAAGGCATCCCCTCGATGTCGCCGACGGTGCCGCCGACCTCGATGACGCAGACGTCGCAGCCGCTCTCCCTCGCCACCCGCCGGATCCTCTCCTTGATCTCGTTTGTGATGTGGGGTATGATCTGGACGGTCTTGCCCAGGTACTCGCCGCGCCTCTCCTTCTCAATGACGGTCTTGTAGACCTTGCCGGTGGTGATGTTGTGGTCGCGGGTCAGCTCGACATCCAAAAATCGCTCGTAGTTTCCGAGGTCGAGGTCCACTTCGCCCCCGTCCTTGAGGACGAAGACCTCGCCGTGCTGGAAGGGGCTCATCAGCCCCGCGTCGATGTTTATGTAGGGGTCGATCTTGATGGCGGTCACCTTGTAGCCCCTCTCCATCAACATCCGACCGATAGAGGCGGCGGTGATCCCTTTGCCGAGGCCGCTCATCACCCCGCCCGTAACGACGATGTATCTCACGCTTATCACGTATTCGAGAAGGTATTTTGGATATAGATAAAATTGGCGATCAGAATAAAAGGGAATTTGAAGAGTAAGTTTTCTTATGAAAAAAGCGGAAAAGAGCATATCCGGTGGTCGTGAGGCCTCTCAGGCCTCCTAAGAGGCCATCTCCTCCCGCAGGTCCGGGGGCAGCATGTTCGGTATCCCGTCTTCGATGGGGTAGCACTCGCCGCAGCTCTTGCAGCAGAGCTTTCCGTTGAGAATCTCCTCGTCCTTCTCCTCGAAGACCTCCAGGTCCAGATCGCCCTTGCACATGGGGCAGGCCAGAATCTCCATAAGATCGCGCTTCATGCTCTTATCACCATATCGATCCGTTAATAAAGTTGGCTCAGCGAAATAGGAGCCTTTTGGCATTCTCGAAATATATCAGCCTCTTCTCTTGATCTGAGAGGTCCATCTCCCCGACGAACTCGATCTCCTCCGCCTGGTCGGTCCAGGGATAGTCGGTCCCGAAGAGCACCCGATCAGCGCCGATCTCAGATATCAGGTCGCAGGCCTTCTCCGAACTCAAACTCGGCGAGATGTAGGCGGTGTCGAAGTAGACGTTCTCCCCCGCTGGGATGAGATGCTTTCGGACCCCGGACCACATCTCCCACCCGCCCAGGTGCGCGAGGACGACGACGAGGTTGGGGTGTCTCTCCACCATCCGGGCGAAGCGGTCGGGGGTGCCGAAGAACTCCGGCAGGTCCTCGGGCACCTTCCCTGCGTGGAGGAGGAGGACCATCTCCCGCTCCTCTACGGCATCGTAGAGCCGGTCGCACCGGGGATCGTCAGGATAGAAGCTCTGGAGGAAGGGGACGGCCTTCACCCCCTTCACCCCGGCCGCGAGTAGCCTGTCCAGCTCTTCCTCCAGGTCCGGCTGGAAGGGGTGGATCGCCCCGAAGGGTACGAGGCCGTCTCCGTTGCCCGCGGCCTCAAGGAAGAAATCGTTAGTCGGCCCCACGTGCTTTGGCAGCGGCGCGAGAGGCAGGATGATCGATTTTTCGACGCCAGCTTTCGCCATCGAGTCTTTGAGGTCTGAGACGGTCCCAAGGCCAGGCACCCTCACCCCCATCCTTCTCTTGACGGAGGCGATGGCCTTCGGCGCCATCTCATCGGTGTATATGTGAGCGTGAAAGTCTATCGGCTTCGTGGAAGATCCCCCTTCGCATCATCAGATCGCCCCCGACCCTGCACCATCTCGGCGGGCTCAAGGTCAGAGATCATTGATTACGGAAGTTCCCGGAAAGCATATAAAATCAACCGAGAACGTCCCGGGATCCGCTCGCGGGACGTTCTAGACCCCAGGGATCGTGAGCCGTACCGTTCCAGAAGTTCTCTGCCTTTTGATATGCCTCTTCGCCCACAAGCCTGCCCAACTTCCGACCTTGAAGGTCTGCATCCTGGAAGTGGATTCCGCCACAAAGCCGCGACATTCCCGCCTCATCTGCTGCATCTTGGAACGTCTCCCACTGGAGAACGACGACGGTCGCCGGACTCCTCTCAAACTTGTTGCTTCCCACGGTGGCGATGTGCTGGCCCAACATGTCGGGAATCCCGTCCTCGTTGAAGTCAGCGTTGATCATGGTCACACCGTCGTAGAATCGGTCAGACCCTGTGAACTCCGTCAGCACCACAGCCGCCGCAGCGCTGAAGGTGCTGTGGCCGGAGACGTACTCGGGAAACGGCGGGGTGACGTAGGTCAAATCCTGGTAGGGGCGCCACGTCTCCCCGGGGATGAGCTGCGTTCCCATGTTGGGCCCGCCCCAGGCTTCAACCATCTTTCCTGCATAGTAATGGTGAATCGCCGACTGAGGGCGGACGTAATCATAAGCTCGCTTGGAGTCCCAGGCGGCGATCCCGGAGTCGAAGAGCGCGCCGTTCAGGGCGAAGTACATCTTGACGTCGTTGTCGATGGAGTTTCGGTCTCGCTCCGAGATGCCGTGAGCTATGGAGTTCTAGTGGCCAGGCGACGTCTCTGAACGCGGCCCATCGGCACAAAACTCGGCTAGAACTTTCTGCTTGTCCGTCAGGTTAGCACTGAACTGCAGCGCGTGTTTCATCTCAAATTTATAAGCCTCGTCGTTGCTCATTTCTCGGCCCATGCCATCTACGTAGGGCTCATCGGAGCCGGCCTGCGGTGGCGAAGGCGGGCGGAACTGGCTTCCTGAGGTTAGAGCGAAGGGCACGACCGCACCCCAGTGCGGAGTCAGAAGCTTATGATCGACGAAGGATGCCGGGTCGTCGTCATCGACGACTGGAAATCCATAGGTATTGTCCAAGCTTCCAGTCGAAATATGCGCAAAGGCTGCCGGTGGTTGGGATCTTGCCCTGATTCTGACAGGGATTTGCCTGCCGATAGGTTGGCGTTTTTCAGAACGATGTTTTGGATAGACAGTGGATAAGATCTCGGTATAGCCGCCGACGGCGTTAAAACAGTCGTTCTATCAGAGGCGAGGACCGCCTGAGCTACCTGTACGACCAATACCTACAGGCTTGGTCTTATCGGTTAGTACGTATCCCAAGTTCCTCATGAGGTTGGAGGAGAAGATTTGAAGAGGAGAGAATATTGAATTGAACTCATGGGCAGGGTAATATACTAGTGCCATATTGGGTGTAAGGAAATGGTGGCAGATAAATGGCCTCATCAGCGAATAGGATATTCATCTTTGTGAGTCATTCTAGTGAGGATACCTGGGTGGCGCGCAAAATTGCGCAAGAAATCACCTTGCAGGGTGCTGAGTCGTTTCTAGATGAAGCGGATATCGATGTAGGCGCTGAGTTCGAGGAAGTTATTCGCGAGTTTCTGGATAAAGCTGATGAACTCCTCGTGCTTGCAACACCTTGGTCGTTAGGACGTTCCTACATTTGGGCAGAGATCGGTGCGGCGTGGATTCGACGAATTCCTATAGTGGTCGTGCTCTATGGTATTTCCACCGACGACTTCCAAGCCAAGCCTAATGTGCCGGTATTCCTTAAGAAACGAGACATGATTCGCCTAAACAAGATTGATCATTACTTAGAACAACTTGGTGCGCGGGTTTGACCCAAGAAGGTACGAAAATGATTGAGGAGAAATACGATGTTTATCTGTCTTCCACTAACCAAGATAGAGACTGGGTTTCGCAGTTCGTTAGGGCCATTAGACACACTGGGCTTAATAATTGTTTGTTTGACGCTGCTAACCGCCCTCTTGGAGAGAGTTTCAAACAAATTCGGGATGCTTTGCGTGAGAGCGATACATTAATTGTGATCCTCAGTTCGAATAGTATGGAAAGTCAATGGACTTTCTTTGAGTTGGGAGCAGCTATTGCAGACCAGAAGCTAATAATTCCTATCCTAATCGAAAATGTTGATATCCAAAATATTCATATTCCTTTAAATAAATTGCTGTTGTTAAGAGTGTCATCTCCATCGAAAGCTGGGAAACTTGTTGCGAAAATGCTCATTTTAATTCAATCATATCTAGCCAAATATACGCTCGACAAACAATCTGCTCGATTATTTCGCAAAGGTCTGTATGAAGATATATGTATGAGGGAAATCGGCCAAAAGAGTGATATGATGTCAACAAATAATTTAAATAGAACGTATAGCCAAAATGAGGATTTCGAAAACCCCACAAAAATCCCAAAGTTTGGGCCATCACCATTTAAAGAGGATTTAAAGGCGTACGCTCGCCCGGAGATTAATCGAAATCCTCAAAATGTAAACTATGATTATTATTTAGAAAGAATTATTAAGACAAATTTAGATATCATAATTCTAGACATTCTGAAAGATGCTCCGATGTGTGGTTATGATATAATCAAAAAAATATTTGAATCTTATGATATCTTTATTAGCCAAGGGACCGTTTATCCTCTATTATACTCTCTTAAAGAAGATGGCATAATAAAGGCCGAATTCGATAGGGAAAATATGAGGTCAAAAATCTATTCCATTACGGATAAAGGTATGTCCTTGATAAAAGAACGGATAAACGAGGAGACTCGCAGTTTCTTGTGGAAAATTATGGAATTAAACAGTGAACTCCAAGATGCGAGAACGTTCTCTGTGTCCGACCTAAAAGGCAGTTATATATCTGATCGGTAGCAATATGCGAACTATCAAATTCTTGAACGCTTCGATTTGTCCCCACAAACAGCGAGAGCCAAAAATGGAATTGAGTATTGATTCCGTCTTTAGTAGTAGACGATACTAATTTTAGTATTTTCCATTCAATGATATCTTGGCTATGACTGAATTTTTTCTTCAAGCCGTTTTCAGCGGCCATATCGTTCATGCAAATGTTCCCACGGTGGTCCTGAACGCTCCAAGCCAATTTGCCGCGGGGCATTCAAATAAAATAACTCTCTACCGAATAAAAAAAACTAAATTCCGGGTACGTGTTTAGCTCCCACTATTAGGTTACATGATGTTGATTTCTTCTAGGAAGGGGCGAGGATTAACAATGTCGCCAAGATCCAAAACCAATATCTATTGCCTATGTTGCTTGAAATTGCCCTTTTGAAGTGAGCATCCCACATTCCGTACCTTAATTCCCTAAATCGAGTATTTTGTTAGCGAGTGATTCCATAACCATAATTATAAATTATGTTATTCATTAACGTTAATATTATATCCGCTTACTACTGACTCCATATTGAGCGGGTATCTCATCACTTCATTTGCGAGGGCTAATTAACGTAATGTCCGCATAAAAAATTAAATATTGTATTAAATTAGAATAATTGAATTTGATGTTTCAAATCGATAGCAGTAAAGATATCAATATTTCAGAACTCAAGGTGCGGAGTGGGAGCATGTACGACATCCCAAAATCGACTTACCGATGCCGATTAAGAGGAGCTAAACACATACAATTCAGGAGATCTGTTGGAACTTCGAAGCCGACCACCGTTCCGCTGCTCAGATCATCCCCATCTCCGAGAGCCTCTCGGGGAGGTAGGTCTTGGTGACGAAGTCGAGCCCCTTCCCGGCGAAGGCCTGCTGCTCAGCCTTCTTCGAGAGCTTGATCTGAAGCTGGATCTGCTCTTTCCAGTAGTCGGTCGCAAACCTTGGGTCTGCGAGCTCGCTTCGAAGGGCCTGGAGGTCCTGGTCGGTCAACTTGTCAGTGGAGAGGTCGTAGTTGACGATGTCCGTCGGCTGGACCCCCAGAAACTGGGCTGCTGGCGTCACCAGGTAGTCGGAGAGGTAGGCGCTCTTGATGGCGCCGTAGGCGACGCTGGCGAAGATCCGGTAAGACCAGGGGTCGCCATCGGTGAAAACGAGGACGGGCAGAGATAACTCCTCGTTCAGCCTCTTTATCAGCCGGCGCGTTGACCGTGCGGGCTGGCCTTTCAGGTGGACGAGGATGGCGTTGTGCTCCTGGTCGAAGCCGTTCTCGATGAGCCTCGCGTGCATACCGCCCGTCTCGATCGCCACCACGAACTTCGCGTCGTGGTCCTTGAACTCAACGTTGTCGACGTTGAAGGGTATCTGGTAGCCTGCCTCGCCGACGTCCTCCTGGCAGTGGATCGTTCTTTCCCCACGCCGGGTCTTCTCACTGATGGTGAGGGGGCCGAATACCGTCGCCCCATCCTCCTCGGGCCGGACGTGAAAGTCCTCCCTGAGCAAAGCGGTCAGGATCTCCAGGTCCTCGACGAGCCGGTCGCTCTCGGCCTGCTCCCCGAACTTGGCGACGTCCCAGTTCTCGGAGATGTAGTAGATCTCTCTCAGGGTGGAGCCCCGGTTCTGGAGCAGGTGCTCTTTGATGAGAAGCTCCACGAGGTAAGCGGTCTTGAGGACGGATTTAGCGCCCCTGACGGTCTTGACGGACCTGACGCTCTCCTGGTCGCCGTAGACCCAGATCTCCCCCTCCTGGTCGTACTCGAGGTTGCTCTTAGTCCTGCTGGGCAGAGCCAGGTGGGGAACTATCCCTTTCTGAAACTGGTCGTAGAGCGTCTCCGCGAGGCCGAGAAGCCTCTCTTTTGTAGCCTCAGCATCCTTCATATTAACCCACCACCCGTGCACCGCTGACAAGCTCCGAGGGTACCCCCTCGACGACCGGCTCAGAGAAGCTGACCCCCTCCGAGGGGACGGTGTACCTGATCATCTGCCGCTCTCCGGGCCGGAGAGTGACCTTCCAGAGGTGATCGTACCCGTCCCCGAGAGCGATCACCCTCGCGGCGGGTTCAATGGCCTTCGCCTCCACCGAGACCGTCTCGTGGAGCTTGAAGGCCCGAGCGGCATCGCCGTAGTTTGCGACCTCCAGCGTCACGAAGCTCTCGCCGTTCTCGGAGACGACCGACCTCTTTACGAGGAGGTTTCCCATGATCTTGGCGACGACGGGGTTTATGTCCGGCTCTTCCTTTTCGAGAAGCTCCGCCAGCTTCTTTGAGATCCGGGGAAGGAGCTTTCTTATGATCTCCTCCTTCTCCTTTCGCTCCGATAATGCGCTCTTCTTCGATAGGTACCGCCGGAGCTTTCTTCCCACCTCTTTGAGCCCCAGCTCCACCTCCGCCACGATCTCGGGGACGTCGGCGACGGCGTCCTTCGACTCGGAGGTGAAGGGTATGTTCGTCGAGGCGATGTGGACGAGGATGGCCGCCTGCCCCGTGGGAACGCCGCCCCCCGGTTGGCTGAGGGAGTAGGTCTTCCAGGATATGTTCTCGATGGCGTGGGTTATGGCACACCCTCCCTGCTGGTAGAGGAGGGGGACCCGGTTTGCAAACCTCAATACGTCGACTTTGCCGTCCGCCTTCAGCTCGCCGCCGTAGGCTAGCCCCACCTCCACCTGGAAGGGGTTTCCCGAGTAGACCGAGACTGACCGCGTGGAGGTGGCGATGTAGTCCACCTTGTACTCCTTCTCGAGGCCCGCCCTTATCAGCTCGTCGCCGATGGGGGATAAACAGTCGGTCGGGGGCGACTTCAGCCTCATCTCTTTGAAGGCGGCCAGAAGCCGGGTCGCCTCGGCGTGGGTCAGGTCCTGGGGGACCATCTCGGGGTCGAGCTCCGCCCGCTCGCAGATCTCCGAGGTGATGATCGCCCCGACGCTGGAGAAAGACCCCGAAAGGAAGCTTTTGAGCTTCTTCTTGTCGGTGTACCGCAGCATCTTGATGAGGCCGCCAAGCTCCATCCCCCAGGGGTGGGGCTTGATCTCGTAGGAGGAGCGCGGCATCTTGTCCGTCGCCCTCTCGAAGACCTCCATGTTCCCGTCCGGCTCGACGAGGGTGATTCGGGCGTGGGGGTTTACGATCGCCACGTTCTTTAAATAACCATAAATCGACTGCCTCCGGCTTCGGACGTAAGAGCCCTCCATCTCCAGCTCCACCCTGGTTCCGTGGGGCCGATCCCACTCCGTCTCCTCGGCGTTCAGGATCTCGGGCTCGTTTGTGGCGGTGTTGATCATCAGCTCCCACCGGCCAGCCTTGTGGTTAGGCCCGATCTTGGTGGTGACCGCCGTCGGCCGTCCTGTGGTGAGCTGGGTGTAGAGGACGCCGGCGGAGATGCCGATCCCCTGCTGACCCCGGCTCTGCTTCAGGGCGTGAAACCT
>Ga0209203_1001433_pt1 | contig 17522 bp, 17 predicted proteins | sample AD_UKC109_MetaG_FD_184423 | JGI IMG/M metagenome (GOLD analysis project Ga0209203, IMG submission 184423) | Active sludge microbial communities of municipal wastewater-treating anaerobic digesters from Hong Kong - AD_UKC109_MetaG (SPAdes)... | ecosystem: Engineered > Bioreactor > Anaerobic >... | reverse complement strand
TGGATAAGTGGCAGGAAATATTTCAATATGGAAGAATATCATGATTATGTAAAAGACCGACCCACGGCCATGAACCCTCGGGAAGGTGTAGCAATATGAATTTTTCCGGAGGAGAATTTACACACAATTATGGACTTGACTTGCAGCTGACACTTTCAATCGTGCATAAAACACTTTTTATGTAGTATATCCCAGATAAATGGTACAAATCAAAGCTATTTATGTGTTAGAATAAGTTCCGGGCAGACTTTTTATCAAGGGGACAGTAATGAAGAAAATCGATATCCATGTACACACCAGGGCAGTGCAGATGCTCAGAAGACCCAGAAACAATGAGCATTATGCTTCACCGGAGCAGATAAGGGAGAAGTATGACCTCTGGGGCATAGAAAAGGGTGTCATTATGACCGGGATATCCCCGGAGTTCGGTTTTCATATCCAATCCAACGAAGAAGCATACCAGCTTGCACAGGATTACCCTGAAACATTCTACTGGTTCTGCAACCTTCATCCCACGATGGGAAAGAATTCACCTGATACCGATTTTTCATATTTCCTTGATTTCTATAAAAAGCTGGGAGCAAAGGGCGTAGGAGAAGTAACTTTCAATTACTATATTGATGACCCTCTTGTTGACAATCTTTTCTACCATTGTGCAAAATGCGACATGCCTGTTACCATTCATATTGCTCCGCAGGTGGGCGGTTACTATGGAATAGTTGACGACCTCGGGCTGCCAAGGCTGGAAGCTCTCCTTGACAAATACCCGAGACTCAGGATACTGGGACATTCCCAGTTCTTCTGGTCGGAGATAGGCAGGGATGTAACGGAAGAAACAAGGGGACAGTATCCTGCGGGAAAGGTTGAACCGGGAAGACTGGTGGAGTTGTTTGAGAACTATCCCAATCTGCTCGGGGATCTGTCAGCAGGCAGCGGTCAGAATGCCGTGATGAGGGACATTGATTTCGGACTGTGGTTCATGGAGCGATTCCAGGACAGATTGTTCTATGGAACAGATGTGAGTTCACCATCTGTCGAATTTCAGCTCGGATCCTGGCTTGATGAGATGAATGCCCTTGGAAAACTTTCCGATGACGCATATATGAAGATCTGCAGGACCAACGCACTCGGTATCCTGGAGCATTGAAATGTTTGACATGATATCCATGGGGTATCATTCGATTAGTATACTAAGGAGGATTGCAACATGGCAGGCAAAAATGTTATTGAAGTGAACAGTTCTGATTTCAAGGAAATTGTACTTGATTCCGACGTTCCGGTTCTTGTGGATTTCTGGGCGGAGTGGTGCGGACCATGCAGGGCACTGGCACCTATCTTCGAACAATTGTCCGATCAGTTTGAAGGCAAGGCAAAATTCGTCAAGCTGGATGTGGATAAAAGCCCCGATGTAGCCGGTAATTACAGAATCATGAATATTCCTACAATGCTTCTTTTCAAAAATGGTGAAATTGTGGAAAGACTCATTGGTCTGAGGCCTGCATCGGTCATCAGTGACTTGATTACAGCAAGCTTATAGTTTATAATATGTTCACAAAATGATGAATTGCATAATGAATCATTATGCAATTTTTCATATTTGAGTAAACCCAATTTGGGGTATCGGAGGGATGATATGGCTGGAAGAAGATTTCCCGGTTCTATGTTCGGATTCAACAAGACTGCCGTCAATACATATATCGAAACCATGATAAAGGATTACGAGGAAAAGTTGTCAGCAAAGGATATGGAACTTGAAAAAGTTTCAAAGCAGCTCATGAAAATTACTGACAGGTATGAAGAACTCAAGCTTGAGGAAGAGACCATCCGGAGTGAAAAAGAAAAGATAACGGGAGCTTTGGTCAAGGCCAATGAAAAAGCTGAACAGATACTGGCCGAAGCGAGGGATCGGGCAGCCCGTGAAGTAGGTGACCTTGAAGCAGCAGCTGAAAGGGAGCGGGAGAAGATTGTTGACATCAGGAAGCAGCTGATGAAGATGAAGGCTGATGCAGCTGTCATCCTCAGCAGTTACAGTGAGGCGGTCAATAATATAATCCTTGATGAAGGCTGGAACAGTTCAGAGGAAGAAGTTACAGAAGAAGCAAATAGCAATGAAGCGGCATACGAAGCTTCTGCGCAAGCAGAGGATTCAAAGGAAAACGACGACTTCTTCGCCTGAACAGATTGATGTACAAATATATGGAGAACCGTCAAAACCGGTTCTCTTTATGTATGAATGAGTAAAATATACGGAGGGACTTATGAGAGAGATACTTGAAATCCTGGAGAAGAATTCCAAGGCAACCACAGGTGAGATTACTGCAATGACAGGTTATTCGGAAGCGGAAGTAGCGGATGCCATTGCGGAATTCGAGAAAAATGGAACCATCCGGGGTTACAAGGCTGTAATCAACTGGGACAAAACCGACAGGGATTTTGTTACGGCATTGATCGAAGTCAAACTCACTCCACAGAGGGACAAGGGTTTTGACAGAATGGCAGCCAGGATATACAAGTATCCCCAGGTAAGGGCATGCTATCTCATGTCAGGGAGCTATGACCTGACGGTTATCGTAGAAGGAGCCGGTCTTAAGGAAGTCGCTATGTTCGTATCGGAAAAGCTTTCTGTAATTGACGGGGTCCTCAGTACCGCAACCCATTTTGTCCTTAAGAAATACAAGGACGGCAATATACTTCTTGAGGGAAAGGAAGATGATGACAGGGAGGCCATTGTCCTATGACAACACCTGAGAGATTCATCAAGGAGAGCATAAGGTCAATGCCGCCTTCGGGAATACGGAAATATTTTGACCTGATAAATGAACTGGAAGGTGTGATTTCACTTGGAATAGGTGAACCTGATTTCGTAACACCTTGGAGTATTAGAGAAGCCGGTATTTTTGCACTGGAACAGGGTCATACCCATTATTCCGCAAATGCAGGGATAAAGGAGCTTAGAAAAGAGATTGCAACTTATCTTGACAGAAAGTATAAAGCTCACTATAACCCGGACAATGAGATTATAGTAACTGTCGGTGCCAGTGAAGGAATTGACCTGGCACTCAGTGCCATACTTGAACCGGGTGATGAAGTAATCGTACCTGAACCAAGTTTTGTTGCATACAAAGGCTGTGTGCTTACAAACGGGGGAACACCGGTATCACTTCCTCTTAAGGAAGAAAATTTGTTCAAGATTGATCCCGGTGCGCTTGAGAGGGCCATCACCAATAAAACCAAGGCAGTGATAATACCTTTTCCGAACAACCCGACGGGATCGGTAATGACCGGGCCTGAGCTTGAGGAGATAGTAAGGGTACTTGAAAAGAAGGACCTGCTTATTATTTCCGATGAAATATATTCAGAACTCACCTATGGATTTGAGTTCAGGTCAATGGCAACATTCCCGTCAATCCGTGACAGACTGATACTGGTCAACGGGTTTTCCAAGAGTCACGCCATGACAGGCTGGAGACTTGGATATGTCTGCGGTGATGCAAGGTTTGTGAAGCATATGTTCAAGATACACCAGTATGCGCTGATGTGTGCTCCGACGGTTGCCCAGTATGCCGGAATTGAGGCTCTTCGTAACTGCGACGACGAGGTGAGTGACATGGTGGGAGAATACGACAGGAGAAGAAAGTTTCTTCTGAAGGGCGTAAGGGACCTCGGTCTTAAGTGCTTTGAACCCCAGGGAGCATTTTATATCTTCCCCAATATAACCTCCACAGGTATGACCAGCGATGAATTCTGTGAGGGATTGCTTAGGGAGGAAAAAGTACTTGTCATACCCGGTACTGCCTTCGGTGACAGCGGGGAAGGATATGTGCGTGCTACATATGCAAGTTCAATGGAAAATATCAAGGAAGCACTTGAAAGAATGGAAAGATTCCTGACAAGAAGGAAGGGAAATTAATTTGATAGACATTAGTTTGGTCAGAGCGGAAATATCCGGCTTTGAGGAAAAGATAGGTGACCTAGACAAAAGTCTAGGTACATCAAAGATAAGGAATGAGATTACTGCCCTTGAGGAAGAGGCATCAGGTGAAGGCTTCTGGAATGACCAGGACAACTCCCAGAAGGTTCTGCAGAAGATAAAGCAGCTGAAGGGGAGTCTCGGTAGTTTTGAAAAACTTCAGACACTGTATGATGATGCAACGGTACTTCTTGAACTTTACGAGGAAGATCCCGGAACAGAAATGGAGCAGGAACTTGAAAAAGGTCTGTCCAAACTCCGCAAAAGGTATGATGAGGTCAGACTTCAGACGTTGCTGAGCGGCAGGCATGACAGTGAAAATGCCATCATTACACTCCATGCGGGTGCAGGCGGTACCGAAGCCCAGGACTGGGTTGAGATGCTGCTGCGAATGTACTCAAGATGGGCAGAAAACAGGGGATTCAGGTTTGTGATAACGGACATACTTCCGGGTGATGATGCCGGGGTAAAGAGTGTAACTGCAAGGATTGAAGGTCCCTATGCCTATGGATATGCAAAGGCGGAGAACGGAGTTCACAGGCTGGTCAGGATATCTCCCTTTGACTCATCAGGCAGAAGGCACACTTCATTTGCATCACTGGAGGTCATACCGGAAATCAGCTCAGACATGGAAGTTGATATAAAACCGGAGGACATCAAGATGGACACATTCCGTTCATCCGGAGCCGGAGGACAGCATGTCAACAAGACTGATTCTGCCGTAAGGCTGACCCATATACCCACAGGACTTGTTGCAGCCTGCCAGTCAGAACGGAGCCAGCATCAGAACCGTGAGACAGCTATGAAACTTCTTTACTCCAAGCTGATGGAAATCAAGGAGAGGGAAGCAAAGGAAAAGATAGAGGACCTGAAGGGTGTCCAGATGGAGATAGCCTGGGGCAGCCAGATAAGGTCATATGTATTCTGTCCTTATACTATGGTCAAGGACCACAGGACCAATTTTGAGATGGGTGATGTCCAGAAGGTAATGGACGGAGAGATAGACGGGTTCATAAATGCCTACCTCATCAGCAGGGGAAAAAGCAGGAATTGATTTTCCCTATTACAGGTTTTCAGATTTCCTGAAGGAAAGATACAGCGGCAGGGTTTACAAGATACCTGTCGCAGTTCCGTGCAGCTGCCCGAACCGTGATGGTACGAAAGGTTCAGACGGCTGTATTTTCTGTGGAGACGAAGCCGCCGGTTTTGAGTCACTGGATCCCGAAATACCCGTAAGTGAGCAGATACGGCAGAACATCGGTTACATGGGGAAGAAATACAAGGCCGGAAAATTCATCGCATATTTTCAGAATTATTCCAATACATATATGGAATCAGATAGATTCATGGGATATATGGAAGAGGCATGCATGGAGAAGATCGTTGCCCTCTATATATCCACAAGACCCGATTGCATTGACGGACAACATGTTCGTTTCCTTGCCGGATTATCAAAGGACAGGGGTGTGGACATGGTAATTGAGATGGGGCTTCAAAGTTCCAGCGACAGGAGTCTCAACATTTTGAAAAGAGGTCATACAGTCAGGGATTTTGAAAAGGCTGCAGGACTGTTGAATGACCATGGGATTCCTTTTTGTGCACATATGATAAATGACCTTCCTTTTGAGGATTCCACGCAGGTTGCCAAAAACGCCCGTTTTCTCAATGAGACAGGTGCATCCCAGGTGAAGTGCCACTCACTTTATGTACTTAGGGGTACCCGTCTTGGTGAAATGTTCATGGAAGGCGAAATGAAGATGCTTGAATGCAGTGATTTCATTGAAAGATCAATACTCTTCCTTCGCAACCTTGACAAAGGTATCGTCGTACAGCGTCTCATGGGAAGGGCACCTGAGGACAGGACGCTTTTTTGCAACTATGGAAGAAGCTGGAGGGCTGTGGTTGATGATATAGTTGCAGCAATGGAAGAAAACGGCTGGCATCAGGGGGATTTGGTCTGACTGAAAGCGAACTTCTTAAGCAAAGGAACAAACCGGGAGAATAAAACCAGTACTAAACCCAGGATAATATCCTTGATGAAATACAACGCCATTGATACAGTGACAGAAATCATCGTTGCTTCTTCATTTCCAAGATAATACTTCATTACAAGATATAAATAAGGAATTCCAATTACATATGCAGCAATCATTCCGGTGATGTATGAAGGATAAATGGCATGTACTGCTTTCAGGCCGGATTTTTCATAGACGAGGCCGGACAGCCATGCTGCAGGTAAAAACCCGAGGATGAATCCAAAGGAGGGTTGAAGGACATAGCCGGGGCCTCCGCCCATGGTGAACACAGGAAGACCCGCAAGACCGATCAGTACATATGCGGTCATGGCCAGCAGTCCACGCACAGGCCCCAGTATTATCCCTGCAAGCAATGCAAAGAACAACTGAAAAGTAACACTCATGAACGGCAGGGGGAGTCTTAAAAATGCGCCTACTGTCGTGAGAGCTATGAAAAATGCCATGAAAATCAAATCCCGTGTTTTCATAGCAAGGAAAATAACACACATTGAATTGGCTGTCAACCCAAACAACACCAATGGTTGACAATACTTCGGGTAATAATAATCATGCTGAAATCTCATAATTTGCAATGGCATGGGCGTGCTGCGGACATGGGGAGCGCATTACATGGGAGGGGTGTGTTGCCAAGGGAGGTGAATTTGTGGATAATGTAAAGGGAGAACCTACAATTTCATACATGGGAGGGTACTATGTCTTTGGGAGCAGATGTATACAAGAGGATAGATACTGTTTTTGAGAAAGCGGCTGCAGACGGCAGGAACATGCTTTTTGAGCACGAGGTCTATGATATTCTCGGGAATGCAGGACTGGATGTGCCTCATTATGTCTTCGTTGAAAAACCTGAGCATGCAACTGAGGAAATACTGATGCAATTCGGTGACAGGATAGTCATCAAGATTGTTTCCAGAGATATTGCCCACAAGCAGAAACTCGGCGGGGTCAAGGTAATAAATAATTCAGAAACATTGTTTGTTCAGTTTGTTCTTCAGAGAATGAAGGAAACAGTGCTCAGTCACTTCAGTGAGGACGAAAAACCTCTGATTGAAGGATTCTTGATAGTGGAGTTCGTGGATTTCACCCAGAGCCTGGGAAATGAATTGCTGATAGGCGTCAAGAATGACAATGCATTCGGCCCTGTGGTAACCCTGAGCAAGGGTGGAGATGATGCGGAGTTCTTTGCAAAATATTATGATCCTGCAAATCTATTCCTTCCTCACCTGACAAAGGAGGAGTCCGGGGAACTTGCAGGTTCATTGAAAATCATAAATAAATTCAATGAAATAGGTCATCCTGAGTACAAGGACCTTATTGCAAGGTCGGCGGAGATAATAAGCAAGCTGGCCCACAGATATTCCGATGTCTCAGATGCTGAAGTCAGATACCATATACTCAGCATGGATGTAAATCCATTTGTATTTTCAAAAAGCGGACGATTTGTTGCCGTTGACGGTTACATGACCTTTGAGGAATCGAATTTCAAAAGCAAGCTGGAAGCTGATATAACCAACATTGATGCATTCTTCAAACCCAACGGTGTGGCTGTAATAGGTGTTTCAAGGAACGAATCCAAATACAGCATGGGAAGGGAAATTGCAAATCTTCTCCATGAACTGGACAGAACCGACCTGTATTGCATAAATCTCAGGGAGGGCAGTACCAGGATAGGGGGCAAGGAATACAGGATGTACCAGAACCTTGATGACCTGCCCCAGGATGTTGATCTTGCCGTTTATGCAGCTCCGGCTGCATCAGTCCCTGACTTTCTGAAAAACATGGGGAAAAGAAAACCCGGAGCCATGGTTATGATTCCCGGTATCCCTTCGGACATCGGTTACAAAGAGTTCGCGGCAATGCTTGATGAAACCAAACCGGAGGGCATGCGTATCATCGGGCCCAATTGTATGGGTGTTTATTATGGCTCACAGGAAAAGGGCAGGGGAGTCAACACCCTTTTCATCGAAGAAAACAGATTGAGGCTGACTTCCGATGAGAACAGCAACACAGCACTGCTTACTCAAAGCGGCGGAATGGCAATAACGATGATAGACAAGCTTGTGAACAATCCTGTATTCAAGGCGGTGGCAAGCTTCGGCAACAAATATGATGTCAAGATTACCGATCTTCTGAAGTATTTCATGGCTGATGATTCAATAAAGGTCATATCCGTGTATGTCGAAGGATTCGATGAAAGGGAAGGCCGTCTGTTCTTTGACCTGGCCAGGGAAAGCACAAAACCAGTCATAGTTTACAAAGGCGGAAAGACGGAAGCAGGAGCACAGGCCGCAAAGAGCCATACAGCTGCCATGACAGGTGATTACGACACATTCAAGGCTGCCTGTCTGCAGGCGGGTGTAATCCTTACCGAGGATGCAACGCAGTTCATGGACTGCATTAAGGTATTTTCTCTGCTGGCGGACAAGAAGACCGGGGGCATGAGGGTCGGAGGGGTTTTGAATGCAGGCTTCGAGGCAACCATTGCATCCGATGAGCTGGGAAGGCTGAAACCTGTCAGGGTCACAGACGAAACCCTGGAAAGACTGAACAAAATTAATTTCCATGGACTTGCCGATACAAGGAATGCAATCATAGATGTAACACCAATGACCGATGATGTAATGTACGGTGAATTCATAGAAGCCTTCATGGAGGATGAAAACGTAGATGCCGTGATAGTCGGTGTCGTACCCCATGTTGAGAATATAAAATCAACTCCGGATACCTGCGGCGATGAAAATTCACTTGCCAATGTGTTGGTAAGGATATATGAAAAATATGATAAACCCCTTGTGGTATCTGTCAATGCAAGCGAATTCTATGGTGAGTTTGTAGGCCTGATGGAGAAAGGCAGTCTGCCGGTGTATTCAGATATCAGATCAGCAGTTCGTTCATTGGAAGCTTATCTTGATTACTTCAGCAGCAGACAGAGCGGGAGGCATACGTGGAGCAAAATGTAAATATACTCATAATCGATGATGATGAAAACATATGCGAACTTGTAGCCCTGTATCTTAAAAAAGAAGAGTATGGGGTAATGACTGCATATGACGGTCATACAGGTATCAGGATCTTCGAGGAATCCAGGCCGGACCTTATTATCCTGGATATAATGATGCCGGGAATGGATGGCTGGGAAGTGTGCCGCACAATCAAGAAGAACAGTACGGTTCCCATAATTATGCTTTCGGCGAAGGGGGAGACCTTTGACAAGGTCCTTGGACTGGAACTCGGGGCAGATGATTATATAGTCAAGCCATTCGATGGAAAGGAACTGGTAGCAAGGGTCAAGGCAATACTCAGGCGAAGCACAGGTACCAGGGATGAGGATGAGGAGATAGTCCTTCCGGGCCTTGTTGTGAACAAAAACAAGTATTCCGTGCTCCTGGGCGATGAAGCAGTGGAGATGCCTCCGAAGGAATTTCTGCTCCTGTATCATTTTGTGTCAAACCCCAACAAGGTGTTTACAAGGGAAAATCTTCTCCACAGTATCTGGGGGTACGATTTCTATGGTGACTCCAGGACGGTGGATGTACATATCAAAAGGCTCAGGGAGAAGATCAACAACGGTAATCCCAACTGGGAGCTGAAGACCGTCTGGGGAATCGGATATAAATTTGAGGTATCCAGATGAAATCCGTATTCTGGAAAATGTTCATTGTATTTGCCGGAATACTTGTAGTTTCATTTCTTGTCATGGCTGGTTTCTTCTATATTGAACTTGATGACTTCACATATAACCGCAAGATAGAGCTATATGACATTGTGGCCGGTGAAATCTTCCTGAATGTAACAAACTCAACCTTTGACATGTCCTCAATACCAAGGACCTACCAGGAACTTGAGGAGAGGAACATGCTGGCTGACAATGTCAGGGTGTACGGGGAAAACATAAATTCCATAATATGGGTAATCAATGAAAACGGCGGAATAATTGCTGTGTCTGATTCAACGGATGCCGATGACCAGTTCTTTGTAAGGGACTTTTATAATAGAACGGAAAGGTATATCTATGATGACAGGTATTTCAAACCCTACTTTGAGTCAGATGAAACCACATTCATTGCTACGGAGGTGTTTGCAGGAATCTTTGAAGGAAGCGGTTTGAAACCCGGACTGACATATATAAAGACATACAAATACAGAGGAAATGACTACATCGGGAAAGATTCGGAAATAGCAGTCTATATCCATACTCCTGAGGAAGAACTCAGTGTCGGCAGGCGTGAGCTTATACTTGCATATATCGTTCCATGGGCGATCTCCATACTGATTGCAGCCGGTTTCATAATGATATTGGCAAGAAGCTTCAGCAGTCCCCTCAGGAACATGGTGGGAACAACAACACGTATTTCAAAGGGGGATCTGCAGGCCAGGGTTTCCGTGACAAGGAGGAAGGATGAGATAGGCCAGCTTGGCAAGGCCCTGAACAAGATGCTGGATAAAATAGAGGAACTGGAAAACTCAAGACAGGAATTTGTCTCAGATGTATCCCATGAGCTTCGGACCCCGGTGACCTCAATAAATGGTTTTGTAGAGGGAATGCTTGACGGAACAATACCTCCGGATAAACAAAGGAAATACCTTGAAATTGTAAAGAATGAGAGCAGCAGGCTCAACAGGCTTGTCAACGACCTTATGGTACTAACGAGGCTTTCAGGTGAAAGAAATGTTCCGGTCAAGGAAAACTTTGACTTGAATGAACTTATAAGGACCGTTGCCATAAGCATGGAAAACAGGATTAATTCAAGGAAGATAGAGATGGATATCAGGTTCGAGGATGACATGACCATAGTAAATGCCAGCAGGGATGACATTGAAAGGGTGCTGATGAATCTCCTTGACAATGCTGTGAAGTTCACAGGTGATAAAGGTAACATAAGCATTTCAACAAAGGCAATTAAGTCAAAGATCATTGTTACAATCAAAGATGACGGAGTTGGAATTCCTCCGGAGAAACTTGAAAAGATATGGGAAAGGTTCTACAAGGAAGATTCCTCAAGAGGTTATTCAAGCGGCGGAGCCGGTCTTGGACTCTCGATTGTCAGGAGCATTCTGATATCCCATGGAGAAACCATAGAGGTGGACTCAGTTGAGGGCAGGGGTACTGAGTTCAGATTCTCGGTCCAGCAGGGTCTTTAGCAATTGTTAACAGATTTTTTACAAAATTTCAGGATATGAAGGGTATTATTATTTACATGAAATGTAACAAGGAGTTGATTTTATGAATAGTGAATACAATCAGGATAATAAAAGACCAAGGATTAAATCCACCCAGGTAATCATGGTTTTGCTGGCGGTATTCCTGAGTCTTGTAATAGGATTGTCTGCAGGAGTGGCCGGTGTTGGATACTTTCTAGCAGCCAATGATGTTGATGTCAGGGGAATACTGACAGGAGCATACAGCAACAACGGATATGTTTATACAGGTGGCGGGACATCTGAAGAGGACGGAATAATCAAGAGGGTTGAGATAATACAGAGTGAAACAGCATCACCTGTGGCAGCCATAGCGGAAAAAGTCATTCCATCCATTGTCAGTGTGCAGATTACCTTCCCATACACGAATTTCTTCTTCAACCAGACGGAAGGTGTGGGAGAAGGTTCCGGGATTGTACTTTCGGAAGATGGTTACATAGTTACCAACAACCATGTAATAGAAGATGCACTTCAGGGCAGCAGCAACGTAAAATATGACTCTGCAACCATCAAGGTTTTTGTATACGGACAGCTGGATACCCCTTATGAGGCTGAGGTTGTGGGACGTGATGCAGTCACTGACCTTGCAGTACTGAAAATAGATGCACCCGGCCTTGTGCCGATAGATATCGGGAATTCAGATGACATCAGGGTGGGCGATCTTGCAGTCGCAATAGGAAACCCCGGAGGAATGATGTACATGGGATCTGTCACGGCCGGAATAATAAGCGGTCTGAACAGGGAACTTTATGATGAGACTGCATCACAATATGAAAATGAGAGCCTGAACCTTATACAAACTGATGCGGCCATCAACCCCGGTAACAGCGGAGGTGCGTTGGTTGACTCATCCGGACATCTTATAGGTATCAATACAGTTAAGATAGTAAGCACCGGATATGAGGGCCTGGGATTTGCAATACCTGTGAACAAGGTAATGGAAACCGTGGAGGCTCTGAAGACCGATGGCCTGGTAAGCAGGGGAAGACCGAATATTGGAGTGACAATCTCGAACGATTATACAGCAGAGATTGCAGAACAGAGGGGCCTGCCTGAAGGTGTAATGGTATCCGAAGTCGGCGCGTTTTCACCTGCAGACAAAGCCGGGATAAAAGTCAATGATATAATAACTGAGTTCAATGGCGTAAGGGTACTCGACTTCGACCAGCTGGTTGAGCAGAAGAACATGTATATGCCGGGTGATGAAGTAAGCGTAAAGGTTTACAGGCAAATTGGGGACAATGAAGATGAATGGAACTATGTTGAGCTGCAATTGATCCTCGGAGAAGCGAATTATTGACAAAGAAGGAAAGAATTGACAACCTGATCAGACTGCTTGAGGCAGAGTATGGCAGGGCGGTATGCACACTTGATTATGCAAACCCCCTGCATTTGCTTGTATCAACACAACTGGCGGCACAGTGTACTGACGAGAGGGTCAATATGGTGACCCCGGCATTGTTTGAAAGATTTCCGACTGCAGTGGACCTCATGAATGCTGATCTTCCGGAACTTGAGGAGCTGATACGTTCAACGGGTTTCTTCAGGAACAAGGCAAGGAATATAAAAGCCTGCTGTGAAAGGATTGTCACCCATTTCAATGGAGAAGTTCCCGGGACAATGGAGGAATTGCTGAGTCTTCCCGGAGTGGGCCGGAAAACCGCTAATGTTGTACTTGGAGAAATCTTCCATGTCCCCGGTATCATCGTTGATACCCATGCAGGCAGATTGTCAAGGCGAATAGGCCTTTCATCAAACACGGATCCTGTCAAGGTTGAAGAGGACCTTATGAAAATTATTCCCAGGGATAAATGGACTGTTTTCTCCCATTGGCTTGTTTCCCATGGAAGAGCTGTATGCAATGCAAGAAAGCCTGAATGTGAAAGATGTACGATAAAACCCTTCTGTAATTACGGGAGAAACATATAGATTTCCATACAATTTCATTTCCAACGGCTTTATGGTAAGATGTCACTGATATCTTATTTTTTTGCATAAGGAGTCTTGGATGAAACTGAATTATAAACGTACTTTCCTTGTGGGCCTGGCGTTCATGACGATAGGTTCCTTCTGGCAGTTGTATGACGGGGTCGTCCCTCTCATACTCAGGAATACATTCGGAATAAGCGATACCATAACGGGTATTTTCATGGCGGCAGACAATGTGCTGGCCTTGATTCTTCTTCCGTTGTTCGGAACTCTGTCCGACAAGACCAATTCAAGGATGGGGCGCAGGATGCCCTACATACTGATTGGAACCCTTTTGTCTGTAACCAGCATGATGTTCATTCCGGTATCCAATAACATGAGGTCTTTTGTACTCCTGTTCATTGCACTGGGTATTACACTGCTGGCCATGAGTTCCTACAGGTCTGCAAGCGTGGCACTGATGCCCGACGTTACTCCGAAGCCCCTGAGATCAAAGGCGAATGCAGTAATCAACCTCATGGGAGCTGTAGGCGGAATATTTGCACTGCTTGCTGTGGGGGTACTGGTGCCCAAGGGCGACAATCCTGATTACATTCCTGTCTTTGCAGTTATTGCAGGATTCATGCTGATAGCAATAATGATTCTTGTACTCACAATTAAGGAGAGAAAGCTTGTAAAGGACATTGATGAGCAGGTCAGCGACGAGAAAAGCAGGAAATCATCCGAAGTAATGGCTCCCGATGTGAAGAAAAGTTTCTACTTCCTGCTTGCGGCCGTCTTTCTTTGGTTCATGGGCTATAATGCAGTCACAACCGCTTTTTCAAGATATGCCCAGGTTTACTGGGGGCTTGAGGGCGGACTGTTTGCATACACTCTGATTGTGGCTCAGGTAGCGGCAATCATAGCTTTCATTCCCGTAGGTATAGTTGCATCAAAGGTCGGCAGGAAGAAAACCATCCTGTTCGGGCTTGTACTCCTTGCCGTCGCATTTATAGCAGCTGCATTCTTCAAAAGTTTCTCAACACTGCTGTTCTTCTTCTTTGCCCTTGCAGGTGTTGGCTGGGCGTCAATAAATGTGAACTCCTACCCAATGGTGGTTGAAATGAGCCGAAGCGCCGATGTAGGGAAATATACAGGAATCTATTATACGTTTTCAATGTCAGCACAAATAATAACACCGATTCTGTCGGGTGCCCTCCTTGATTATGTAGGGTACTGGACCCTATTCCCTTATGGTACACTTTTTGGAATTCTTGCCCTGATTACAATGATCTTTGTAAGACACGGAGATAATAAACCTGAGGCTGTAAAGAACATCGAAGCCTATGATTCAATGGATGACTGATTGACTAAATATTAAAAGGAAAAAAAAAAGAACCCGTTCAATCGTGTTCTTTTTTTTTGTAATCAAGCTCTTTCCACTTTATTTGAACGAAGGCAGCTTGTACAAACCCTAGCTTTCCTGATGGTGCCGTTGTCATTTATTTTGATTTTCCTGATGTTTGGCTTCCAGCTCCGGTTTGTTCTCCTGACGGAGTGACTGACATTATGTCCGAATACCGTGGACTTGCTGCATATTTCACACTTTGCCATTTCAAGCACCTCCTTTTCCGTAAATATTGTAATATACATGTCCTTGAACACGCCATGACATTTTAACAGATATAAAAATAATAGGCAAGTGTTATTTTTCGGAGGGTGAAAATTTGGGTATTGCTTTAATTCTCCGCAGTATGTATAATTGTTAACCGGAATACACACACGGTGGATTCCCGGGGATGTGCCCTCGTGGTGCCCTGGGAAAATGAAGGCCGTGGAGGAAAAAACAGGAGGAAAATATGGCAGTTGTATCAATGAAACAGCTTTTGGAAGCTGGCGTTCATTTCGGTCACCAGACAAGAAGATGGAACCCCAAGATGGCGGAATACATTTTCACCGAAAGGAACGGAATCCACATCGTAGATTTGCAGAAAACCGTAAAGAAGATTGAGGAAGCCTATGCCTTTATAAGGGATACGGTCATGGACGGCGGAGAAATTCTGTTTGTCGGAACCAAGAAGCAGGCCCAGGATTCTGTACAGGAAGAAGCAATCAGATGCGGAATGTTCTACATGAAGGCCAGATGGCTTGGTGGAACACTTACCAATTACAAGACAATCAACAAGAGGATTGCAAGGCTCAAGGAACTCCATACAATGGAGGAAGACGGCACATTCGATCTTCTACCGAAGAAGGAAGTCATCAAACTCAGGCTTGAGATGGAAAAACTTGAAACCAACCTCGGTGGAATCAAGGACATGCACGGAGTACCGGACGCATTGTTCATCGTGGATCCCAACAAGGAAAGAAATGCCATCCTTGAAGCAAAGAAACTCAACATCCCCATAGTTGCAATCGTGGACACAAACTGTGATCCTGACGAAGTCGACTATATCATCCCGGGAAATGATGACGCCATAAGGGCGGTCAAACTGATTGCATCCGTAATGGCAAATGCTGTAATAGAAGCAAACAGGGGAGAACAGTACAGCGTTGAGGACGAAACCACGGAAGTTTCTGAAGAGACAGAGGAAGAACAGGTTGAGGAAGTAGTTGAGGACGAAACCTTTGATCCTGAAACCGAAGACGAAGAAGAAACCGAGTAAATAAATCAAGGAGGAAACGATAATGATAAAGGCAACAGATGTCAAGGCGCTCAGGGAACAGACCGGTGCCGGTATGATGGATTGCAAGAAAGCCCTCGTTGAATCAAATGGTGATTTTGAGAAGGCTGTAGAATATTTGAGGGAAAAAGGTATTTCAACCGCAGAAAAGAAATCCGGAAGGATTGCCGCTGAAGGTGTCGTAACATCATATATCCATGGCAACGGAAGAATCGGTGTATTGCTTGAAGTCAACATCGAGACTGACTTTGCTGCAAAAAATGAAGATTTCCAACAGTTTGCGAAGGACATAGCCATGCAGATTGCAGCCATGAAACCGCAGTATGTCAGAAGGGACGAGGTTCCTGCTGATGTGGTTGAAAAGGAAAAGGCGATACTCAAGGCCCAGGCTCTTAATGAAGGAAAACCTGAAGCAGTCGTTGACAAGATCATCGAAGGCAGAATAGACAAATTCTTCAAACAGATATGTCTTGAGGAGCAGCAGTTCATAAAGGATACAGACAAAACAGTACAGGGTCTTACAACTGAACTGATTGCAAGAATCGGAGAAAACATCAGGATAAGAAGATTCACCAGATACGAAATGGGTGAAGGTCTTGAAAAGAGAAATGAAAACTTCGCTGAAGAAGTTCAGAAAACAATGGGTTGACCAATCAAAGGGCACGTATGTGCCCTTTTTTTACCCATTTATGAAAGGCGGGAGAAAGTGGGAAAAGCAAAATACAAGAGAATTCTTTTAAAACTGAGCGGAGAAGCCCTCGCTGGCAAAAAGGGGTTTGGCATTGATTCTGAGACTGTAAACGGGATTGTTGACAGTCTTGTGGAAGTTTATGGGATGGGCGTACAGATAGCCCTGGTAGTTGGCGCGGGTAACTTTTTCCGGGGCAGGGACGGAGCCGGAATGGACAGGTCGACGGCAGACCATATGGGAATGCTGGGAACCGTCATAAATGCCCTTGCCCTTCAGGATGCAATAGAGAAACGGGAAATCCCGACAAGGGTCATGACAGCCATCCCCATGGACAGAATATGTGAACCATATATAAGAAGAAAGGCAGTTTCGCACCTTGAAAACAATGACATTGTCATATTTGCCTGCGGAACCGGAAATCCATTTTTCTCAACCGATACTGCTGCTGCTCTCAGAGCGGCGGAAATTGATGCTGATATAATACTGTTTGCCAAGAATATAGACGGTATATATTCCGATGACCCTAATAAGAATCCGGATGCAGTCAAATACAATACAATATCCTATCATGAGGTATTGAAAAAGAAACTTGCTGCCATAGACCTGACTGCTACATCACTTTGTCTTGACAATGAAATGCCGTCATTGCTGTTTGCTCTTGAAAAACCGGATAATATCGTCGATGCAGTACTTGGCAAGAGCACAGGAACCTATATTGAGAAATAGGGTTTGCATTATTATTTTGACTTATGAGATAATGTAAAAAAAGTCAAGGAGGTATTTTTATGCAGTATGAAGACGATTATACCGAATTCAGTATGGAGATGGATGAAGTCATTGAGCATTTCAAGGAACATTTGGCAACAATAAGAGCAGGCAGGGCAAATCCAGCCATTTTAAATGGAATCATGGTTGACTATTATGGAGTACCGACTCCGATTAACCAACTTGGTAATATATCGGTTCCTGATGCCAGGATGATAGTAATTCAGCCGTGGGATGCAGGTGTTGTAAAGGATGTTGAAAAAGCCATACAG
>Ga0209203_1001431_pt1 | contig 17555 bp, 13 predicted proteins | sample AD_UKC109_MetaG_FD_184423 | JGI IMG/M metagenome (GOLD analysis project Ga0209203, IMG submission 184423) | Active sludge microbial communities of municipal wastewater-treating anaerobic digesters from Hong Kong - AD_UKC109_MetaG (SPAdes)... | ecosystem: Engineered > Bioreactor > Anaerobic >... | reverse complement strand
GCTTTTGGGGATTGTCATAATCGGCGCTATGAATCTGCAATTGTGGCGCGATCGCTGGCAGGCTTTGCGGCCCTGGCACGCCCTCTGGGCGGCGCCGGTGCTGATTCTTCTGGCGCTGGCCCTCACCTTCGCCCAAAAGCCCTATCCGGCGGGCCACGACAGCCTGCAGCATTTTCAAAACGCGATCGCCGTGTCCTACGTGACGCAGCATCCGCAACTGGAAACGCTGCCGATCCTGCGTTCGCTGGAATTCCATTGGCCGCCGCTGGTCTATACGATTACCGCCGCGCTGCTGCAGGCGATGCGCTCGGTGTGGGCGTTTCACCTGACCAACCTGCTGTTCGCCGCGTGCTTCATGATTTTCTTCCTGCTCGCCGCGCGGCAAGTGACCACCGATTGGTGGACCGCGCTGACCGCTTTGCTGATCGTCTGCGCCTGCCCCTGGTGGATGACCGTCGCGCTGTCTTACAACCTCGAATCGGCGCAGCTCGCCGCCACCGCCTTCCTCTGGTGGCTGCTGTTGTCGGGGCGCTATCGCCGCTCCCCGTGGACCGCGCCGCTGTGGGGGCTGGCCGCCGGGCTGGCGCTGCTGTCGAAAACCGTGATCTTCATCCAGGTCCTGCTGCCGATCCTCGTTGTGCTGATCGTCAATTTTTACCGTGACCGGCACGAGAAGCGAAAACTGCTGGCCGGCGTTTCGTTCCTGGCGGCGCTCGGCGTCGTCGCCGGCTATTGGTACGGACCGACCATCGAAAAGCTGCCGCACGAACTGGCGGTGAACCTGGTCGATCCCGGCGCGAGCCTGGCGCACCCGTGGTTTTTCCCGCTGCGCCTGTTGCTGCTGGATTACGCCGCCCTGCCCGCGCTCTTGGCCGTGCTCATCGCCGCGCCGCTGGCGCAGTGGAAGGAAATGCCCAAGCGCGCCTTGCTGCCCCTGTTGGGCGCGATCCCCGCGCTGATTTTCTTTATGCAGTTGGACATCAAATGGGAATGGTACGTCCTGGGCGCTTTCTCCCTGCTGGTCCTTTCCGCCCTGGCCGTGCTCGACCGCCTGCCGCCGAAGCTTCGCAACTTCGTTCTGCCGTTGCTGCTGGGCTGGTACGCGCTATTGGCGCTCGCCCCCTGGTTCCCCACCGGCGACGGCTTCGCCCGGCTGATGGCCCTGGGTTCGAGCGACACGGTCTACCTGATGGAAGTACGCACCTTCGACAACGAGCGGCTTTTCGCCAAGCAACTGCGCCACACGATCGGCGCGGCCGGTTTGGGTGACGTGGCCGTGGTCGACGTGACCAACCGCGAATGGCTGGGCATCGTCGAAATGCACCTCACCTTGCACAACGACACCGTGTGGCGACACCCCTACCTCGTGCAGTATCGCCTGTGGGAGCGTCTGTACCCGCAGGAAAAACACTTCTTCCTCGATGCCGACCGCTATCCCATGCGCGGCGGGCTGCGCCGGCCGGTCGCCGCGTTGGTCGACGATCTGCCGCGCTCGCGCTTCGTGGTCACGCTGGAAAAATTCGACGCGCAAACCTCGACCTTCGACACGCTGGCCGTCGGCGGATTGTTCAAGGACCAGCCGGCGTCCTTCGCGCCGCTGCAACCGGTGCTCGACGAGCTGTCGCCGCGCCTGGTCGAGCGTCTGCGCATGCCGTTGGACGACCTGACCCTGGTCATTCGCGAAAATCCGGCCGTGGCTGCCTTGCGCGCGCCCGAACCGCCGCCGATCGATCTGATCGCCTATCTGCAGTTGATCGATCCCACGCGGCATGCGCGCTACCTGGAGCAAACCGAGCAACTCATGTTCGCCGGTCAGGTCGCGCCGGCCGTCGAACGCTTTCGTTTTTATCTGGACATGGAGTGGACGCTCGATCTGATGTACGCCTGGGAAGGCAATTACACCAAAGCCATGCTCGACCTCGCGCAGTGTCTGCGCCTGGTCGCGCCGCCCGCGCAGGAGGCCGCCGAACTCGTCGCGCGCCTCACCGAATTTCCCAAAACGCCCAACCTGTACCGGCAACTGCTGCCGCGCCTGATGGAACTGACGGCCCTCGAAAACAAGGACGATCAATTTCTCGCCGCCACCGACGCGATGCTCGCGCAGTTTCCGCCGGAGGATTACGCGCGGCGGGTGATCGTCGGCCAGCGCCTGCTGTATTACCTGGCGCGCAATGACGCCGCGGCGGGCGTGGCCTTCCTGCAGCGCGAGTTGGAGAACGCTCTCCCCATGCAACAAGCCGCGCTGCTGACCTATCTGACGGAAAAACTCGCCTCCGCGCTAACCGGCGAAATCGCGCGCGAGGTCTATCGGCAGGCATTGGCGCAGCCGCTCATCGAAGAAGCCGCCAAGAAGAAAATCCGTTTACTGTTGGCGGCGGCATCAGACAAAGCGAATCTGCCGTTAAACATTCCCCGCGGACCGTTCGCCGACGACGAACAGGCGCTGCTGGCGACGCGTTTGGCGACCAAGGCCTCGGTTGATCTGCGCCGCGCCGGGCGAACGACCGACGCGCTGGCCTTGATCGAAACGCATGCGCCCGATTTTTCCGCCTGCGCCCCCTGCGTCGATGAATTGCGGCTGGAGAAAATCCGTTGCCTGTTGGCCCTGCAAAAAATCGAATCCGCGCGCGAGGAGTACAAGGAATTGCGCGACGATCAACTGCGCTCGATCGCGCTGGAGCTGCTGCAAAGCGCGCCGTAACCGTGCGGCGCAATTGTCACTCCCGCAACGATATGCTCTACTGATTCAAACCAACAAAAGATCGGTACCGGTGGAAAAATCGCGCGCCCAAAGCCTCGCCCTGTGGATCTTGCTGATCCTCGCGGTCGTCTTTTTACGCCTGCCCTCGTTCGTCGAGGCGTTCTTCGATCCCGACGTCGCCGCCACCGTGTACAGCGCGCAATTGTTCGCCGACGGCGGTTGCCTCTACCCCGACGCCGTCGAAACCAAACCGCCGGGCAGCTATGCCGTGTTCGCGCTGTTGCTGGCCGTGTTTCGGTCGATGCTGGGCGTGCAACTTTTTCTCGCCGCGTATCATTTGCTCGTCGCCCTCGTGTTGGCGAAACTTGTCGAAGCGATGACCAACCGCCGCGTCGGTTGGTTTGCCGCGCTGCTGTACGGCGTGTTTTCCGCTGGCGGTTTCGTCAACGGCTTCGCGCCCAACTTCGAAACCTGGGCCCTGCTGCCGCTGACCGTCGCCGCGTATCTGCTCCGGCAATGGCGCGGCGCGGAAAAAGTCCGCCTCGTTTTCGGCGCGGGCGTCCTGGCCGGACTCGCCGTGTTGATGAAACAGCAGGCGGCGCTGCCCGCGCTCGCCCTGGGTGCGGTCGTGCCGTTTTTGGTTTTTCAGGGAACGAAGGAAAATCGTTTGCGTCGCGGCGGGAGTTCCGTCGTCGTGTTCGCCGCCGGCGCGCTGCTGCCCTGGATGCTGACCCTGCTCTATTTCGCCGCCAAGGGCTGCGCCGGCGACATGCTCGCCGCGCTCGCACCCGGCCGCAACGCGCAGTACGCCGCCTCGCGCTCCTGGAGCGAAATTTTATCCGTGGGTTGGAAAACCACCTTCGCCTTCGCCCGCCACACCTGGTTGCCGATGATCCTGTGGCCGGTCGGCCTGTTCGTCGTGTGGCGCAAGGGCGCGGTCGCCGGGCGATCGCTCTGGACGCTCTGGCTGCTCGGTTCGCTGGCGGCCGTCGTCGCGGGCACGAAATTTTTCACCCACTACTATCTTTTCCTGCTGCCGCCGCTGTGCGGTCTGGCCGCGCTGGGCGGCGAAACGCTTTGGTCGAGATTTTCCGGTTACGGTCGCCGGATATTCCTCGCGTTGATCCTGCTGTTACTGCTCGTCTGCCAACAACGCGAATTGCGCTTCGCCGCATTGGGCGCCAAGGCGCTGCTGACCACCGGGCGGCCGGTCAGCCGCGAAATGTTCACGCTCAATCGCTCGCTCGGCCCCGGCTGGCTCGATTTCGTGACGCCCTACAATCACCTGGAATGGGAACTCGTTTCGCAAACGGCGGGCGAGTACGTCCGCGCCCACAGCGCGCCGGACGACGGTCTGCTCGTTTACGATTACCTGCCCTCGGTGTATTGGTTCGCCCGGCGGTTCGCGCCGACGCGCCACCACATGAATTTCGAGGTGGCCTACGAACTGCCCGCGGAGTTCGGCAAGTGGTACGATCGTGAAACCGCGCGTCTGGCGGCCAATCGCGCCGAACTGATGAGCGACCTGCGCGCGAAACCACCCGCCTTCATCGTGCGCGCGCGTTATGCCGCGCCGGCGAAAAACGACCTGGCGTTGCATCCCTTGAACGTCTATGGCGATCCCACCGGCGCCGTGTTATGGCAGACGCCGCTGTTCGCCGATCTCGCGCGATTCGTCGCCGAAAACTATCACGAAGTAACCGAACTGCGCGACCTGCCGTTGCTCGTGCTGCAGCGCAACGATCACTTGCCCTGAGCCGCCGGATCGCCGATCTGCGCAATGATGAACTGATACACCTGCTCGGTTTCCTTCATCTGATCCGACCAGTTCATGCCCTGGCCGTGGCCCGCCTCGCGTTGCAGCCAGAACAACACCGGCCCGCTGTCGCCGGCGTTGGCCTGCAGCGCGGCGGTGAACTTCGCCGAGTGCAGCCAGTTGACGCGCGTGTCGGACTCGGCGGTCTGAATGAACGTCGGCGGCACGTGCACGCCCGGCAGCACTTGGTGATACGGCGAATAGGCCCACAGATAGCCGGTGTCGCCCGGTTCGTCGGCGTTGCCGTATTCCGGCGTCCACAACTGCGCGGGCGGGAAGCGGTGGAAGCGCACCATGTCGTACAGCCCGACCTGCCCCACCGCGCAACCGAACAGATGCGGCGTCGAGGTGATCATCGCGCCGATCAGCAAGCCGCCGTTCGAACCGCCGCGAATGGCCAGCCTCGCCGGGCGCGTCACTTTTTCACGGATCAAATAACGCATCGCGTATTCGAAATCTTTAAAAACCTGAAATTTCTTTTCGCGCATGCCGGCCCGGTGCCACGCCTCGCCGCGCTCGCCGCCGCCGCGCAGGCCGGCCAGGGCAAACACGCCGCCGCGTTCGATCCACGCCATGTTCGTGCGGGAAAAATAGGGGCTGAACTCGATGCCGAAACCGCCGTAGCCGTACAGCACCGTCGGGTTGTCGCCGTCGCGCCGCAGGTCTTTGCGATGCACGAGAAACAGCGGCACCCACGTGCCGTCGTAGGACGGATACTCGACGTACTCGACGACAAACCGCGCGGGATCGAAGTTGCCGCCGGCCGGAATGTCCACGATCGTTTCGGGCTGCAGCGACTTGGCCACGTCCACTTTGAACAGCGTGAACGGATAAAGAAACGACGTGTAGCCGACCAGCACTTCGCTCGAACCGGGCTCGCACTCCAGGTTGTCGACCGAACCCGGCGCGGGCAAGGCGATCTCGCCGATTTCCCGGGCCGCCGCGTCGTACACGCGCACGCGCGACACCGTGTTTTCCAGGTACAGCGCGACGATCTTGTCGCCCGCCGTTTCGAAACCGCGCAACGGATACGGCCGCTCGGGCAGCACCTCGCGCCACTTCGCCGGCGCCGGATCGGCCGGGTCGATCGCCACGATGCGGTAGTTGTCCGCGCCGTGAGAGGTCATCGCCCACACGCGCCCGTCGATCATCGCGTGCACCCACACCTGCGCGCCGATGTTCTCGGCCAGCGTCGTCAGCTTGCCGGTGGCGGTGTCCAACAGATACGCGTCGCTGGTCGTCGCGCCGGTTTCGATGTCGATCAACAGCGCGCCGTCGTCCTCGGACAAACGCACGCCCGGCCAGTCGGTCTTCGCGCGGCCGCGCCCAAACACGTACGCGTCGTTGCGCGGATCGTCGCCGAGCCGGTGAAAATACACGTGCCGATTGTACTGCGACGCGTCCGGGTAATACGTGTAATAAAATCCGCTGTCGTCGTGCTTCCAGGCCACCGACGCGTGCATCGTGTGCTCGACGCGCTCGGGCAGAATGCGCCCCGTCGCCGTTTCCAGCACGTGCAGCGTGCTGTCCTCGTCGCCGCCCTTGCTCAGCCCGAAGGCGAGGTACTTGCCCGTCGACGACGGATGATACCAATCCAGCGCGGTCTTGCCCGTCGGGTCCTGCGCCAACGGATCGAAGATCGCCCGCTCGACGCCGTTCTCGCGCACCAGCAGTTTCGGCTGCTCGGCGTTGCTGTCCTGCTTGAGGTAGAAAATCTTCCCGCCCGCCGGCTTGGGCCATTTCACGTAACCGATGGCGTACAGTTCGCGCAGGCGCTCGCGCAGACCCGGCACTTCGGCCGCGGCGAAAAACTGCGCCGAGCGCGCGTTCTGCGCTTCGGCCCACGCGGCGGCCCGTTGCGGATCCTCCAGCCAGCGGTACGGATCGGCGATCGGATAGCCGTTGATCGTTTCCGTCAGATCCTGCGCCGGAGTCGGCGGCGGCGCGGGAATGCGCGTCGTCGCGCAGGCGAACAAGCTCATAACGAGCAGAACGAGCAGCGTGAAGCGGGCGATGCGTTTCATGGCGAGCCTCGAAGTTGTTGCCGTTGTCTGTTGTGTTTACACGCGATGCGCGCCGCGATCAATCCGCCTCGGCGGCGGCTTTTGACGGCCGGTCGACGCATTTGGTATCATGCGAACCACTCAAGTGAATTGGTGCGGCGCGGACGCGACACATCTCCGACATTCAGACGCGACAACCCGACGGCACATGCAACCAGACAGCGAATGCGCGCGTGGAATCTCCCATTGCAGCGGATGGTGCGACGCATGGAACCGTTTCTTACCGCGGATAAAGTGAAGTCCTTTCTTGCTCAGGCCACGCCGGATAACATCGCCGCGTTGAGCGCGTCGTTGCGCGAGGAGAACGGCCGCTTCGGCGAGACTCTCGTGCAGGCGCTGCCCGATCTGCTCAACGCGCACGCGGCGTTGCTGTCCGCCCTGCTGCACGCGGTGAACGAGCTGCCGCCCGACGAGCGCCGTGAGCAAATCGCCGCGGCCGCCGGGCGCGTCGACGGCGCCGCGTTGGGCAAAGCGTTGACGGAATTGGCCGACGCGGTGCACGAAACGCGCCGGCGCGATCCGGAGTTAATCGCCCGCCTGGCCCCCGTGCTGGCCGAGGCAACGCGCGCCGCCGACTTCGGCCGTCTGCGCGAGGGCGCGGTCGCCTGGTCGTCCTATCGCGCCGACGCGTTGCAGGCCCTGCTCGCGCCCGCCCTGGCCGATCCGGTGCGCCTGGCAAATCTTTTTTCCGCGCTGCCCGATCTGCTCAATCGCCAGTTGCGCCTGGCGGCCGATCTGCTGGGCGAAATCAATTTGCCGCCCGAGATCGTCGCCAGCGGCGTACTCAACGCGCTGGAGTCCGTCGATCGCGCGCCGCTTGCGCGCGCGCTCAACACCGCCGCCGCGCTGTTCAATCAACTGCGCGTGGGCGACTGGACGCTGGGCGGCAACGAGCCGCGCTTCGCCGCCGTGCTGGGCAACGTCGCCGCCGACCTGCTGCGGCAACTCGACACGCCCGCGATTGCCCAGGCGCTCATCGCCGCGGGTGAGGACCTGGGCGTGATCGTCAAGGTCGTCGTCGAATTGATTCTGCGCGATCCGGCGTTGACCGAGCGCCTGACGCTGACCGGCGTCGCCTGGAACAACGTCCTGCTGCGCGCGCTGGCCGACACGCTGCACGCCGTCGCGCAACTGCCCGACGAGCAGTACCGGAGCCTGTTCGTCGCGATCATGGAGCACTGGCGGCAGGACGAAATGATGCAGGCGTTCAACGAGGCCATCGGCCTGTACCTGCGCTTCGCCCGCCTGACGCCGGACCTGCAACGCGAATACCTGCGGCGACTGCTCGACGGCATCGACGGCGAACAACTCCGCGACGCCTGGACGCTCACCGGCCGCGCCATCGGCGACGTGCTGCGCGAACGCGAACTCGCCACACCCGAACGCATCGGCCGGGGAATCAACAATGCCCTCGTGCACTTCAACCGTCGGATGGACGCGCTCGACGGCGGCCCGGGCGAATTTTTCAAACGCGTGCTCGCGCAAATCGACGCCAAGGAACTGCGGCGCGCGACGAATCATGTTTTCGGCGGTTTGACCCACGCGCTGCTGGCCGGCGCCGAACGCGCCCAGGCCGTGCTGCAACCATTAATGAAAACCGGCCGGCGCCTGACCGGCTTCATCGTGCGCCAGTGGCTTACCAAATGGCGGCGGCCCGCACCGCCCAAGGAAAATTGATGGACGACCTGTTCACGCAAGCGACGTTGTATGAGAACGATTACGTGCGGCAGTGGCGCGACGGCGGCGGCCGCACGGTCGGCTACAACTGCGTGTTCGCGCCGCTCGAATTGTTCGAGGCGGCCGGGCTGGTGCCCTATCGGATCCGCGCGCTGAGCAACGCGCAGACCGATCTGGCCGACGCGCACCTGTCGCGCTTCAACTGCGGCTTCTGCCGTTCGTGCCTGCAACTGGGCCTGGACGGCGCCTACGATTTTCTCGATGGCCTGATCGAGATCAACGGCTGCGATCACCTGCGCGGCACCTTCGAGAATTGGCAATACGTCAAACCGACGCCCTTCTTCCATTATTTAAAAGTGCCGCACGTCGTCATCGACGACGCGCTGGAATATTTCGCCGACCAGATCGTTCAGCTGAAAGCGGCCCTGGAGGCGCACTTCGCGGTGACGATCACCGACGACGCCCTGCGCGCGGCGATGGCGCGACAGGCGCGGGTGCGCGGGTTGCTGCGGCGCGCCTACGCCCTACGCGAGCGCGAACAACCCGCCCTGACCGGCGCGGAGACGATGGCCCTGGTGCTGCTGAGTTCGACGATGCCCGGCGAACAATTCATCGCGTTGCTCGAAGAAAAACTCGCCGCGCGCGAAAACACCGCCCTGCCCGCGCCGCGCGCCCGGTTGCTCATCGGCGGCGCGGCCACCGACGAGGTCGAGCTGCTGCGCGAATTGGAAAGCCTGGGCGCGCTGTTCGTCACCGACTCGCTGTGCTACGGCGCGCGCGCGTTCTGGCCGCTGACGGAACAAGCCGACGGCGATCTCCTGCGCGCGCTGGCGAAACTCTATTTGTCCAACACGCTGTGCCCGCGCATGTTCGAGGATTACCCCGCGCGCCGCGCCTTCATTCTCGCCGCCGCCGAGCGGGCGCGCATCGACGGCGCGGTGTTCGTGCACAACAAATTCTGCGACGTGCACGGCATCGAAAACGTGCTGCTGCGCAAACACCTCGAAGAACAGGGCATCCCCGTGCTGTTGCTGGAAAAGGAATACGGCGCGCACGCCGATCGCGGCCGGCTCAAAACGCGCCTGCAGGCGTTCCTGGAAAGGATCGGTCGCCCATGACGAACCTGGCGCACCAAGGATTGTTCGAACGTGTGGCGAACATTTTTTCGTTGGCCGACAGCATCGGCGACACCCTTAGCGACGCCGAGGTCGAAGGCCTGCTGCGCGTGCTGCCGCCGGAATCGGCCAACTCGATTTCCGCCCTGATGGCGCCGCACCTGCGCGACGCGAGCCTCGTGTTTCTGCGCACGCTCTCGACCTGGATGCGCGAGGCGCGCGCGATGAAGGCCGCGGGCGGCAAGATCATCATGGTGCCGTTCAACTTTCCGCCGGAACTGATCACCGCCTTCGACAACGCCGCGCCGCTGACCGTTGAGGTGCTCTCCACGTTGGGCGTCGTCGCGCTGGAAGGGCAAGGCGAGCGCTATTGGGATCTGGCGATGGGCCTGGGCCTGCCCGACCACGCCTGCTCGTCGAACACGATCGAACTGGGCTCGATGCTCAGCGGCGAGGATTTCCGCGCCGACGGCCTGATCAGCGCCGGGCCCGGCGGCTGCGACGCCAACGCGAAGATCCACGAGTTCGTTTCGCAGTACATGGACATCCCGCAGTTCGTGCTCGAAAAGCCGGTGGATCGCTCGCCCGAGGCCGTCGCCCTGTACCGGCGCTACTACCGGCGCATGGTGCGGCAGTTGGAGGAGTTCATCGGCGAGGAACTCACCGAAGAGAAATTGCGGCGCGTCAACGAGCGGGCCAACCGCTGCACCGAGCTGTATTACGAACTGTGGGAGATGCACAAGGTGCGCCCCTGCCCGATCCCCAACCTGTTTTCGCTGTTCGTCTACGCCACGCGTTTTTCGATGTGGGGCACCGACACGGGCGTGGCCTGCATGGAGAAGTTGGTCGCGGCGGCGCGGGCGCGCAAGGAAGCCGGGGCGTATCCGGCCCCGCGCGAAAAGGCCCGCTGCCTGTGGGGCTACACGAGCATCTACTACGACTTTCTCGGCCTGTTCAACTGGATGGAAAATCGCGGCATCACGCACCTGGCCGACGCGCTGGACCTGTTCATGCCGCAGCCGGTCGATACGACCGACCGCGACACGATGCTCGACGGCATGGCCGACCGCGCCTGGGACATGCCGATGACGCGCCAGATGGGCGGGCCGTCGATGTCCGCCGCGTGGATCGAAGACGTGCTGTGGGCGGCGCGCGAGCTGGACGCCGAAGCGGTGATCTACTGCGGGCACCACGCGTGCAAACAGACCTGGAGCGTCGTGTCGATCCTGCGGCAGGAGTTGATGAAACAGGCGGGCATCCCGCTGCTGATATTGCAGACCGACGCGTGGAACAAAAGCATGACGCCCATCGGCGTCGTGCAACGGCAAATCGCCGAGTTCGTCGACCAGGTCGTCGCCCCGCAACGCGGCGGCGAAACGACGCGCCGGCGACGACGGCGGCCGGCCGATTCTTCCTCCACTTCGTCCACCTGATCCCGATAAAGGATGCGCCCGATGATGTTTGCCGGAATCGATGTTGGTTCGCTCACCGCCGAAGCCGTTGTCCTGCGCAACGGCGATCTGCTCGCGCACGCCACGATGTCCGTGTTGCCCAATCCGGTCGATTCGGCGCGCGAGGTGCTCGGCCGCGCCTTGGCCGAAGCGCACGCCGCGCCCGCCGAAATCCGTTATTCGATCAGCACCGGCTACGGCCGCGAGAAGATCGTCGACGCGGGGCTGGCGCAGGAGAACGTCAGCGAAATTTCCTGCCACGGCTACGGCGCGCATTGCCTCGCCCCGAACGTGCGCACGGTGATCGACATCGGCGGGCAGGACGCGAAGGTCATTCGCCTCACGCCCGAGGGCGAGTTGCAGGACTTCGTCATGAACGACAAGTGCGCGGCGGGCACCGGGCATTTTCTCGAACTGATGTGCCGCGCGTTGGACGTCACGCTCGACGAACTCGGCCCGTTGGCGCTGCAATCGCGCCGGCCGGCGGAAATGAGCAACCGCTGCAGCATCTACGTGGAAACCGAGGTCATCCATTACCTGCAACGCGGCGTGCCCAAGGTCGACGTGGCCGGCGGCATCAACCGCTCGATGGCCGAGCGCGTGCTGGCGCTGGTGCGGCGCGTGAAGTGGGAAAGCGAGGTCATGCTCACCGGCGGCGTCGCGAAAAATCCGGCGGTGAAAGCCGAACTGGAAAAGATGCTCGGCGTGCGCATGCGCCCGGTGAAGATCGATCCGCAAATCATCGGCGCGTACGGCGCGGCGCGCCTGGCCCAACGCAAAGGAGGCGCGTCATGATCGCCATGGGATGCGACATCGGCAGCCTGTTCGCCAAGGCGGCGATTCTCGAAGACGACCGCCTGCGCGCCTCGCGCATCGTGCGCACCACCGGCAACATCGGGCGGGAAATCGACGCGCTGATCGACGCCACGCTGGCCGACGCCGCGTTGACCCGTGACGATCTGGACCTGCTCGTCGGTGCGGGCGCGGGCGCCGACCTGGTGCCCGGCGCGTCGTTTTGCGAAAACGAAACGACCTGCCTGGCCGCGGCCTGCGCTTACTTCCTGCCCGACGTGCGATTGCTCATCGACATCGGCGGGCAGTCGATCACCGCGCTGCTGCTGGACGACGAAGGCGAAATCGCCTCGCTGATGCGCAACGACAAGTGCGCCTCGGGCTCGGGCCGCTTCCTGGAAATGATGAGCCGCAAACTGTTGATCGACATCACCGACATCGACGCCATCGTCGACCAGGCGACCGCGCCGGTGTCCATCAGCAACCAGTGCGCGGTGTTCGCCGAAAGCGAGGCGATCAGCCACGTCAACGAAAACGAAACGCCCGCCGATATCCTCGCGGGCATCTGCCGGGCCGTGGCCAACATCGTCGCCGCGCAATGCCGCCGCTTCGGCCTCGCCGAGCACTACACGCTCACCGGCGGCGTCGCCCGTTTCCGGTCCGTTACCGACCGCCTGGGCGACAAGCTGTCCGGCGCGCATCACCGTTTCCCCTTCGATCCGCGCCTGGCCACGGCGATCGGCGCGGCGCTGTTGTTGGACGAGGATTAAATGAGTTTGTTCGCCGTTCCCGCCGTGCAGGTGGCGCAGATTTTCGCCGAACCGGCCGTGCGCGACCGCCTGCGCGTCGTGCCGAGGAAAACCGGCTGGCCGCGCGCCGACGACGTCGTGTTGGGCGAGGATGTCGCCGTCGAACTGGGCAATCCGAAAGACGGTTCGCTGTTCTTTTTGCACTGGGATAGCGGCGACGATCTTCCCGCCGATCGCCTGCAATTGCTCGGTCCCGACATCCACGAAATCGAGCCGCGCGGCCTGGCCTTCGCGCTCGCGTTGCGCGTCGCCGGGTCGTTCGCCGACGAGTACGAAACCTTCTGTGCGTTGAAAAACGCGGTGTACGACACGCGACTGCAAGGCCTGTCGATCCGCATGTTGCCCAGCCGCCAGAGCATCTGGTGTCGCCTGGAACAGCAGGCGCGCAACCACGGTTTTTCGCTGGCCCACCTGGGCGCGGCGCTGGGCGAAAGTCTGCATGCGGTCGCCGGCGTGCGGTCCGTCGAGGTGACGATGGTCGTCGGCGACAAACCGCTCGTAAAACGCCTGAGCCGGCCCGCCGCGGACATCGCGCGCATCGGCGGCGCGTTGCTGAAAATGAACGAGGAAATGGACCTCGACTGCGAACACTGCGAATACTGGGACGTGTGCGAGGCGGTAGCCGAACTCAAGCGCATTCGCGCGCGCCTGCAAACGGAGCGACACGCATGAGCCCGACGATTCTGGCCGTATGCGGCAAAGGCGGCGTGGGCAAGACGACCGTTTCCGCGCTGATCGCCCGCCGCCTCGCGCAGCAAAATCGCCGCGCGCTGCTGGTCGACGCCGATCCGGCCGGCGGCCTGGCGATGGCCCTGCACTTCACGCCGGAGAAAACGATCAACGACGTGCGCCGCCAAACGGTGCGCGAGCTGCAACAAAGCGGCGTCGACAAGCGCGACCTGGCCGTTTCGTTCGATTACCTGGTGCAGGAACTGCTCATCGAGCGCGGCGGCCTTGCCTTTCTGCCCATCGGCCGCCCCGAGGAAAAGGGCTGCTATTGTTCGGTCAATCGTCTGCTGAAGGAATCGATCGCCTTGTTGGCCGCGCAGTTCGACACGATCGTCATCGACGCCGAGGCGGGCATCGAGCAGGTCAACCGCAACGTCCTGCAGCGCGTCACGCATCTGCTGCTGGTCTCCGACACGTCGGCCAAGGGACTGAAGGTCACCGCGCTCATCCGCGAAACGGCGACGGCGATGGAGGTGAACGCCCACAGCGGCCTGTTGCTCAACCGCGTGCGCGACGAGCGGGAGATTGTCGATACCGCGTTGCCGTTGTGGGGCGCCTTACCGGAGGATGAAACCGTGCGCCGCTACGACGCCGAGGAGCGCGACTTTTTCACCTTCCCCGACGGCGAACTGACCAGGCGTCTGGACACGGCGCTCATTTCAATTTTTTCAACGTGAACACGTTCGGATCGATCGCGGCGTTGATCTGCAATTTACGCAGAATGTAAATCGCGTACTGGCGGTTCTGCCGGTCGTAAATTTCCACGTAGCGCGGCAGGTGATTGGCGGCGTCGAAGCCCAGCAGGCACCAGCCGTACGGCACGCCCGCCCCCTCCTCGAACACCGCCGTGTACATCGTCAGCGTGCTGCCGGGGATCTTCGTATTATCGACCGCCCCCCGTTGCACCGACACCTTGCCGGCCGCCTTGCCCTTTTCGTACGTCTCGCGGACGTGCTGCAGGATGTACCCGACGTGATACTGGTTGATGCGAAAATGATGCGGGTACAGCTTGTCGATGACCTTGCTGGTCATGTCCAGCGTCTGCACGCCGGCCAGGCCCGCCACGCCGGATTCCAGCGCCTGCAGGTTGTTCCGGCCGTCGCGTTCGGGCACGTAGGACGCCTGCAAACCGGCGTACAGGCTGCCGTCGAGCCAGCGGAAATACTGCTTGCGCGGATTTTTCTGAAAGACGGCGTTGATCGTTTCGGTGCCTTTGATCTTGCCGTTGTGCGCTTCGATGGCGACGAACTCGCCGATGTACGTGTTGATGCCGGCGTAGGTTTTCGCGGCCTGCGCCAGTTCCTGCTCATACACATCCACCGCCGAGGGATTGGCGATCGCGAACGAGGCGCCGACGATCGCGACGATGACCAACGCCGAAAAAACGAAAAAATGCAGCGAAAGGGATTTGTTCATGATGCAACCTCAGGTAAGAAAAACCGCCGGCAATTAGCGCCGAACGAAATTCAAAACAATAAAAGTTTATTGCCAAAACATCGACCAACATGCAAGCATAGATACAAAGCAACCGCCAGAGGAAATATTTTCCCATAAGGAGTTCGCCGATGGCGCGTAAAAATCCGGTGCGGCGCACAAAGCGGCGGACGAGTTATCCGCAGGCCGGCGTGTCGCCGGGCACGTTCCGCCCCGACCCGCTGGCGGTGCAATCCGCCGTGCGGGTGTTCGCCTACGGGCCGGAGGAATGCAAAGAACTGCAGCCGCAACACCTGGCGGACGTGCAACCGTTGCTCGCCGCGTATCCGGTGGTCTGGGTGAACATCGACGGCCTGGCCGACCTGGAGTTGATCGACCAGCTCGAACAGGTTTTCGGCCTGCACCGCTTGACCGTCGACGACATCGTCAACGTCGGCCAGCGCGTGAAGATCGAAGAGTACGAAAACGGTTATTACGTTGTCGTTCACATGAGCGACAAGGACAATCCGCTGCGCTCCGAGCAAATCAGCCTCTTTCTCGCCGCCGGGCTGGTGATCACCGTGCAGGAACGGCCGGGCGACAGCTTCGACCCGATCCGCGAACGCCTGCGCGCCAACCGCGGCCGCCTGCGCAAGACCGGCGCCGACTACCTGCTTTACGCGCTGCTGGACACGATCATCGACTCGCACTTTCCCATGCTCGAAGCCTTCGACGACCAGCTCGAAACGCTCGAAGACGAAATCATCGCCCGGCCGGCGCGCGACATCAGCGGCCGCATCCACCAAATAAAAATCGATCTGCTGGCGCAGAAAAAATCGATGTGGCCGCTCAAGGACGTGCTCACCGTTTTGCTGCGCGACGATTCGCCGCTGATCGGCGAGGCCACGCAAATCTTTTTCCGCGACTGCTTCGATCACACCATGCGCATCATCGAGTCGCTGGAAAGCCATCGCGAAAAAGCGATCGGGCTGATGGACCTGTACATCTCCACCGTCAGCAACAACATGAACGAGATCATGAAAGTGCTCACGATCATCGCGACGATCTTCATTCCGTTGTCGTTCATCGCCGGCCTGTACGGCATGAACTTCAACCCGCAGGTGTCGCGGTGGAACATGCCCGAACTCAATTGGGCGTTCGGCTATCCCTTCGCGCTGGCCCTGATGGCGCTGGTGTCCGGCGGATTGCTCGGGTTCTTCCGCTGGAAGGGCTGGCTGGGCGGCCGGCAAAAAAAATCGACCGGGGATTCCTCAGAAAAACGCGAATGAAAGCGGCGGAACGAACGCGACGAATTTGCCTGTTTCTTTGCCTGACGGCGCTTGCCGCGACGCTGTTCGCGCCGGCGACGTTCGCGCAATTCGACGACGAAAAATTCATCAAACCGCCGCCGCCCGAGGAATCGCCGCTGGATGCGCTCACCGGCTACACGCCCCCGCCCGAATACGGTCCGGGCAGCGCCAAACCGGGCGGCACGCGGTTGTACACCTGGAAAACCAAACGACTGCGCATCGAGCTGCGCATCGGTTCGCTGCCCTTCACGCGCGATCCGCACGCGCAAATCATGGAGGCGCAGGAGGAGTTTTCCTATCCGATCACCTACGAGTTGGAAACGCCGGTCAACCAGGAGCAGGTCGAACCGGGCGACACGGTCGTGAGCGGTCTGGATCTGCTGCACCGTTTCAATTTCATTAAACTGGTGATCGATTTCTGATCAGAGCGGCGCGCCGCAGTGCTTGCAGAATTTGGCGTCGTGGTCGTGATCCTGCCGCCCGCAGGCCGGGCAGGCGTCGTGACCTTTTTCCTTGCGCACCGCCCGCACCAACTCGGCGGAAAAAATGCCGGTCGGCACCGCGATGATTCCGTAACCCAGAATCATCACCAGCGCGGCGAGCGCCTGCCCCCATACGGTATGCGGCGCGATGTCGCCGTAGCCGACCGTGGTCATCGTCACGACCGCCCAGTACACCGCGCGCGGAATGCTGGTGAAGCCGTTCGCCGGTCCTTCGATCAAATACATCAGCGAACCCATGATCACCACCAGCGTGAGCACGGCGACGAGAAACACGACGATCTTCTGCCGGCTCTGCGCCAGCGCCCGCGACAGCAAGCGGGCCTCGCCCAGGTAGCGCGTCAGCTTGAACACGCGAAACACGCGCAGCAAGCGCAGTACGCGGATGACCAGCAACGTTTGCGCGCCGGGCGCCAACAGGCTGGCGTAGGTCGGCAGTACGGCCAGCAGGTCGACCAGGCCGAAAAAGCTGAGCGCGTAACCGCGCGGCCGGCGGACGCTGATCAACCGCAGCAGGTACTCGACGCTGAACAACAGCGTGAACAGCCACTCGATCGCGTACAGCACGCGGCCGTGCGCGGCGCGGATTTCGCCGACGCTTTCGAGCATCACCGCAACCACGCTGAGCACGATGGCGATCAGCAACGCCACGTCGAAGGCCTTGCCGGCGGGCGTGTCGGCTTCGAAGATCACCTCGAAAATCTTGCGGCGCAACGGCGAATCGGGCGGCAGTTCGTTGGGCGTGCGGTAGGTCGTGTACAACGGTCGCTTACTCGCGGGCGGCGCGTTCATCGTCTCACTCCTGCGCGCCGGGCACATCGGTCCATTGCCGCCCCTGCGCGTCGCGATGCAAAATCGCCGGCGGGCGAATATTCGCGGCGGCGAAGCCGGCCAGCACACGCTCGGTCACGTCGGTCTCCAGCGCCTTCTCGTAGCGCACGTCCAGCACGTAGACCTTCGCCCGCAGGCGGATGGCGAAGTAGTTTTCGTGGATCACCTGATTGACCAGCACCGTCCACGGCTTTTTCAGATAGGCATACCGGTTGGTGGTGATCGCGTCGGCAACGATCTGCTTGGCCGTCGCCGGGTCCTGGTCGGCGCCGATGAAAAAATCCATCTGGATCAGCATGTCCAGCGCGCCGGCGTTGCCGCTGGCGACGATCTCGGTGAGAAACTTGT
>Ga0209203_1001426_pt1 | contig 17583 bp, 8 predicted proteins | sample AD_UKC109_MetaG_FD_184423 | JGI IMG/M metagenome (GOLD analysis project Ga0209203, IMG submission 184423) | Active sludge microbial communities of municipal wastewater-treating anaerobic digesters from Hong Kong - AD_UKC109_MetaG (SPAdes)... | ecosystem: Engineered > Bioreactor > Anaerobic >... | reverse complement strand
AACTTCAAAATGCTTGAGATTATTCTATATCAACCCGTCATTACACTGTCAAACTAAACCTGAAATCTGTGCAAGTACACACAACATGGAAGGTCAATGCGTCTCGAACCCCGGCAGGGAGATGAATCTCTCAAACCGGCGAGCCGCCACGACAATAATTGAGACAAGAGCAAGGTAGACCACTGCTGCCGTCATATATGCCTTAAAGAAATGAAAGTTGCTTGAAGCAATTTCCTGGATCTGGGCAAATAAATCATGATACTGAATCAGAAAAGCCACTGATGTATCCTTAAGGTTCTGGATTACCTGGTTGGTTAAAGAGGGAACCGACAGACGAATGCCCAGCTGCGGCAGCCCGTAATACATCAGAAAAAAGTGTACCAGAAGGGGAGACCCTATAAAGAAAAAGATATAGGCCTCTGTCCACTTGTGAAATGTGAATTCACCTTTTTATCTTATTAAAGATATTCCTTTGCCATAATCGGACTTTGGCATCAAAAGCGATAATGCTTATAATATTATTAAGGAGGTTTATTTTGATCAATTAAACCGCAAAATATACAAACGGTAAAGTATCCGTTTAATCCCGACCTCTTCTTCAAAAATAGTGAAGAGGCTTTTTTATGTCTTGACAAAGAATAAAAGTGTTATAATATCACCCCTCAATGGGTTCGGGACGTGGCGCAGTCTGGAAGCGCACCTGAATGGGGTTCAGGGGGCCGAGAGTTCAAATCTCTCCGTCCCGACCAGTTTTAATCTGCAGAATTCAGCTATAAAAAGTAATACCCTGCTGCTTTTTTTTATTCGATATTTTATTGTTTTTCCTGTCTGATTAAACATATTAATTAAAAATCTCCATCCGCCAGCAATAAGCATTGAAGCTAAATATTCTTTTTCTCATCTCAAAAATCAAAAACCAGAAATTTCAATTAATACTGAAGAATCATTCGCAGATTTAGCTAATAGTTAAACCTTTGCATGAAAAAAAACTTGAACTTAGCCATATTTTTTTGATAGAAGACATTCTAATTGATACAGAGTCAAAAGAAATCCAGGAAATATCTAATCCTTATTATATTATGAATTTCAGGCTTTAGAATATGCAATTTCAAAAACCGATTTTTGACCAGATTTCAACATCCCGGAACCTGCCCACTCTCCCTCATATCCTCTTCAAGCTGATTGAGGCATTCAACGATAAAAATGACCACGAGAATATAAATAATATTACTGAGATTCTGAATAAGGATCCTGCCTTAAGCACAAAAATCCTGAAGTTTGTAAACTCTGCCTTCAGCGGATTATCGCGCAGGGTTTTCAATATAAGACAGGCTGTTATTTTGATAGGAGTAAAAGGGGTAAAAAATATTGCCACATGCGCATGTGTCTATGAAGCCTTTCAGAAAATCAATGGTAACAGAGTATTCAATCTTAAGCGGTTCTGGTTTCATTCTCTCAAATGTGCGGTTCTTGCCAGACTCATCGCGGAAAAAGAGAACTTCGATCAACCTGACGAAGCCTTTATTTCAGGACTCCTGCATGATATCGGCAAGTTGGTTCTCTGGACAAATTTTCCAAAGGCATATGATGAACTGCTGTTGAGTTCCAATTCTGAACCTCACCTGCTGCTTAAGGGCGAGGAAAAACTTGGTGCAACGCACTGTGAAATTGCCGCATGGCTTCTTTCGCGCTGGAACATGCCTCCTTCAATCATTGACCCCATTTTGTTTCACCATTACCCAAAAAATAGAATCATGAAGGCGTTCCCTCTTGTTAAATTTGTTTATGCAGCCAACAGTCTTTGCCTTGAAACCCGGGAAAAGGATTTGATAACAGCAGAGGAAATCCTGGGCATAGACTTCAAGACTATTGACGCTATACTGACTGTGGCTCAAAAAGAAACAGCTGAAGTAGCTGAAAGCCTCGATATTGACATTGATTTATTTGAAAGCCCCGCAGTATATATTACCGATACGGACCAGAAAAAACGTAATGACCTGTTAAAAGAGGTAAAAAATTCATCACTGCTTCATGGAACTGTTCAGTCATTTGTTTCGGCCAGAAACCAGAACGAGATTCTTGAGGCAGTATTTCAGGCGGCCCAGGAACTCTTTGACATCAGGCAGATAATCTCTTTTATATTCGAGCCTGATAAAAACATCCTTTCTGCAAAATTAAGGGACGGGGACGGATCATTCACAACTGACCACGGCCTTACAGTTCCCGCAAACCTGGAGGACAGCATCCTGATTAAAGCCTTAAAATCGCGCAGTTCATTGGACTCATTCAGAGCGCCTCCAGAATCAGGACTCAGCGCCTTTGATGCTAAAATCCTGGAAACTGCAGGATCAGACGGCCTCTTATGTATTCCTCTTGCAGCCGGAGCGGAAAATATTGGTCTTCTGGTATTTGGATTGAGTCATTCCGAATTTAAACATGTTTCAAAACAGATGAGACTGTTAAACCTATTTGCGGATCAGACTGCATTGGCCCTGCATTCGGAATACATCAGGCGAACCCGCCTGCAGACTATTCAAAGAGAACGTTTCAGTGCCTCTTCTGACGTGGTCCGCAAGATCATTCACGAAGTCAACAACCCTTTAGGCATTATAAAAAATTACCTCAAGATTCTTGATTTAAAATTTGCCGGCCAGCAAATCGTTCACGATGAAATCAGGATCATAAATGAAGAAATCAGGCGTGTAGCCGTTCTTCTGCAAAAACTGTCTGAATTCAGCACCGAAAAAACAGTCAGAAATCAGCCTGTTGAAATTAATACCCTGATCAGGGATATTTTAAAGATCTCCAGGGAATCTCTTGTAAAAAATTTCCAGGTCAATATCCGGCTTGATCTTGAAGAGTCCCTCCCCTTCATCATGGCAGAAAGAGACACCATCAAGCAGGTTTTTATCAATATTATAATGAACGCTGTTGAGGCCATGAAAAAAGGAGGATCACTTATTATCAAAACCAGATTTTTGCCATTTTCAGCAAAAAGGAGCTCTCCGGAAGTTAAAACTGATTATTCGGGATACATAGAAATCTACTTCATAGATGAAGGCCCCGGGATCCCCGAAAACATAAGGGAAAAAATATTCGATCCATTTGTCACCACAAAGGGAGCGAATCATTCCGGTGTCGGTCTGTCCGTTGTTCATAATATAGTAAAATCATTAAACGGCAATATTATATATGAAAGTGAGAAAAACAAAGGTACAACCTTTAAAATTGAGTTTCCTGTTAATAACAATGAAAACATGAAAAACGGAGATTTTGATGTCAGGCAAAGCCAGGATTCTGATTATAGACGATGAGCCAAGGATGTGTGACAGCCTTGTGCGTCTGCTCAGCCTAGAGGATTTCGATATATTTACCGCTCTCTCCGGTAGAGAAGCAATGCTCTGCCTTTCCGAATTTAAATTCAATATTGTAATTCTTGATGTTGTGCTGCCTGACATGGGCGGGCTTCATCTCATGGACAAAATAAAGGCCCACAATCCTGATTCAGCTGTTATTGTTGTTACCGGTAACGCCAATCTGGACTCAGCCGTGCAGGCATTGAGAAAAGGGGCTTATGATTACCTAAGAAAACCATTTGAATTTGATGAACTTCTCAAAACAATTCAAAATGCACTAAATCAAATAGAACTCAAATCGGAAAAGGAAGAAATATTCAAAAAACTTAATCTTACAGAAAACCGATACCAGTTCCTGGTCCAGAATTCACCTGATATCATATATATGCTGGATGAAAAGGGAAACTTTACCTTTTTAAGCAAAGCTGTGGAAAGACTTCTTAACTATAAAACAGAGGAACTTATCGGGAAGCATTACAGCACCCTGGTCGATGATAATGACCTTAAAAAGGCAAGGTGGTTCTTTAACGAGAAGAGAACTGGGGATCGATCTACTTCCAGCATTGAACTGAGGCTGAAAATAAATGAAAGAGGCAAACAGCAAAGATTTAAGGATTTAAAAAACCTGACAATTGAGCTGAAATCAACCGGTATTTTTGACAAACCTGCAACAGAAAAGGAGAAAAGATATCTTGGCACCCAGGGAGTCATAAGAGACATCACCGAAAGGAAACTGCTTCAGGCCCAGCTGGAGCATGCTGAAAGGATGGAAGCACTTGGTGTATTGTCAGGGGGTATTGCCCATGATTTTAATAACCTTCTTATGGGAATCCAGGGTAATATATCCCTGATTCTGCTGGATATTCAACTGGATAATCCACGTTTTAAACGGCTTAAAAATATAGAAGAATACATAAAAAGCGGGGCTACACTGACAAATCAGCTCCTTCACTTCGCCCGGGGCGGCAGATATGACATCAAACCGGCTGATATAAATGAACTGATTAATAAAAGTTCAGAGATGTTCTGGCGCACAAAAAAAGAGATTTTTATTAAAAGAAAACTGGAAAACAATATACGGAGCATTGAAATAGACAACAACCAGATAGAACAGGTTCTCATAAACCTTTACGTCAATGCCTGGTATGCAATGCCGGAGGGAGGCGAGCTGTTAATAGAAACAGAAAATACGAAACTGAATCATGAGGACGCAGCATCTTATGGGATTGAACCTGGAGATTTCGTTAAAATATCTGTACGGGATAACGGTGTGGGGATTGATGAGGAGACTCAGAAAAGGATTTTTGAGCCGTTTTTTTCTACAAGGGAAATGGGGCGTGGATCAGGTCTCGGTCTTGCATCGGCTTATGGCATTATTAAAAATCATAACGGCATCATTAGAGTCAGCAGCACAAAAGGCCGGGGAACAACTTTCAGCATATATCTGCCAGCGTCCGAAAAAGAAATTCCAAAAGAAGTATTTATTGAAGAAAATATGATAATCAAAGGTTCCGAAACAGTTCTTCTGATAGATGATGAGGAGATGATCCTTGATGTTGGCAAGGCAATGCTGGAAGAAATGGGGTACAGGGTTTTGACTGCCAACAATGGAAGAAAAGCAGCAGAAATAATGACCAGGCTTAATAGTCCTGAAAACAGGGCGGATTTAGATATATCCAATCACTCGTTTCTTGAATTGGTAATCCTTGATATGATAATGCCGGACATGAACGGTGGGGAAACCTATGATATCCTCAAATCTATAGATCCGGAAATAAAAGTTCTTATATCGAGCGGTTACAGCCCTGAAGGTCTCGCAGGCCATTTGCTGGAGCGGGGATGTAATGGCTTTATTCAAAAGCCTTTCAATATGCATGAACTGTCCTCTAAATTGAGAGAGGTCCTTGATGGATAACTCTTTGCTTGATTTTTCAATCCGCCAGCCAGTCATAGGCTGGTAAAAGGCGGACGAGGGTTCGATCCTGCCTCAGGCAGACAAGTCCCCGCCCCTTGGGGCGTTCAATGCTTTTTACGATACCCCGCTGCTCTGCGGCGGGGTAGTTTATTTTGAACTGATCAGTTCCAGTGTAAGACCTCTTTATGACTGCATGGTCGGGTAGGCATTATTTTTGTTGAATGTGGTTTTCTGTCCAGCACATCAGGTAATTTCCGGAAATCCCCATATAAATCAGAAAGATATTGTTCTATCATATTTGGAACAGGGAACAAATAACCTTCGAACAATGCCTGTCTCAAGGGGAAAATTTCTTCATACTCATATCTGCGTCTGAAGGGTATTCCAATTCCGTATCCAATGGTAGAGCCTCTATTCATTAAACACCTCCTGAAGATATTGAATACCCATTTTTCAATCCTGTAAGGAACAAAAAAGCATAGAATTTTGCCTCCGCCAAGATAAATAGTTTCCAGTAAGCCCATGCCACTGTATAAATTTTTACACCTGTACTGGAATATTTTGGCAATCAGTTTTTCAAGGCCGCCAAGCAGGTTTTTTTGGGGATAAAAATCGCATGGGAATATATCGATATAAATACCCTTATGAAAACGGGCCTTTGAATATTCCGGTTCTTCTTTGGTGCTGTATTTATCCCTGATTTTTGTCCAGTAAATATAATAGTCTATGTCTTCTTTTATTACCTGCAAAAAAAGATTCCCCGGAAGTGCCTTTCTGGCGATGGAAAGAAATTTAATATAGTCCTCCCGTAGCATGCTGATATCAAGATCATCATCCCATGGAATAAATCCCTTATGTCTGAACGCCCCCAGTGCCGTGCCTCCGTCCAGCCAGTAATGTATGCCGTGTCTTCTGCAGATATCATCAACAACCCTCAGTATCTTCAGCATTACAAGCTGAGCCTGCCTCAAGTCGGTCTTGCCGGAGGTTCGGTTATCTCTGAATATTGTGTATCTTCGATTCATTCGGATATTTATATATTTAAGGATACATGGTCCCTGACTCTGCAGACAGGATATAGCAGTTATGGGACAGCATTTTAAGTACAATATTTAACAGTCAAGCTCTAATTTGCTTTAACTTCACCTTTTACACTGGTATTAAGAACCTTTCTTATAGTACGAGCTATTTCATCTCTAAGCAAGGGCTTCATTAGAAATGCCTTAATTCCCATCGTCTCAGCCTTTTCCTTTGTGATCATTTCACTGAAGCCTGTGCAAAGGACAATGGGAATGTTCGGTCTTATCTTCATCAAATCCCTTGCCAGCATTTCACCTGTCATGTTCGGCATTGTCATATCGGTTATTACAAGATCAAATTTGTCAGGCATCCCCTTGAAAAGCTCCAAAGCCTCAAGGCTGCTGGTCCTGACTTCAACTGCATATCCAAGAGACGCAAGCATCCTCTCGGCAATTTCTGTGATAGGCTTTTCGTCGTCTACAAAAAGGATATATTCCGTTCCGGTGGGAATTATCGAATATTTCTCGGGTCTTTCGTCCGCCCGGCCTTTTATAATAGGAAAGTATATATTAAAGGTCGTACCTTGCCCGGGTTCGCTGTAAACTGTGAGCATTCCCTCGCTTTTCTTTACTATGCCATGAACAACCGAAAGGCCCAATCCGGTTCCCTCGTCTTTGGGCTTGGTCGTGAAAAAGGGATCAAAAATCTGGCTCATTACTTCAGGTGTCATTCCATGACCAGTGTCGCTGATCGTCAGTTTCTGGTAGGTACCAGGCTGAATCTCGGGGTAAGTAGACACAAAGTCATGATCGAGCTCCACATCGGTCAATGTCACCTCCAGATTGCCGCCCTTTTCCCTCATCGCATAGGCGGCGTTGGCACAAATATTCATAAATAGCTGATGAAACTGAGTGGGATCACTCAATATCAATGATTTGCTCTGGATATTATCATGGATTTGTATTGTAGCAGGCAACGAAGCTCTTAGCATTTTCAAGACTTCCTTTGCAATCAGTCCAACTTGCACTGGTTTTTGTTCTTCCTTAGTCTGATGGCTGAATGTCAGGATCTGTTTAACCAGATCTTTGGCCCGGGCAGCGCTACTGATGACTTCCTCAAGATCTGATTCAATTTCCGTTTCAGGCGTGCTCTTCATAAGAGCCAATTCCGTATAGCCTATGATAGCGGAAAGGATATTGTTAAAATCATGGGCAATGCCGCCAGCCAGGGTGCCTATTGCCTCCATCTTCTGGGCCTGCTTGAGTCTGGACTCAAGTTTTTTTATTTTTTCCACTTCATTTTTGGTCTCGGTAATATCGCGCGATATGCCTTGTACCCCCTTTATGTTCCCTTCACTATCACGGTAATATTGGGCATTTGTTGATGCCCATATCACAGAGCCGTCCTTTTTCCTCATGGTACTCTCAAATCCATTGACTTCACCTTTTTCCCTTAAAAGCATTAAAAACTCTTCCCGCTGATCAGGGTTAATGTAAAATTTCTCAAGTTTTTCCCCGACAACCTCCTCGGGCATGTATCCGGAAACATTTTGCACTGAGGGAGAAACGATCTCAATCCTTCCATCGATATCTGCCCGGTAAAAGACGTCTGTTATACTGTTAAAGATATTCCTAAATTTCTGTTCACTCTCCTGAAGTTCTTTTTCCGCTTCCTTGATTTCGGTTATTTCCTTTAGAGTCCGAATCATGCCTGTCGGGTTTCCTTTCTCATCTTTGTACAATGAGTGGTTAACAAGAGCAGGAAAAACACTTCCGTCTTTGCGCACACGAAGGAACTCTCCCTTGAAGCTGCCTTTTTCTCTGATCTGACTGTTTGCCTCATGCAGAGATGAAATCTGCTCTGGGGTGTGTAAAATTGAGACCGGTTTACCTTCCAGTTCTTCTATTTTATAACCGTGCATTTCAGCAAAGGCCCGATTAAGATAGATCAAACGGCCATCAATATCCGTAACCGCCAGTCCCGCATCTGTTTGTTCAACGATCGAGGCAATCAGCCGGAGTCTTTTTTCCGTTTCTTTTCTCTGTACTGTTTCTCTTTCCAGATCAAGCATGTTTTTCTCTAATTTTTTTATCAGCCTATCATCATAAAGCTTGAGGATCTCCATCTCATCATACAAGGGATGCTCTCCTGTGATGATATTGCCCTCTCCCGCACCCTTTATTACTTCCCTTATAATCTTAATGAATTCTTCGGGCTCAGCAGGCTTTCGAATAAACCGATCAGCGCCCATTTTAATGGCCAGCTCCTCATCCTTGGCATCTGTGTAAGTGGCGGTATAAAATACAAACGGCAGATGTTTCAATTTATCGTCTTCCCTGATAATCTGGCAAAGCTTGAATCCATCCATAACAGGCATTAGGATATCCGATATTATCATATCAGGAGGTGAAACGGCTGCCAGGTCAAGAGCCTCTTTGCCGTTTGATGCCTCTTCGACGCGATATCCGTCTGATTCAAGGATTTTTTTAAGGAGCATCCTTGAATCCTGGTTATCATCGACAATAAGAATTTTCATGTTCTCCCTCCAATAACCTGATTTATCTCTGAAAGAATGGTTTCAGGATTAATAGGTTTTTCAATATACCCGTTACATCCGCTTTCAAGCAGCCATTCCCGGTCACCGGCCATTGCATAGGATGTCACGGCGATGATGGGAATATCAGCCATAGCATTAGATTTGCGAATCAACTTCAACACCTCAGTTCCATCCATGTCAGGAAGCTGAATATCGAGGAGTATAAAATCCGGCATCTCCTTCATAGCAATTTCTACGCCCTTATTCCCGTTTTCGGCCCTTATGGTAATGAAACCGCTTTTTTCAAGAATAAATGTGATAAGTTCCATGTTATCTTCATTATCTTCAATGACGAGTGCCTTTTTCATTTTCAGCCCTCCAAAGTGTTATTTAAACTATTCGTATCTTTGGGAATTTTAATGAAAAACGTACTCCCTTCTCCTAATTGACTTTTGACGGAAACAGAACCTTTAAGCACATCCGTGGCCAGTTTCCTGGTCAGATAAAGACCCAGACCTGTTCCTAATGCTGCCGTGCGCAGTGGAGAGTCAAGCCTCACAAACGGCTTGAAAATCTCGGAAAAATCGTTTTCATCAATACCTATTCCCGTATCGCTGACAGCGACTTCTACAGAATCCCCCAGGTCAACCGTATGGATTCCAATTCTGCCCTTTATCGTATATTTGACCGCATTATTCAGAAAATTAAGGATACATTGGAGAAACCTCTTACGGTCGGTCTTCACCTTCAACCCGGGGCAGATATCCATATCGACAGCAAGCCCCTTTTCTTCAATCTCCGGCTTCAATGTTGACACTGCCTCCTGAATGACATCAAATACTTCAAATGTTTCCTCGCGTATGTCTATCTTGCCTGCCTCGATCTTGGAAACATCGATCACATCGTTAATAAGAGCCAGAAGATGCTTTCCTGAACGATATACCCGCCTGATCTGATCCCTTTGTTCAGGATTGATTTCTCCGGATAGTCCCTGAAGAATAATACCCGTAAAACCTATAATGGAATTTAAGGGCGTGCGAAGCTCATGGGACATGGAGGCGATAAACATGGATTTCAGCCGGTCGAGTTCCTGCAGTCGCTCATTTGCGGTTTTAAGCTCTTCGGCAGCTTTGTTAAGATCATCAACAAGTTTCAGAAGGGCATCCTTGCTTTCATTTAATTGAGATGTCCGCTCAATCACACGCTGTTCAAGTTCTTCATTGAGTTTGCGGACCTCAGCCTCAGTGTGTTTGCGTTCAGATATATCTCTCTTAAGATATTTTACCATCCTGCTAAAAGACCGGGCCAGTACTCCAACTTCATCTTTTGAAGAAACATTAACCTCAACTTCAAGATCTCCTTCGCTTATCCTCCTGGCAATATCAGTAAGACGGACTATTGGATCAGTTATTGTTCTTGCAAGTAAAAAGGACACAATTAAGCTTGAAATAATGCAAAATAAGAAGATCAGAATCATGATATTGCGTAGCCGGCTGATGGGAGCAAAGGCTTCAGCCCTGCTGATTTTAACGGCAAGTCCCATATTGAATCTTTCACAATATTGAGTTACGGCGAGTACAGGCTCTCCGCCGGAATCAATAAGATGAATGCTCTTAAATGCACCCTTTAGCAACGCACTCTTCAATACCTCTCCCAGGTCGTTAAAGTTAGCAAAGAAATAATAAGGTATTTTGTCTTTAATCCTGGAGGATGACCTGAGGTATTTATCGCTGTTGTTTATCCTTTTTGTAATAGCAGTATATCCTGTCTCTCCCAATTCGGAATAATCATTGATCATTAAGCTGATAGCCTTCATATCAACCGTTACATCTATCACTCCCAGGGTCTCCTTTTGCAGGATAAGAGGTCCGGCAATATGCATCATCAGATTATTTTCACCATCAAGGAAAAATATATCGCCAACGTTGTCACTTTGCCCTCTTAAAAAATACTCCTCATCAATATGGTTCCTGCCGATTTCGTACAAATTCGTGGATGCAACTACCCTTCCGTCCATGGCAAGAACGGAGATATCTTTAAAGTCTTTAATCGATGACCTTGCATCTCTTAATATCCTGCTCATCTTATCCTGATACCGGTATTGAGGGTTTGTGATATAATCCTTAAGGCTGAGACGCAACTGGGTTCTGCTGGAAACCAGCTCAAGTTTTTCAATATTATGACTGTAGAATATATCAAGCGTATCGCTCTGAGCCGATGCAACTGATTCAAGATGTTTTAATACTTGATCGGAAAGGGATTTTTTGGCAATCAGATAAGATATGATGCTTATTAATACAATCCCGATCAAGGATATCATGATGAAAGAAAGTGCTAATTTTCTATAGATATTCATATGACCTCAACTCATCCGTAAGCTTCAATATCTTTTGGTTCAGGACAGCGATTACAATACCGACAATCACAAACATGCATGCACGTATAATGTCTGACATGGAAGGTGTTTCAAGCGGGCTTTTCGCATGTGAGATAAGGAGCATCAGGGCAAGGAAGACGGGAACAGCCATGACTTTACCTGACCACAAAAAGGCTGAAATTATTACAGGCATATAAAATAGATGGGTAAAAACAATCTCAATTTTCAAAATGAAATGGAAGTACCAGGTTGAGATAAAACAAATGACAAGAAGTATGCCTGGAAAAATAGATTTGAATATTTTTTTGCTATCAAAGGCTTTCATACTTCACCTTATCAGTGAACAGCGATAGATGATGAAAGCAAAAAAACTTCCTGCCTCTAATAAGTACAGGTGATGAAGATTATAAGAACTTCAGTATAATATCTGCATCAGAAATTTTAAGGCACTTTTTAGTAATGCAAACACCGGAGGCTGAAGCCGACTCCAGTAAAACAAGGATAAATTACCTCAGTATAGGAATCAAAGCAACCATTATTTAGTGTACACAAATTTATCCTTATATTTATCAAATCTCAGATCAACAGGTTTTAAATATAATCATAATCTAATGGGTTATGGGCAGGAAACAATAGAATCTGCAACTAATGACATGTATGCTGTATAATTTTTAGTTCAAATAAAAACCGAGGGAAAGGCGTAACCGATGCCTTGGGGTAGATCGAAGGTGCCAATACAGTCTTGACAAACAGCTATAACCCGGCGATACTTTTCATATAGAAATTCAAGACTGATGTTGCTTTTCAATTGCAGATATTTGACTAAAGCCATCATATCCCAAGACTGAAAAGGCACAGGAAACCCTTGTTCCTCTTCCCGATTTACCGGGTTGCTGATAGCCGAAAGAGTAATTTTTTATGAGAATCCCATCAATTGAAAAATGCTATAAGCTTATGTCGGAAATGGGCATGCTGGAGCATATTGTCGCCCACTCAGTCCAGGTCTGTCGGGTTGCCTCCCTGCTTGTGGATTTTCTTGGAGAACAGGGTATTGTTCTTAACAGCAGGCTTATTCAGGCAGCGGCCCTGCTTCATGATATTACAAAAACAAAGAGCATTGAAACCGGCGAAAACCATGCTCTGACAGGGAAACAAATACTCATTGATATGGGATATCCTGACGTTGGAATTATTGTGGGTCAACACGTTGTTCTGGATGAATATCTTTCCTCCGGGGCTCCCGCAGAGGAAGAAATTGTCAACTATGCTGACAAACGGGTCCTGCACAATCGGATAGCCGATATTGAGGAAAGACTGAAATACGTTATGGAAAGATATGGCAGAGAACCCGAGCGCAGGCAGCGAATTTTGACTCTATGGGATAAAACAGAAAGATTGGAAAAACGGCTATTTTCTTTTTTACCATTTCCTCCTGAAGCGCTGGGTGAATTGCTGGAATCGTATGACTGTATCCCGGTCCTCTTTCAAGAAAAGTCACGTAAAGAATAAATAACCATGCCACCCTTTATCTATTGCTCGACTTGATTTATGAAGAAATTTTCTTTTATTCATGCAGCCGACCTGCACCTTGACAGCCCCTTCAGGGGCATAACCTCAAGATCTTCACATGTCGCACACGAACTTCGCTCAGCCACCTTTGATACATATGAATCCCTGATCCGATTATGCATAGATAAGCAGGTGCAATTTCTTTTAATTGCAGGGGATATTTATGACGGGTCTGACCGGAGTTTGCGGGCACAGCTAAAATTCCTTGACGGTCTGAAAATTCTGTCAAACAATAATATCCGTTCATTTGTTGTACATGGCAATCACGATCCTCTTGAATCATGGTCTTCAACAATAGAATGGCCCGATGAAGTATGTATTTTCAAGGGCAGCGATGTTGAAACAAAAATGGTCAAAATGGATGGAAAACCAATAGCCTCGGTATCGGGAATCAGTTTTCAGAGGAAAAATGAGCACTCCAACCTGGCAAGGAAATTCAAAGCAACAAATCCTGAGGTTTTTCAGATAGGAGTTATGCACTGCAATTGCGGCGGCAATCCTTATCATGCGCCTTATGCGCCCTGCACACTGGATGATTTGACTTCAGCCGGTTTTGATTACTGGGCTCTTGGCCATGTACACGAAAAAAATATACTTAGCAAAAACCCCTGTGTCGTATACCCGGGAAATACCCAGGGACTCAATATTAGGGAGCAAGGCGAACGCGGATGCTATCTGGTTACTGTAAGTGAGGATCATCATGTTGATCTGGAGTTCTGTCCTCTGGACACGGTAAGATGGCTTACTTCCGAGATTGCAATCGACAATATCGCATCCTTTGACATTCTGGATCAGGCTCTCGCTGATACTTTGGAAAGATTAAGGGATAATGCTGAAGGACGTTTGGTCGTTTGTCGTATCAGGATTTCGGGGCGAGGTCCTCTTTCCGGAGAACTGAGAAAAGCAAATGTGGCGACTGACCTTCTGGAAAGGGTCAGGGAGACAGGATTTTCAGGTGATCCATTTGTATGGGTGCAGGATTTTGATATAGATTGCCGTCCTCAACTTGATATGGAACAGCGCCGTAATGTAAATGATCTGCTTGGACAGATATTAAGTCTTTCAAATGAGATAACTGAGCTTCTGCAGGAAAAAGATGCCGATTCCCCTGCCCTGCTGAATGGCCTGCAATCAGCCCTGAATGAGCTATACGCTAATCGGCGCGCCGCAAAAATACTGGAACCTGTTACACCTGAAAATCTTAAAAAGATTATAGGTGAGGCTGAACTCCTGTGCGTTGATTTGATGGAGTCAGAAGAATGACATTTAACTGTGATTTCCCGGCAGCTGCGCATGAAAATAAAGTCTTTGCATATTGACGGCTTTGGGTCCTTTTACAATGAATCAGTTACGGGCTTAAGTCCGGGACTTGTCCTTTTTCAGGGCAATAACGAGGCCGGCAAATCCACGCTTGTCGGGTTTATCAGGACGGTTCTCTTTGGATTCCCCCGCGCAAATTCACAGGATCCCAGCTACCCTCCCCTTGCAGGAGGAATACATGGAGGGAGGATCGGACTTATAAACTCGGCTGGAGAAAATTTCACAGTAGAGCGTAAACCGGGAAAAGCAGGAGGCAGGGTTACAGTTACCGGGCCTGATGGAAATTCGGGCGGCAATGAATTGCTTCTTCAATTGATGGGAGGCATTACATACGAAGTTTTCAAGAATATTTATGCCTTCAGCCTCTCAGAACTGCAGACGATTAATACGCTCAGAGCAGAAGGCCTTAAAGCCGTTATTTATGGAGCCAGTGCAGGTACGGCAATGCTGGCCCTGCAAAAAGCCAATAAACAGATCAAAGACAGGCTTGAAAGCCTTTATAAACCTAGCGGAACAAAACCTGTTATAAACAATAGGATTTCAGAGCTGGAAAAAATCCGAATGGAACTGCGGGAGGCTTCAAAAGACCTTGAAATATACGACCACTCCTGCAGCGATTTGAGCCTTGTAGAAAAAAGCATCCAGTCCCTCCATAATGATTACCTCATTATCAGCAGAAAAAAGGAGAAATATGATTCCTATGAAAGGCTTTGGCCGGAATGGCTTGCCCTGGAAGAGTCGGAAAAAGACCTCAGTGAATTAGGAAAGGTTGTCAAAACGTTTCCGGAAAACGGAATATTGAGGCTGGATAAGGACCTGAGCTCGCTTCAAAGCCTTCAGAGTCATCTTTTGGAATTTCAGGAGGCACTTGCTAATCTCGAGAAAGAATTCAAAGCCCTGGTTGTACATGAACTAATCCTTGAGCATGGATCATCCATCAGTCTTTTGCTTGAATATAAAAATGAATATATTGAAAAAATTAAGTCCATTCCAATAATTACCCGGGAAAAAAAGCTGATTCAAACCGAAATCGGAGACCTTGTAAATAGCCTGGGCAAAAACTGGTCGGAAGAAACAGTTCTTTCAACTGACAGATCTCTGTTTATTTATGAGGCAGTGCAGAGACAGGAAGAACAGTTCATTCGTCTGGAACGCAAACTCGCAACCGCGGAAGAGATATTCACCCTCAAAAATGAGCAACTAAAAAAGCTGGCCCGTGAAGAAGTCATTGCCATGGAAAATCTCAACAATTTTGGTGAGATCACGACTGATTCTGAAGAACAGATCGTTATGAAACTCCAGCATGGCAGGGATGAATTCGCAGGTGTAATACGCGATATTCCCAAACGCAAAAGTGAACTTGAACATCAGCAACAACAGATAGAAATGCTTATCCGTGAGATAGATCTGGGATGGGCTGTAGATGATGTCAGAGATTTTGACAGCTCAATAGCTGCTCAAAAAAAGGTTGAAGGTTTTTCCTTACGTTTTAGCAATGCTGAAATGGAGCTGCGTGATTTGGAAATACTCTGCAGCACACTAGAGACCAGTATGGATGATACAATAAAAAGACATCGGAAAGCCTTATCTGACCTGGTGAATGAACCTGAATCAAAATTTGCATCAAGGGATGAAATTGAACTTGTTACCTCATCCTTAAATGGTCTGCAATCTGAACTCTATAGGGCTGAACAGATTGATCTTGAGATCAGGCATCAGGAAGAGAGGCTTTCGGATAGACAACAGGAGTTAAAAAGGCTGAAAGAGGTTAAAGACGATTGGCCAGGCATTTTTAAGAAGGCGGCCTGGTTTTCAGGCTTAAGCCTGGTAATTATTTCAGGCGTAATTGCCTTATTCGGAAGGCCTGTTGAAGCATTAGCAACGGGTAGTGCAATTGCATCATTGGCTATATCAGCATTATTTTTTCTGTTCAGGATAGAACACAGGAAAAAAAGACTGCTTAAGGATAATGAATCCAGGGTCAAAGAGAAGGAACTCGAGATAAAAAAGATTGAGTCGGTGCTGTCTGAAAATCGAGACAGCTCCAGGGAAATCAAGAAAGCTGTTTGCCTCACTGCAAGGAAGGCCGCCTTACCTGAAACAATTAAATTTGAAGCCCTGAACAGCATACGGGATCGAGTAGAAAAAGATGTGTCAGCATTTGAAAAACGAAGCATTCTTGCAGAGCGGATTGAAAACCTTGAAAAGGATGTAAAAAAGCATGAGAAGGCTCTCCATATTGCCAGGGAAAAAAGCAACAACTCCAGGCAGTCTCTTCAGAAATTAGAGGTGGATTGGAAAATTTATTTAAAAAAAATCAGGCTCGGCCCGGACCTGAAGCCGGCACTAATGACCTTAATTTTCAGTAAGGTTGAGGCCGCCCGCCAGCAGTTGAATAATATGGAAATACTGAGAAATCGTATTAAAGAGATGAATGAGACGCGAAAAAAATATTTTTCACTGGCAGAAAAAATTCAATCGCTTGCTGAATTCTGCAGATATTCGGATGAGGACTTTCTTGCAGAAATTGACAGATTTTTTCTTGAGATTAAGGAAAATGAGAAATTGCTGGAGCGTTATAGAGATGCCCAGCACACACTTGATGAAAAACGAAAACAAAAGGATGATGCTCAAAAAGCCGTAAATGAAGCACAGGAGGCATTAGGTGAAGTTCTAAAAGAAAAGTCCGAACTTTCGGATAATTGGCGGTCATGGCTTAAGGAACGAGGGTTGCCGGTTGATCTTTCTCCAAAATCGGCATTTGAAGCAATTGACAGAATAGACAAATGCGTTGAAAAAATTAATAAAAGGAACAAGCTGGATAATGATATTGATAATATGCAGAGGGATATATCAAAATACCAGGAAGATGCCGCAGTAATACTGCATAAACTTGAGAGGCCCTTGCCTGAGCCTGAAAAACTGCCTATGGTTGTGGATGAACTGGTGTCTGAGCTTGATAGAAGTAAAGGTGATTTGCGTGAGAAGGCAAGCATTAGCAAAGAGATGGAAAAAACTGAATCACGGATAAAAGCTGTTCAGGCTCAGATAAGTCAATGCACAAAAAGGATAGACAATCTACTTGGTGAATGTGGAGCTGAAAATGAAAGTGATTTTCGCAACCTGGGATATCTGTTTTCCGAAAGGAAAAGACTGGCTGAAGAAATAGGCACGTACGAAAAAACCCTGCGCAGGATCTCCGGAGAGACGGACATCCATGCACTGAAAAAAAAGTTGAAAGGCCTTAAACTTGAAGAGATTAAAAATGAAAAGGATGAGCTTGCTGCAAAGGCCGGGGATATCGAGATTGATCTGGAAGAATTGAGAAACAGGAAGGCCGAACTCAAGCAAGCGATTGAGACTATCAAATCAGCGGATGATATTGCAAGACTGAGATCAGAAGAGGAATCTGTTCTTTCTGAGATAAGGCAGTCAGCTTTTGACTGGGCAAGATATGCTGCGGCAAAGTTCCTGATTGAAAAGGCAAGGG
>Ga0209203_1001422_pt1 | contig 17659 bp, 17 predicted proteins | sample AD_UKC109_MetaG_FD_184423 | JGI IMG/M metagenome (GOLD analysis project Ga0209203, IMG submission 184423) | Active sludge microbial communities of municipal wastewater-treating anaerobic digesters from Hong Kong - AD_UKC109_MetaG (SPAdes)... | ecosystem: Engineered > Bioreactor > Anaerobic >... | reverse complement strand
TCACATTTTTTGGGAGCGGTATAGATGCGCAAACCCGGTAATTCACCGAGATTTCGACCATTTATTAAATTCATTGGGAGAATATTTAAATCGAACAAATCATCACCAGTTATCAGGCTTTCACAAATATCAGACTTGTCATTAAATGTGCAATTTTCAAGCCAGAATTCATCCAAATCGAAATTCCAATCCGTGTATAATCAAGTGTACAATGTTGTCATTTTTGGAAAATGCGGAGATGCCATGAATTTTGATGCCATTAAATTCCCAGTAGCAGGAATCGCCCAAAAGCAAATTCATTTTACCGATGAAATTCATAATTACGCTTTTTCTTTTGCCAGCCCCTATATTTACAACGAGCCGCGCCGGTATAAAGAGAAAAATGCTTTTCTTTTGGGTGCTTATAATCCGTTCAATCCGGAGTTGCAAGTCCCGGAAAAAATACACTCCTATTTTACGGTGAGCGATAAAAAGGAACCCTACCGGGATAAAAAACTCAATCTAAACAGCAGCAAAGTTCAGATTTTCGATGAGTCGGACCAAGAAATCGGACATATGGATGTCCTTTTCCCCCGCAACCGTTTTTTTAAATTCAGCGTGATGTTTCCCAATATTTTATATAATGCATCCGGAGAACCTGTGGCATTTTGCCATTACCAACCGGCATTGCGCAGAAAATGCATTTATTCTTTTCAATCCTCTTTCGACGGCCTTTATAAAGAAATCAAACAGGAAGCGATCCGAGATCTTGAAAATCAGGGAATTATTCGCTGCCATTTCACTTATGATCTGGTCCGGCGAGATTCGGATGCGCGAAAAATGTTGGAGACGTTATTCTCTTCCGAAAAGAAATCCGAATTGATTCAAAACAGAATCAACATGATTCAGAAACCGAATTCGGATGAAGCGGCTTTGCTTTATCTGACAGCTATGGTCGCATTTTTCTGGAACACAATGATTGAATTACCGTTGACGGAAAATTAAAATCATTTATTAATAAATTATTTACTGTCCTTCATATAAGAGAAACAGTTATATCAATATGCCGGAAACAGCCCCGATTTTCACAAACCATTTGAAGCAGAAAAGGTCTCAAACGAAGTCTTCCGAACGAACATCTGTACAACTGACAAGAAACCGACAAGCTGATATGACAGAAGGAAACATTATTCATCAGCTGCTTGTTTTCTGCTGGCCGCTTCTTGTCGGGAACGTTTTTCAACAACTTTATAATACGGTCAATGCGATTCTATTGGGAAACTATATTGGCAGTGATGCACTTGCTGCAATCGGTGTTTTCAACCCGATTAATAACCTTTTATTGGGTTTATTCAGTGGAATTTCGACCGGCGCAACCGTATTGGTTTCACAAAGTTACGGTGCAAAAAATAGCGAAAAGTTAAATCAATCCGTTCTGGTGGCAATTTGGATGACCATCTTGGGGGGAATTTTCATTTCGATTGTCGGTGAGACGGTTATGAACCCTCTTTTGAGAATGATCGGGACACCTGCGGAAGTTTTTACCTATGCTGCCGAATATTCCAGAATTATGTTTTTTGGATTGGTCACCATGTTTTTCTATAATATCCTTTCGGGAATTCTGAGAGGGATGGGCGATTCCGTTATTCCGCTGCTGTTTCTTATTTTTTCCAACATCCTGAATGTCGGGCTGCTGTATTTCTTTATCGTCATTCTCGGAACTGGTATCAAGGGTGCGGCTTATGGTACCGTAATATCTGAAACCACCGCCGGAATATTAACTTTTATTTATTTGTTGCGATCTCAAGAAAAATACGGCATTTCCATTAAGGGGCTCAAACCGGACTGGCAAATCGGGAAACAAATGATCAATATCGGTCTGCCCGCAGGGTTGCAAACTTCTATTTTCTCGGTCGGTTTTTTGCTCCAACAAAACCTGATTAATAGTTTCGGTCCGACGGTGATCGCCGCCTATGCGGTTGTGACCCGCATCGATCAATTCGCTATGTTACCGATGAACTCATTTGCAGTCGGAATTACCGCCTTTGTCGGGCAAAACACAGGTGCCAGAAAGATGAATCGTACGATCGAGGGAATTAAACAGACATTAATTCTCAGCCAATCGTTGACCATCGCTTTGGTTTCCATTCTTTTCTTCTTCGGCGCAAATGTCATGGCGCTTTTTACAAATGACCTTGCGGTCGTCCAAAGCGGAAAATTGATTTTACGGACACTTTCGGCCGGCTATATCTTGGTCAACGCCTATACGGTCTTAAGCGGAGCGGTTCGCGGAGTCGGCGATACGGTCGCACCGCTGTTGGCAAGTTTTATCTGTAATGTGATTATCCGCGTGTCCCTGGCTTACTTCCTTGTCAAGATGACCGGAAATTATCAGCTTATTTTTGTCAGCATTTCTTTTTCCTGGGCTTTGGCGAGCGCTTTTCTTTGGATTTATTATAAAAAGGGCTTTTGGCAGAAGAAAATACGCGGAATTATTTAAAAGACATGGCGGATCAGACATTATGGATGAGGGGGTCACCCATAAGCTGTCCGCCACTCTTAATTAAAGCGTATCGGAAAATAAAAGTCAAGTCAATTTCATGAGCATACGTGACCAACATATCGGTTATTCAGCAAAATCTGTCGGAATAAAATCCGCTTCGTATGATATCCGCCCAGAAACGTCGAGAACTTTGCCCACTGTCTGGTAAAATAACTTCGATCTGACAGAAATTGAGGCCAAAACATAAACCAAATTGTTTGAATTACTTTTCTTAGGGACTTCGGCTTCCGCGCCTTCCATTAAACGAAACTTACCGTCTTTATTGGTGATTCACGACGAATTTCGTTTTCTGATCGATTGCGGAGAAGGCACTCAAAGACAAATCCTCACGGCCGGATGCGGTTTCAAGAGATTGAATAAAATTCTTTTTACACACAGTCATCTGGATCATATTCTGGGAACAGCCGGCCTCCTTTCAACACTCCTTCGTTGGGAAAGCATGGAAGACATGGATATTTACGGCGGAGAAGATACAATCGCCCGAGTCCATGACCTTCTTTTTTCCGTTGTCCTGCGCGGGAATCGTGCTCCCGATTTTTTGCGATTTCATCTACTTTCTGAAGGAATTCTCTTTGATGAAAAAGATTTCCGGGTATCCTGTTTTCCGGTAAATCATCGAGGTTCGGACTCATTCGGCTTTCGTTTCGATAAAAAATCGCGTCGACCATTTCTTCCCGAGAAAGCGGAAGCACTGGGAATCCCACCCGGCCCTTGGCGCCGTGATTTAGCAAATGAAGAACGCGTCGTCTTACCGGATGGACGAACAATTGATCCGGATCAGGTATTGGGTGATTTAATTCCCGGGGAAAGTTTGGTCATCGTCGGTGATACGGGAGAAACCGATTCATTATTACCTTACGTTCAACATGCGGATGCGCTGGTCATCGAAGCCACTTACACGGAAGAAGAAGCAGACATGGCATTTCAGTATTCTCATCTGACTGCCAAACATTCCGCTCGGTTTGCGAAAACAGCCGGTGTGGGGACGTTATATTTAACCCACATTTCGAGACGATACCGAGAGAAAGATATTTTGGAAGAAGCGCAAGCGATCTTTCCCAATACCGTTGTCGCCCGTGACTTGGCGCACTATCAAGTAAAAAAGCAAGCCCAAACTGTAAATTAATTTACCCGTCTCGGCAGAAAATAACGTCTGAAAGTTTGTTCATAAAAAAAAGAATCCCCGTTTTTCGGGGATTCTTTCTGGAGAGATATTCTCATTCGCCTATGACTCTGGTGGCTTTTTTGAGAACGCTTTCCGGAAATTCGAAACCGATTGCTTTGGCAGTGCTTTGATTCAGCACAATGTCAACATCTTTTAACGACTCAACAGGCATCTCTGCGGGAACCGCTTCCCCTTTCAAAATCTTTACAGCCATCTTACCCGTTTGTTGTCCGAGTTTATAGTAATCGATTCCGACGGTCATTAATGCGCCCCCTTCAACCATTCCGGGTTCGCTTCCCAAAATAGGCAGCTTTTTCTCTTCAGCCACTTTTACAAGATTCGGCATCGCCGAGGCAATAGTATTATCCGTCGGCGCATAAAATCCGTCGACTTTTTCTGCGAGAGAGTTGGCAACTTGCTCAATATCATTCACCGAAGTGATTGTTCCGAACTTTACTTCCCAACCCATTTCTTTGGCAATTTCTTCAGCCTGTTTGGCTTGGACTTCGGAATTGACTTCGGAAGAATTATAAATAATGCCGATCGTCTTCAAATCAGGGAATAATTCTTTCATCAGGGCAAACTGTTTGTCAATCGGCCCCGCATCGGTCGTTCCCGTCACATTCAACCCCGGTTTTTCATTTGATTCAACCAACCGCGCTGCCACCGGATCAGTTACCGCTGTAAAAAGAATCGGAATCGTTGTGGTCGCGGATGCCACCGCCTGAGCGGCCGGTGTAGCGATAGCCAGGATTAAATCGACGTTGTTTTTAACAAAACGCTCACTGATCGTCATCAGGTTCGATTGATCCGCCTGAGCATTCTGATAATCAATTTCAATATTCACCCCGTCTTCAAAGCCGGCTTCTTTAAGAGCATCCACAAATCCTTGGTAAGCCGCATCCAAAGCCGCATGTTCAACTAACTGCAATACACCGATCTTAATCGGAGCATCTTCAGCCGAAACAATCCCCAACGGCAAAGCCGTAACTACAAGAACAAACAAAATAAGAGCCGATATTTTTTTCATGATCCTTCTCCTGGTTATAGAATAAAAAAAGACCTCCTGGTGTGCAGGAGGTCTTTTGCTTACGATTCTATTTATGCAAAAACTTCACGCCACACCAAATGGGGTGATTTTCCGTAATAATAACCGTAAAAATAATAAGAACGATTCGTTTTTTGCATGGCTCTTTTATAGCACATCTTTCAATTTTTATGCAAGATGATTTTACAAAATTGATGACATTTGTTTTTTGAGATGATCATTACCAAATTTCTTAATGATCATCTCAATTCATCTTATACTATTCGCCGATGATCTTGGTAGCTTTATCCAATACACTTTGGGGGAAGCTGTATCCGATTGCTTTAGCATAATCCATATTCAAAACGACATCGACATCTTTGAGGGATTCAACCGGCATGTCAGCCGGTTTGGCTTTCCTTTCCAGGATCTTCACAGCCATCTTTCCGGTTTGCGCACCCAATTTGTAATAATCGATCCCAACGGTAGCCAAACCGCCCGCCTCGACCATCTCCGGAGCCCCCGCAATGATCGGTAAACCGTGTTCCTCCGCAACTTTTGCCAGATTCGGCATGGCGGATGCGATCGTATTATCTGTCGGAGCATAGAATGCTTCTACCTTACCCGCGAGAGAGGTTGCCACCTGTTCGATATCGTTCACTGAAGTAATCGTGCCGAGTTTGATTTCCCAGCCGAGTTTTTTGGCAATTTCTTCCGCTTGTTTTGCCTGAACTTCCGAATTTACCTCGGATGAATTATAGATGATCCCCAAAGTTTTCAAATCGGGATAAAGTTCCTTCAACAGCTCAAGCTGTTTATCGATCGGCCCGGCATCGGTTGTGCCGGTGACATTCAGCCCGGGAGCTTCATTGCTTTCCACTAACCGAGCCGCAACCGGATCTGTGACAGCGGTAAACAGAATCGGAATTTCCGTAGTCGCGGAAGCCACGGACTGCGCAGCGGGGGTGGCAATAGCTAAAATCAAATCCACCTGATTTTTCACAAACCGTTCGCTGATCGTCATCAGGTTAGCTTGATCTCCCTGAGCATTTTGATAATCGATTTTGATGTTGACACCATCCTCATAGCCGGCTTCCTTGAGGGCATCGACAAATCCTTGATAGGCTGCATCAAGTGATGCGTGTTCAACCAGTTGCAAGACACCGATTTCGATTATGTCAGCTTCAGCCGTTACGGGATGGACGATCAAAACAGACAACATCATGATTAATAAAAGAACCGACACAGATATTTTTTTCATTGGATAACTCCTGAATCATAAAATAAAAAGACCTCCTGTTGTGCAGGAGGTCTTTTTGCTACCGGATTTATTTATGCAAAAAATTCACGCTGCACAACTTTGTGAGGTGTGGCAAAAAAGAAAAAGAAGAAAAACGAGTGAATATTTTGCATACCCATTTTATAACATGATTTTGTTTTCGTTTTCAATCCCTATTTTAAAAATCATGACACGCATAATAACATAACCGCAGCAATCGTTTATTTCTTGTCGACTGATTGTGAATTGAACAAATTGCGTAACTGATTCAAACCTTCCCGATCGGTCAAGGCAATTACTTCATCTTTCTCCATAAAAACCGTATCACCATGAGGGGGAATAACATTTCCGTTTCGAATAATGGCAGCAATCACACTTTCTAAATTTAAGTCCATTATTTTCTTTCCGATCACCGGAGAGTCGGCTGGAATAACTTCCTTAACCAATGAAAAATCGCCTTTCCCGAGTTGAAGCAGAACCATCATATGACCAGCCGAGATTTCCTCCTCAATCATCATGGAGAAAATGGTCGCCTGATCCAAGGCATAATCGACATGAAATTTCTCATCGAACAGCCAAGCATGTTTTGAGTTATTCACTCTCGCTATAGTCCGTGGCACATTATATCGTTCTTTGGCTATATAACACAGCAGCAAATTGATTTTGTCATCATCCGTACTGGCCACCAAAACATTCGCATTCTTAATTCCGGCTTGTTCAAGCGTATCCGGATCCAAAATTTCTCCTTCAAAAATAACATCGGTGGGCAATTCTTTATGAACATATTGCAAGACTTCCGGTCGTGATTCAATTACGGATACATTATGATTTTGCTTTAATAGCACTTTCGCTAATTGGGATGAAGTCCTGCCGGCCGAAGCGATTATGATATTCATTCGGATTTCTCCTTTTGAGCCACTCGATCAAGATAATCATAGAAATTACGCAATCCTTCCATCGTGGAGCTCATATGAAGAATATCTCCCGGTTTTACTTCGGTCTTATCCAAAAATTTCGACGTAATATGATCATGTGTAATCGCAAAAATGATGCTTCCGGGGACTTTTTGCAGTTCGATCGCCGAATATGGTTTTCCGATATCGGGCAAAACAACATTAAAAATTTCGATCGGCGTAGTTTCAATCGAATCATCAGATTTTTTGGATCTTTTCATTAATATTTCTTCGATTTTGAGAGTTCCCCAAGACACCATTGAAATGGTGTTGTTTCCGGTCAAGTCATAGTAGAAGCGAAACTCGGGATCAGTGTTCAAAGAGATAACATTATCGATATTAAAATGATTTTTGAACATGTGTGCCAATACCAAATTCGTCGTATCATCCTGGGAAGTCAAAATAATGGCATCGGTATCTTTAACTTTTGCCCGCTCCAAAACCTCAAGATCCATAGCGTCCCCATTTATCCGGCGTCCGTGAAAGGAATCCGGCAAACCCGCAAAACTTTTGTAATCTTTATCGACTACTACAACATCATAGCCCGCATGCTCAAGTTCTGACGCAATACTTGTTCCAAATTTTCCGCAACCAATCACAATGACATTCATGAAAAAAACTCTCTTCTCCGGAGGAATAATCTATAGTTCATCAATATTATAAGGTACTTCGATAATTACCACATTTTGATAATGGATCAAAGCTTTTCGAAGTGTATCTGCCGCTCGGGCATGCAATATTGAAACCGCCGGGTCGCGGCTGACAAATTGCGGCACGACAATCGTAATTAATTCGTTGGGGTTCAGCTTTTTCAGCAGTGATTCAATGTACCCGACCAGCGGCTCAATCAAAACCCGATAAGGTGATTCCAGGAAGGTAATCCGATATCCGTCTCCCCATTCCTGCCAACCTTTCATGACTTTCTCGGCTTCTTCCGGATCCACGGCAACGTGGACCGCAGTGATGTCATCCGAAATCGTCCGGGCATATCGTAGAGCTTTCAAAGTTCCTTGGTGGACACCGCTGACCAGCAATAAGACCCGATGGCGAGTAATTTGAGTACCTACTTTTTCACCTTTTCTAAGAGACAGTTTATAGGCTACTTTGGCATAATGCTTGTGAACATGGGAAAAAATGAAAACCATGAAAGGAGTTAAGACTAAAACAAACCAGGCACCGCTGGTAAATTTTGTAATTCCGAATATAAAAGAAATCACCAGTGTACAGAACGCTCCGATAGCGTTGGCAAGCATCTTGAAATGCCAATTTTTATCATAGGTGATCGTCGAACCGTGACTTTTCAGCTCCTCTCCCTCTTTCAATTTTCCGGCTTTGTGCCAACGCTTCGCCATCCCGAATTGCGAAAGTGTAAATGAAACAAAAACACCAACCGCATAAAGCGGGATCAATCGGTTCACGCTGGCTTGGAATATGACAATCAAAAGAATCGCCATTCCTGCCAAAAACATAATACCCGTTGAAAAGACCAATCGGGATCCGCGCCATGCAAACCTTCGGGGCAAGAATCCATCCCTTCCCAACATGGCACTGAGTCTCGGGTAGTCCGCAAAAGCAGTATTGGCAGCCATTACCAGGATAATCATTGTCGAAGCGACCGTTATCAGATAAGAGATCCCTTTTGAATGATAGATCGTTCTGGCAACCTGCGAGATATTCGCTTCCATTTCGGAGGGAATGGCACCGGTTTTAACGGTCAGAAAAGAAACCCCCATCAAGAGCGTACCCAAGATAACCGACATCATTATTAATACCTGACCGGCATTTTTTGTCCGCGGTTCTTTAAAAGCTGTAATTCCATTCGAAATCGCTTCTACGCCGGTCAATGCGGTTGTTCCGCTCGCAAAAGCCTTTAAAATCAGGAAAGTCGAAATCGCAACAAACGGACCGTCGTGCTGTAAAGCAGGGGGATTCACAACCTGACCCAGAGAACCTGTAAAATACTGGAATAACCCGATAATGACCATAATGCCCATCGAAATCAAGAATATATATGTCGGAATCGCAAAAGTAATCCCCGATTCCTTTACACCACGCAAATTGATGGTCATCACCAGAAGCACCAGACAAACCGCGATAATAACTCGATTCGGGTAAAGATTGGGGAATACCGAAGTAAACTGAGCCACACCGGAAGAAATGGAAACTGCTACCGTAAGAATGTAATCGGTCAACAATGCCGCTGCCGCGGTCATTGCCGGATAGTCGCCTAAATTATCGCGGGCTACGATGTAGGCTCCGCCGCCGTTCGGATAAGCGTGGATTGTTTGCTCATAGGAGATCGTTAGAATCGCTAATAATAGGACAATGCAAAGTGTCAGCGGAATAACATAACCGAAAGCGGCTGTCCCGGCTGCGGCAAGAATTAGCATCATCTCTTGGGTGCTATATGCCAGTGATGAAAGAGCATCCGAAGCGAAAACCGCCAACCCAATGATTTTATTAATGGTTTGGTGTTCCTGTTGAGCTGTTTCAAGCGGTTTCCCGATCAAAATTGTGGTGATCGAACGGGAAGGTTTGTAATCAGATTTTTTATAGAATAAACTATCTTCTTCCATAAGGTTATGATCATCCATGCTTTAAATACCTCAATACAGTTTAAAAAAAATCAATCTTCACTCAAAAATATCGATCCCAAAGCAAGAACCAATTATACAATAGGAAAGCGCTTTATTGAAAAGATCAAATAATTAGGTAGGGGTTTCAAATTCCCTTGCACACGGGAATTTGAAACCCCTACCTAAAAAACGATTCCCTTATGACCCATTTCAATAAGATGTGTGGTTAGAATTTCCATGCCTTTACGGTCGTTGGTACGTACGCAAACTGAATTGCAGCTGGGATCTTGACTTTCTAGAGTGACGAAGGGAAACTTCAGATCTTCTAAAAAGTGGGTCCGCCAATCATCTTTCTTCTACAGTGATAAATGCTTCTGGAGCCTCAGTATGAATCAAATCCATAATTGATTTAATATGACAGCGGGGGATGCTTGTATAGATCATTAATTTTGGCCCGAAATACCCCCCAGCTTGTAAAAAAGTTACACCAAAACCTGAATCGTGAATCTTGCCAACCAGATCATGATGATCTTCCGAAATAATCGTCCGTATGATATAAGTACCCACAGCAATCTTATTTTCAATCCACATACCAACGAAGTTACCAGCAGCAAACCCACCAGCATATCCTAGATATGAAGTTGGTGTCTCAAGGTTTTGAACTCTACCTGTCCAATCACAAGAACCCAGATCAAGACTTCAAAAAAGCCTAATATAGGAGCTATTTTTCGTAGGCCACGAGAGACTGAAATGATACGAATAGTCCCAAGTGACATATCAAAAATGCGTGAAATAAAAATTATGAGTGGCAATATGACCCACGTATACCAATCAAAAGCGTTCTGGGGTATCTGACTGATCATATAATTCATCCTCTACTCATGACAAGAACGATGCCTAGGATATAAAACAACATCATTAATATACTAGTTATAATTGTTGACCGCCTGCCCCTTTGCAAATTCAACAAAATATTGATTACCCCAAGGACAGCCATCACGAGGCCAGATAACCCTATGAAAATGAAGCTATCAGAAATAAGAGGTATAAAGGGTTCTTTAATATACAAGATATCGGTCAGGCCAATTGCAAACATATTGAACATATTACTTCCAAATAGATTTCCTACAGCCATTTCGGATACCCCGAGCCGAACTGCTGCGATTGTAGTAGTCATCTCAGGTAGCGAGGTTACTAAAGCAACAAGTGTTGTCCCCACAACTGTGTTACCCAAGCCTGTAATTTGGGCAATTTCGTCTGCTGAACGGACCATAAACGGTGTAGCGACTATTAAAAGGACCGCCCAGATCAAGAACATTACAATGACACGGCCTAATTCACCTCTTTGCACGACTTGAGTTTCTTGAGCTTCTTTATCTTGTCCAGCATTTTTTCCCCGATAAAGAAGCCTAACTGAAATGATATAGACAATAACGATTAGTAGAGAATCCAACCCAACCCAACCAATCTTCCATTCAATCCTAGCACCTAGAAAAAAAATGACCAGCGCAATAAGCAGTATTGACATTGTTCCCATTAATGCCTGGGATAAGGCAAGGCTTGAATTAGTTTTCCGCCCTTTCTCGATTAGAAACACGACCGCAAGTAGCACCATGTTGAATCCATTGCTGCCGAGTAGATTTCCTGCTGCCAAGGCGGGCGTGCCCTGATAAACACTGGAAAGTGAAGTGATTACTTCCGGCAGTGATGTTGCAGCGGCAATGAGCAACATACCTACAAACATTTTGCCAAGTGAAGTTAGCTCGGCTATTTTGTCTCCATAATAGGAAAGACGAGAGGCAGAATATACGATTACTACCGTTGTAATAAAAAAGATTAACCAAGGCATATTCTAAATATCCGCTTTCTTGAACTTCGAAGTTACGCCTTTGCAAATTGTTAGAGGCCAACTTGTAAAAATCCCTGTATTGGGATTATCAAGATCGCCAATGATCTCTTCAACAGCTCTAAGGCAGGAATCAATAAAGGCTAAGTCAGGCACGACCGCGATAACAGTCATATTTCCCTTTGAAGAAAATTCCATACTCCCGTATAAAAACCGCATGTGGGGTCTCTCCGCCATTCGCCTATAAAAACCGGAACTGTCAATTATAGTAGCACCAGAAACTCCCAGTTTGTACCAGGCATCAAGCACTTCATCTACATAATTAGGATCATCGAGAACTAAAAGGATCATAAACATTTGCTACCTCCCTGATCATTTGGGGTTTGTTTGATTCTTCCAACCCATACAAAGTTATTTGCATTACCAAAATACTCTTTGAAAATTCTGAAGTATAGGACTTCTTCCTTTGAACGCAAGATGAGTTGGCGGCTGGCAACACGTTCGCGTGCGAAGGCATAATCAGTAACCAAATCCTCAGCTTTCTTCTTCAAGATGTCCTTTAAACCAACTCCCTCCCAAAATTTGGCTTTTTTGCGAGAAGTGATAGCTTTAGACAATTGATCCTTGAATGCCTCTCTGAGGATCCATTTCTCTGTTTGATCTTCGATTTTATTGGTCAAAGGGATATCCCTTGCCAAGGTGACAACATCTTTGTCCAGGAATGGAAGAATTGGAGTCAAGCCGAATGCAGAGGCACAACGGTCAACTCTTTGAAAGGCAGTTTTATGCAAGGTTCTGCAGAGTCTTAACAATTCCTTCTCGATTGCTTCTTGATCTAAAGCTTTAAGATATTCATATCCAGCGAATAATTCATCTGTCCCTTCTCCGCTAAAGACTGTAGTGACATAATCGCTAGCTGCTTTAGCTGCAATATCGTTCAGAAGGCTTGATCGAACCAATAATGCATCAAAGGATTCGAGATGATAAATTGTTTGAGGAAGCACCTGAAATAGTTGCTCTGGCGTGATAATAACTTCAGTATGATTTGTTCTGCGGTAATTCGCAACTAATTTTGCCTTTGATAAGTCATCGCTACCAGGCAAACCTACCGCAAAAGTACGTAGATTAGGAACAAATTTACGAAGAATTGCCACTATGATGCTTGAATCTAATCCTCCGGATAACCACGCACCGGTTTCTGTTTTAGGCAGGTTATTCGTAACACTTTTTTTAACTTTAAAATTGAGTAGGCTTGATAGACTTGGCCAGACTTCTATTTCCGGACATTTGCTTACCCGTTGATATTGTTTGATTATCTTTCCGTTTCTAATCGATGATCTCGGTTCTAAAACCTGAACATCATTTGTGTCTACAAGCAAAGCCTTTACTTCTGACGCGAAACAAAGATGACCATTGGAATCTTTTCCGAAATAAAGAGGAGCAACCCCATATGTATCGCGTGATAAAACAAGGCTTGAGTTCCTAACCATTGCGTAAGCTTCTCGATTAGTTCGAAAAGCGTCTTTGGCAATATCTTTTTTGAGAAGGTCCAAACATTGTCCTTGGGAATTGCTGCCACTGATAATTCTCAAGGATACCTCACCCTGACTTTTAATATCCTTATTATGTCCACCACGGTGATATATTTTGCTCAACATTTTAGAAACAAGAAGTTCATTATTTCCGTTGGAAATCCCGACGATTCCAGCCATTGAAAACCCTCCAAAACGATTTGGCTATTATACCATAGAGGGGATCTGCGTTTCAAATTCCCGTGTGCAAGGGAAATAACAAAAAAAGAGGAAGTTCCAATACAATAGGTTTTGCTTACAAATCTATGCGAGAAAGGAACTTTCAATGACAAAAGATGTCAAGATAAGTATAACTATCGAAATCGAAAATGGTCAAAAGAAGAGAGCCGAATTTGTGATTCAATCGGACCATTTTGAGCAACGATTGATGGAAATCCAGAAACAAATTGGGGAGATGACAGGGAAGGCGGTACTAGAAAGTTATGATGATCAGATCCGGAAAAAAGAAGCCAAGGGATTGAAAGTACTTGGTCGAGAGACGCGGCTCGTAACGATGGAATGCGGAGAAGTAGAGATCAAGCGGCGGGTATATCAACAAAAAGATGGGAAGAGGTGGAAACCATTAGATGAACTATTCGAGTTGGAGAAATATCAGCGCCGAGATGAGAAAGTGATGGAGCGGAATTGTGTGATAGCGGCGCAATCAACTGATCGGCGGTCAGCGGAAATCAACAGTTATCTGAATGAGAAAGCGATCAATGCATCGACGATTGGGCGAGATGTCAAAAGGGTAGGGGGCAAAATTGCAGCCTAAGACAAAGCCATTCGAGAAGTCTATGGGAAAGACATCAACGTCCCGGACACTTTGAAAACTTTGTATCAAGACGGATTCGATGTGGTTGCAAAAGAGCTTCAGAGGTTGAAAGACAAGGGATCGGCTTCCGCAAGAAAAGCCAAAAATCGCTGTTTTGAATATTTGAAAAGCCATCAAGATGAAATCTTGCCGTCATCTGCACGGGAATTGCCCTATGAGAATCTGTCCGGTCTCGGATGCATGGAATCGAATGTCGGAAAATCCATTGCGATCCGCATGAAAACCCGAGGGCGCAGCTGGTCGCGATCCGGCGCGGAAGCAATGGTGGCCATCCTTTCCCATATCACGGAATTGTCTGATCATACCTTCCGATACCAAGAGATCAAAGCAAAATCTCGTGCTTTGAGAAGAAAATAATCGAAGACTTTTGAATATTGCGGCCAGCATGCTTCTTTTCCCATTGTGAATACCGGAAAAGCTTCCGTCCCTTATTTCGACCTTTTTAGGAATATAATTCATTCAGGACTTCTTTCTTAAATGATTTCCATGGAAATTTGAAACAGATACCGATAATTTTAAGTTTTAACATTGAAACCCTTTGATCATGTCGGTAAAATTCAGGAATCGATCCTGCGGATCAAGGTTGAGTGCCTTCATAATAGAACGATCCGCCTCTTCAGGGACATTCAAACCCAACTGAATCGGAGAAGTCAAAGCATCCAAAGCTAATCGTTCGATCGCTTCTGGCGGAATTCTGCCAGTAATCGCCCGATAAAAGACCGCTCCCATTTGATAGATGTCCGTCCAAGGTCCCTGTCGATCAAAATCGCGATATTGTTCCAAAGGAGCATACCCTGGTTTAATTGTCAACGGAAATTCGGTCATATTTCGATTGAAAGCGAATCGTGAAGATCCGAAATCAAGCAATTTTGTCTCTCCGTTCTGACACAAAAAGATGTTATCCGGAGCAACATCGCGATGAAGGAGTCCGGCTTGATGAACTTCCGCCAACGCCCTCATGATCGGCAATAAAATTTCCCAGCTTTCTTCAAATGAAATTCGGTCGCCTTTTATATCCAAATAATTTTTCAATGACACGCCCTCGACATATTCCATCACAAAATAGGCTGTCCCATTTTCAAAAAAATAATCGTCGATTTGAACAATATTGGGATGTTGATTAAACTCCATCAAAATTTTTACTTCCTCGCAGAAATACTCCATTCCGCGAATCACCAGATCCGAATAATTTACTGCATCGGGAATCATTTCAAGATTATTCCGTCGAACATATTCAGAGGGAAAATATTCTTTAATTGCCACTTTTTTATTTTTATCTAAATCGAAGCATAAATAGGTGATCCCAAAACTCCCTTGTCCCAACAGCTTACCGACGACAAAATGTCCATTTAATACAGAACCCGGAAGGATCTGCTGGGCGGCAAATTGCGGACAACTCCCGTTACCACAGCCGCAGAATGGGCAGACGGTTTCCGATTTTTTCTCATTAAAACAAAATGGGCAGATCGAGTAGGGGATTGAATATGCATTCTTCATAATAGAATAAGGCAAGCGTTTTTTCTCTCTAAATATTTGACAAACTGATAATAAACCATATAATTAGCCCGACCAAGAAAAAGATCAAAACAAAAAACAACCAATAAGGAATGTCCTTTTTTTCGGATTTGGATTGATTGAAATTGATTTGAATCATCCGGGTAGTATTTTCATCCGAATCGGATGGATTCATTTCCGAATAAGGCGGAGTCTGCACCGATTGATTCGGCTTTATTGGATTCAACGGCATAGGCTGGAGCGGAACCACAGGATCGGGCATCGTTAGTGCTCTGGCAAAATCATCCATCGTGCGGAATCGAAATACAATTTGAGGAGATAAAGCGCGCATAATAGCATAGTCCGCATTATTTGGTAAGATGCAGCCTAATTGTAGTGGTGACTTGATTTCATCTTTCATATATCGAGAAGGAGCGTCAGGTGGAACAATACCCGTAAGTGTTCGGTAAATCGTTGCGCCCATCGCATAAACATCTGTCCATGGACCTTGTGCCGATTGGCTTGTATATTGCTCCATAGGGGCATAACCAGGTTTTACAACTGTACGAATGCTTTGTGTTTCCAAAAATGTGTGGTAACGGGCAGCACCAAAATCCATTAACTTTACTTGTCCATCATTTGTCACATAAATATTATCCGGTGCGATATCGCGATGGAGCATCCCTTCATGATGAACTGCGCTGAGAGCTTTCATCACCGGTAACAATAAAGAAACCGTCTCTGGAAAGCTCAGTTTTCCGCTCCGGCAGTTCAGATAATCTTTAAGCGACCGTCCTTCCAAGAATTCCATTACAAAATAACCGGTACCATTTTCAAAAAAGAACGCCAAAATATTGACAATGTTAGGTTGGTTGCCTAAATGGGAAAGGATTTGGGCTTCTTTATTAAAGGTTTCGACCCCTTTTTTAAAGATTGCTTGATTTTCGTCGGACGCCGCTTGAACGACTCCATTTTGTCGTACCGCGATACCGGCGGGAAAATATTCTTTGATAGCCACTCGGGAATGGGAGGCCAAATCATATCCCAAATAAGTAATGCCGAATCCCCCTTGCCCTAAGGGTCTGCCAATCAGGTATCCCTCGTGAAGAATCGTTCCGGGCATAAGGAGATGTTGTTTTTTTTCGACAGAACTGTTATCAAATCCGCAATAGGGACAAGGATCGATTCCATTCGTTCCGGAAAAACAGTTATAACAAATTTGTTGATTCGACAAAAAAGCCTCGGAATACTAGGGTAATTATTCTTCTATCCAAGTAATTTTATCATCGTGCCGATGGTGCCGATAAAACCGATTTTCGCGTCTTACGATTATCCGTTTTCATTGTCTCTCATCCCTTTCAAAAACGAAAAACAAAACCAGCCAGCTTTTTGGTCGATAAAAAAGCTGTTTTTTTACGAAAATCTCGAGGAAAACCTGTTTTTCTCGATTCAAATTATCCGATTATGACAAAAAAAGCCGTAAAAGTCCGGATTTGATATAATATTCTCAAACTATTAGGGATAACCCTTTAAATATCAGAAAAGGATAAGAATGATGGAAAGCATAATTGAGCAGGTTTATGGACGCGAAATACTGGATTCACGTGGTAATCCTACCGTTGAAGTCGAAGTGGTATTAATGGATGGTAATTACGGTCGTGCGGCAGTACCCTCGGGTGCATCAACCGGTATTCATGAAGCGCTGGAACTCCGCGATGGTGATAAGAAGCGCTATCTTGGAAAAGGAACCCAAAAAGCGGTTGAAAATGTCAACGAGATAATCGCCGACGAAATTATCGGCATGGATGCTACTGAACAAATGGAAATCGATCAAGCATTGATTGATTTGGATGGTACTCCCAATAAATCCAAGTTGGGTGCAAATGCAATTCTGGGAACTTCTCTGGCAGTTGCCAAAGCAGCCGCAAATTCGCTAAGCCTCCCGCTGTACCGCTATATCGGCGGCGTCTGGGCACACACTTTACCAGTCCCGATGATGAATATTCTGAACGGCGGAGCGCACACCGGTTGGCAGTCGACGGATGCACAGGAATTTATGGTTATGCCTTTTGGCGCTGAGTCATTTGCCGAAGGGCTGCGATGGGGTGCCGAAATCTATCATTCGTTGAAATCCGTCCTCAAAAGTCGCGGATATACTACCCTCGTCGGTGATGAAGGCGGTTATGCTCCGGCATTGAAAGCGAACGTGGAAGCGGTCGAAGTAATTTTGGAAGCCATCGAAAAAGCCGGTTATAAAGCGGGCGTCGATGTTGCCATTGCTCTCGATCCGGCGGCATCCGAGCTTTATGATGAAGAGACAAAAAAATACAACCTTCGCAAAGAAGGAAAAATGTTATCCAGCGAAGAAATG
>Ga0209203_1001417_pt1 | contig 17681 bp, 16 predicted proteins | sample AD_UKC109_MetaG_FD_184423 | JGI IMG/M metagenome (GOLD analysis project Ga0209203, IMG submission 184423) | Active sludge microbial communities of municipal wastewater-treating anaerobic digesters from Hong Kong - AD_UKC109_MetaG (SPAdes)... | ecosystem: Engineered > Bioreactor > Anaerobic >... | reverse complement strand
TTACCTGAGCTGAAAGTTCAGAGGGAAGTTGTAACGTACCCTTACGGCTTTGTCACGCTGTCTTCCCGGTTTCCACCTGGGAGAGGAAGAAACAACACGCACGGCTTCTTTGTCTATGCTGGGGTCAACACCACGCAATACGGTAACATTTTTGACATACCCGTCGGCATCTACAATAAAACTCAGAACCACACGACCCTGAACACCATTTTCTTTAGCTACTTCAGGATAAACGATACGTTCAAATACCCATTTTGTAAAGGTGTTTTCATCACCGCCCATAAAGGAGGGTTTTTCTTCCACAATGGCCAAAGGAATTTCTTCTTCTTCAACGGCCTCTTCCTCTGAGTATTCAATATAATCACGAATTTCTACAGCAAAATTGGCATCGTCTTCTGTTTCAATAAAAATATCCTCTTCAATGGTGATGTCATCATCAACAATCTCGATGGCGTCTGAAAGCACAGGTGCTTTTGGCATTTCAGGGGGCGGGGGAGGTGTTTCCATGGTAATGGGGATCTGCTCTTCTTCAATAATCTGCTGAACATCTGCAGTAAGCATACTGATGTCCTTGTCGTAAGTTCTGTACTCGAAAGCAGCCAGGACTACAAGAAGAGCAAAAATCAATCCTACTTCAATAAAAAGAACTCTCTTGTTTTCAAGATTTGCCTTTGAACTTTTCTTAGTTTCCATTGTAATTAAACGTTAATTTTGTGGACCATGTCGGAATCGAACCGACGACCTCGTGCATGCCATGCAAGCGCTCTAGCCAACTGAGCTAATGGCCCATCAAGGCTTGCAAATGTAAACAAAATATTTTAAAAAACAATTTCGTACTTTTGCCGCGTTACTAGGCAAAAATATGATACTTTTTCACATTCACAATACAAATTTTAAGATTAGCAACAGACGTGCCATAAAATCCTGGATAACGGCTGTATTGGGCAATTACGGAAAAAAACCGGGAGATATCAATATAATATTCTGTGATTCCGCGTATTTGTTGGAAATAAACAAAAAGTACCTGCAGCATGATTATTGCACGGACGTAATCACTTTTCCCTATACAGGCGAGAAAAGCGCAAAAATGGACGGAGACATTTTCATAGATGTAGAAACGGTTCGGTTAAACGCAAAGAAGTACGGACAAACTTTTGAAAACGAAATGTTAAGGGTCATAATACACGGAATATTGCATTTAGCCGGAAAAGATGATTCTACAAATGAACAGCAAGCAGAAATGACAAATGCCGAAGATGCTGCGCTGCGCATATTTAAAGGAAAACAGGAAAATGAAATTTGAATACGACATAATTGTTGTAGGAGCGGGTCACGCGGGGTGTGAAGCTGCCTATGCAGCGGCAAAACTCGGATCAAAGACACTTCTGGTTACCATGGATATGGCAAAAATGGCTCACATGTCCTGTAATCCGGCAATGGGGGGAATAGCAAAGGGTCAGATAATCAGAGAAATAGATGCGCTAGGAGGGGCTATCGGACTTGTGACCGACAGAAGTACCATACAATTTCGAATGTTAAACAAATCAAAAGGACCTGCAATGTGGAGCCCCAGGGCACAATGTGACCGAATGCAATTTTCCGCAGAATGGAGGCACGTGCTTGAAAATACCCCGGGGCTGTATATATGGCAGGATCAGGTCGTAGCATTAATCTTTGATGGAGAGAGGGTTTGCGGTATTAAAACAGAATTCGGACAGGATTTTTTCGCAGGCGCTGTAATTCTTACAAACGGTACATTTTTAAACGGAGAAATCTTTATTGGATGGAAATCAACTCCGGCAGGACGTATGGGTGAGCCGCCGGCAATAGGGTTGAGTAAACAGTTAAAGGATAGAGGAATAGCGGTGGAAAGAATGAAAACGGGAACACCTCCGAGAATAGATGGACGCACCGTAGATTTCTCAAAACTGGATTTGCAGCCGGGTGATACGAATCCAAAAAAATTCACTTTCCTGGAAGAACCGTCTGCCATCCAAAAATGCGGAACACAAAAACATTGTTATATAATTTATACAAATTCAGCGGTTCACGAAAAGCTGAAAGAAGGATTCAATGATTCACCGCTTTTCGCAGGAAGAATTGGAGGGAAGGGCCCCAGGTATTGTCCAAGTATAGAAGACAAGTTGAAAACCTTTGAAGGAAAAGAACAACACCCGCTGTTTTTGGAACCGGAGGGCTGGAATACGCATGAATATTATTTGCAAGGATTTTCATCTTCATTGCCAATAGACATTCAGTATCAGGCGTTTAGAAAAATCAGCGGATTCGAAAACGCTGTTTTTTACCGGCCTGCTTACGCAATTGAATACGATTACTTTCCACCCACACAATTATTGCATTCTCTGGAAGTAAAAATGATACCCTTTTTGTATTTTGCCGGTCAGATAAACGGAACAACAGGATACGAGGAAGCAGCAGCACAAGGAGTCATGGCAGGTATCAATGCGCATCGCAAACTCAACGGTATGGATCCGATAATACTAAAAAGGGATCAGGCATATATTGGAGTACTCATTGATGATTTGATAACAAAAGGAGTGGATGAACCGTACAGGATGTTTACTTCAAGAGCGGAACACAGAATATTGTTAAGACAGGATAATGCAGATGAAAGATTGACTTCTTTGGGTTACGAATTGGGTCTTGCGGAAAAATCCCGATACGAGCAATTCAAAGCAAAAATTCAAAAAAGAGATGCATTGCTTGAATGGCTTGAAGAAAACTCAATGAAGCCTGAAGATGCAAACTCAATATTAAAGGCGGCAAACACCACACCAATAGAAACAAAAAAGAAATTTTCGGAGCTATTGTCCCGTCCACAAGTTTCGTGGAGTACAATCAGGGAATTTGTTCCACGTGGAACACTTTGTGATTCGGATCCTTTTTCTGAAGAAATATACGAATCGGTAGAAATTGCGATCAAGTACAGGGGATATATTGAGAGAGAGGCCGCTTTTGCTCAAAAAATACTTAGACTGGATTCTGTGACGATACCTGAAAAGTTTGATTACAGCACGATAAATTCATTGTCTACCGAGTCCAGACAAAAGCTTTTGCGAATAAGACCAAAGACTATCGGTCAAGCTTCAAGGATTCCCGGAGTTTCTCCTGCGGACATTTCTGTTTTACTGCTGTATTTGGGGCGATAAAAATTTGCAAAGCGCTGACAGTAAATCAAAAAGTATTTTCTATTTAAATTAAAGGTGCACAATTCTTCTGAAAATGCTGAATGGAGGACTAAAAAAAATGTGCTACTTTTGTCAATTTGTATATCTAACAATTTAACATTTATTGTGAAACGATTCCTTTTTTGGCTCACCTTTATTATGATGTTTGTACCGGCATTTGCCCAACAGCAGATGGTGCAAACCGTAAAAGGAAGGGTAGTGGATCAAGTATCAGGTCAGCCCCTGGTAGGAGTTGCCGTAGTTGTAAACAACAGCGGCTACCTTACCACCTATAGTGATATTGACGGATATTACAATGTTCCGAACGTCCCTGTGGGAAGAATCACTGTGCTTTTCTCAAGTATTGGAATGGAGACCATTTACATGGAGAATATTGCATTGAATTCCGGAAAAGAGCTGGTCCTGAATGTAAAAATGAGAGAAGACGTGCTGACTGTTGAGGAATTGGTGATTACTGCAGAAAGGGACAAACTGCGTCCGGTGAATGAAATGGCCTCGGTTTCCGGAAGGACTTTTTCCGTTGCCGATGCAGAAAGATATGCCGGAGCCATGAATGATATTTCAAGAATGGCACAAAATTTTGCCGGTGTTGGCACGCCCAACGATTCGAGCAACGATATAGTGGTTCGGGGGAATTCGCCTTTTGGTTTGTTATGGCGTATGGAAGGTGTAGATATATACAATCCCAACCATTTTGCTGACGGAGGAGCTACCGGTGGGGCTATCAGTATGTTGAATGTGAACACTTTGTCCAACTCGGATTTTTATACCAGTGCCTTTCCGGCGGAATACACAAATGCGTATTCGGGTGTCTTTGACATCCATTTGCGTGAAGGAAATTACGACGTACACGAATTTACCGGGCAATTGGGGATTAACGGTCTGGAATTTGGGGTGGAAGGCCCTATCTCAAAAAGTTTAAAAGCCTCATATTTAGCTTCTTACAGGTATTCTTTTCTGGATGCACTGGCATATCTGGGTTTTGAATTCGGCACCGGTTCTGCGGTTCCGCGCTACCAGGACTTTACGGCTAAAGTAAATATCCCCACACCCAAAAGCGGAACATTTTCACTTTTTGCCATAGGTGGTTTAGGGAACGTAAGTATTGTAAACGGAGAATCCGATTTTTACAATTACGGAGATGATATTGCCACACAGTCCGGAATGGGCGTGGTGGGTATACAATATAAGAAAACGCTCGGGCACAACCAGTCATTAAACGTTTCCCTGGCCAGTTCGCTGTCTTCCTTCTCGGCCCAAATCGATTCCCTGAATTCCACTTCTCTTCAAAAGGAACGGAGTCAGGATGCCTTGCTGATGAGGGAATTTCAAAGCATACAGGCCGTTCACAATGCAAAACTGGGGAGTCGACTCTCCATGCGTTCGGGTGTGACAGGTAAAAGGGTGGCTTACAAGTTTATATCCAATGATTATTCGCAGACAACGTACCCCAAAGACGTGAACGAAGTAGGGTATACTTTTCAATTACAGGGTTTTTCTGAACTGTCTTACAGAGCTACCGCAAAATTGACATTGGATGCCGGTGTGAATGCGCAGTTCCTCATACTCAACCAAACCTGGAACATCGATCCGCGGGTGGGGGTTTCCTGGAAATTCAAGGATAAACACGAACTGACTTTTGGATACGGTTTGCACAGTCAATACCAGGGTCTGGAAATATATATGACCAAATTGTTTTCACAGGCTGTTGACAGCAAGATTTATCCGAACAAATATTTGGACATGACAAGGGCCCATCACCTGGTTTTGGGGTATCAGTGGCGTCTCGCCCCGGCAACGCGATTGAAAGCCGAAGTATATTATCAATACCTGTACAACATTCCTGTGGATCTTTATGAACCGTATTATTCGGTGATCAACCTTGGCGGTATGCAATTTGATAAATACGGCAGGGTATATGTAAGTGACGGAACAGGTTACAATTATGGATTGGAACTCACGCTGGAACGTTTTCTCTCGCAAGGTTGGTATTATATGGTTACGGCTTCTGTGTTTGAAAGCAAATTCAGAAGCATTGACAACATTTTGAGAAATACCAGGTATAATGGTAATTTTGTCTCCAACTTGTTGATAGGCAAAGAGTTTGAAATCACCAAAAACCCTTCGGCAAAAAACATTTGGTCTTTCGGGGGAGACATCAAATTTGCACTTGCAGGGGGTCAACGTTATATTCCGGTAGATCTGGAAGCGTCCAGGGCGAGCAAAGCAACGGTGTACATCTACGAGGAAGCATATGTTCCGCAGCATCCGTTTTATATGCGGGGAGACTTAAAGGCATGGGCCAAAATTCAGCAAAGGAATATTACACACGAAATAGGTGTTGAGATACGAAATTTCACTAACCGGAAAAACGTGTATTCATACGAATATGATGTGAAACTGGAAGACATGAAAACAACGTACCAAACCGGGTTGCTACCGCTGGGTTACTACAGGATAACATTCTGATATTCAGTCTAAAGGAAGGTAAAATATGCTTTCTTCCGTTTCCAATCCGGGAACCTTATCTTTAAAAAATCCCCATCCTTGTAAATAAGAATCAACAAGGAGCTCTTTTACGTGTGCATAAGGTTTGTAAAGCACCTGTCCTTCTTCCGGGTAACAGAACCAGGGCGGAATTACAAATCCTTTTCTAAACAGGCATTCCTCAAGTGCAAAATGAAACATGGGTTCGGGCCACAGAAAAACAAATTTCTGTTTTCGGGCGTCTTTAAGATATTGTCCGTAAAGAACTTTCGGGTTGATAGCCGTGACTCCGGGTACGGTTTTATTTTGGATCACAGGCTCAGGGATACGCACCGGCGTTGTAAAACCTCTTTTATGATAAAAAATCTGTAATTCAGAAGTTGCCGGATAAAGCAGGCAAAATGACGTGTTTTCAACCGCCCGGGAAAGCAAACGGGAACCAAACCCTTTTCCCTGTTGAGAAGGATGTGTGGCCAATCCGTACAGGTAAAAACCATTTAAAAGGACTTTGCCTTCTTTTATTAGTGTCAGGGGGAATAAGGTAATGAAAGACCTACCCTGGTCATCGTAGAGAACCGATCCGAGTTTCAGGCAATATTGAGTGACAAAATCCGCATAAACAGGCGGATCCTTAAAAGCAGCACTCCAGATTTCCCGGAGTGCTGTTTTGTCCTGTTCACTTGCCTTTCGTATCACTGTAAATATCGGCTATGATCTTTTCGTAATGCTTGTTTAATTGCGTCCTGCGTAATTTAAGGGTCTGTGAAAGCAGGCCGTTAGCCGTAGTCCATTCATCATCCACAAGCCGGAAAAACTTAATCTGTTCGTGAGGGGCAAGAGATTTGTTTATGCGTTCTATTTCTTTGCGGATCAAATCATTCACCTTTTTTGTTGTGTACAAATTATCCACGTCCTGAAATACCATTTTGTGGTGTGCGGCCCAATCCTGTACCAATACGCCGTTGGGAATTATTATGGCAGAGGCCACCTTTTCATTGCTGCCAATAACCAGGGAGTTTTCAATATACGGAGATTCGTTAAGTTTGTTCTCAACAAGTTGAGGCGCCACGTATTTTCCGTTGGAAAGTTTGAAAATCTCTTTTTTACGATCGGTTATACGCAGAAAAATGCCATTAACCATTTCTCCGACATCACCGGTATGGAACCAGCCATCACTGTCAATGGCTTCGCGGGTTGCCCCGGGATCTTTGTAGTACCCCATCATTACGTGAGGGCCCCGGGTAAGAATCTCTCCGTCAGGGGCAAACTTCACCTCGGTTCCCTCCATGATTTTTCCGACTGTTCCGATTTTCCGAATTCTGTCTTTGGGATTGTTAACGGCAATTACGGGGGCCGTTTCTGTAAGTCCGTATCCTTCATAAATGTACATCTTTGCTGCTGAGAAAAGCCGTATGATACAGGCGCGTATGGAAGATCCGCCGGTTACTATCAGCATTTCGTGACCGCCCAGGTTGGCCCTCCATTTGCTATATACCAGTTTGTCAAACAGTTTGTTAAGAGTTACACGCCAGAAGGTCAGGTTTTCATAATCAAATGTATTGCCAAAATTCCAGGCCCATTTGTAAATGATTTTTTTAATTCCCGTAAGGCTTTTACCGGCATCTTCCAATTTTTTGTACATCATTTCAATAACCCTGGGAACGGCACAAAAACCGTCTGCCTGAATCTCTTTCAGGTCACGGGCAATGGTTCCCATGTTTTCTGCATAATAAATGCTGATCCCTAAAGACTGGAATTCATAGTTCATGGTCCTTTCGTAGATGTGGCATAAAGGCAGAAAACTCAGGTAACGATGTGAAGAGTTCATTACCTGCTGAGCCGCATGTCCAAGGAAGTTAAAGACAATACTGCTGTGTGCATGCATGACTCCTTTTGGTGTTCCCGTAGTTCCGGAAGTATAAATGATGGTAAGAAGGGTGTCGGGCGTGATGGTTTTCCTATTCTCTTCAATTACCGGACTCCATTTGTCTTTGTTTTTTTCGCCTGATAGACGGATCTCCTCAAGATTTCGGACGTTTTCCACTTCATCTATGGTAAAGATCATAGGCGGGTTTTCCAATTTGGAAATGACGGGCGCCAGATGCTTATACAAAGCGGCCGTTCCTATAATCATGACCTTTGCGTCTGAATGCGGTATGATATAAAGGTAATCGTCTTCACTTAAAGTAGTGTAAACCGGCACATGAACCAAACCGGAAAGTGCAGTTCCCATGTCTGTAAAATTCCACTCGGGACGGTTATTCATGACTGTTATAACCTTATCTCCCGGTTTTAGGCCCAGTTCCAAAAAGCCGAATGCGAACGAGTGTGATATTTCGGAATACTCCTTTGAACTGTATTTTTTCCATGAGCCATTCACTTTTCCTGCCAGGATATCTTCTTTAGGATAAGTAACCTGCAGACGTTCCAACAAGTCAAAAAGCCTGGTGATTTTTACTTCTTCGTTCATAATAAAGTATTTTTTAAATCGTTTACAAATGCGTCAATATGAGATTTTCGGGTATTGAAAGAACACATCCAGCGAACTTCCCCGGTAGCTTCATCCCATGTATAAAAGAAATGTTTTTCAGCAAGTTTTTCACGTGCCTTTTCCGGAATAATGGCAAATACCGCATTGCTTTCCACTTTTTGCGTAATGGTCACTCCGGGAATATCGCGTGTTTCAACAGCCAGGTACCGGGCCATGGCATTGGCATAACGGGCATTGTCCAGCCACAAGTCGTTTTCCAGGTATGCCAGGTATTGAGCCGCGACGTAACGACCCTTGGAAAACAATTGCATGGATTGTTTTCTGATATACATAAAGTTTTCAGCGTGTTCAGGATGGAAAAACACAACGGCTTCACCCATTAGCATTCCGTTTTTTGTGCCTCCGAAAGACAAAGCATCCACACCTGCCTTAACGGTAATATGATCCAACGGAACATCAAGATAAGCCGCTGCATTGGCAAGCCTGGAGCCGTCCATATGCAGGTACATCTGATACCGGTGAGCCAGATCCGCCAGGGCCTTAATTTCTTCCGGAGTATAAACGGTTCCCAGTTCTGTGGTTTGGGAAATGGAAATGACTTTTGGCTGTGAATGGTGTTGAAAACCAAAGCCTTGCAAAAAGGGCTTTACAAGAGCCGGGGTCAGTTTCCCGTTTTTTGTTTCCACGGGTATGAGTTTGCAACCCGTAAAACGTTCAGGAGCACCGCACTCATCCTGATTGATGTGTGCCGTGCGTGCACATATCACGGAATGATAAGGTTGTGTAAGCGCTTGAAGGCAAAGAACATTTGCCCCGGTGCCGTTGAAAACAAAAAAAACACTGGTTTGCTGACCGAAAAAACTTCGGAACAGGTCAGCGGCCCGTTCCGAATATTCGTCTTCTCCATAGGAGAGTTGATAATCATCGTTTGCTTCCTCTATAGCCTTTAGTACAAGAGGATGCACACCGGAATGATTATCGCTTCCGAAGCTGGTTCTCATTTACGAGATCAGTTTCCCGTAGGCGGCGGCATCAAGCAATGCTTCCACTTCCTCCGGGGCTGTCATTTTTATTTTGACCATCCATCCTTCGCCGTATGGATCTTTATTGACTAATTGGGGATCTCCTTCCAGGGCCTCGTTCACTTCTTCGACTGTTCCGGATAACGGCATGAAGGCATCGGCAACGGTTTTAACCGCTTCTATGGCACCAAAGACTTCATCTTTGTCCATCGTTTCACCAATAGTTTGAATATCAACAAAAACAATGTCGCCTAATTGAGCCTGTGCATGTTCGGTAATACCTACAATTGCCAGATCTCCTTCAATTTTTACCCACTCATGTTCTTTCGTGTACTTGAGATTTTCCGGAATGTTCATAGTTATAAGAATTAATAATGATTAGTTGTACAAATATAGTGATTAAAATAATTATAAAATCTTAAGAGAATGCCTGATCAATTCTTCCAGACTGTAAGAAGGGTTCTCTTTTTGAAGCCGGGCAAGCACTTTTTCTACGGCTGACCTTTGAAATCCCAACTGCTGCAATGCTGCGGCAGCTTCCGTGCCGGTTTCTGAAACAGGTTGAGGAGAACTGCCTGATGCAGAGGATTCAAGTCCAACTTTCATCATTTTGTCTTTCAATTCTATGATCATCCTTTCTGCTGTTTTGGTGCCGATACCCTTAATGCTTTTTATTCTGACCACATCAGAAGTTATCAAAGCATCCCGGATTTCTTCATTGCTCATGGCTGAAAGGATCATTCGGGCCGTATTCGGACCCACTCCGGAAACACTGATTAAAAGACGGAAAATTTCGCGTTCATCCCGGGTGGCGAAGCCGTATAGTAAATGGGCATCTTCCTTGACCAGCAAATGCAGCCATAAAAGGATGTCTTTTTGCGTATGTATGGCAGAGTAAGTTTGTAGCGATATCATTATGTGGTAACCGATCCCGGAGGTTTCAACAACAGCTTGCGTTGGATCTGCATGCACCACGGATCCCTTTATGTATTCATACATTTTAACGGTATTTTATGCACACTGCAAATATACATTTATTATCTTTGAACCATGAATATATCACAAATCAGGGCTCAATTTCCTGCCCTGCAACAGAAAGTGTACGGAAAGCCTCTTGTTTACCTGGATAACAGCGCCACTACACAGAAACCGGAATCGGTTCTGGAAGTGCTCAGGGAAATGAACGGAGGGATTAACGGCAACATTCACAGGGCTGTTCATTACCTCAGTGTCGCATGTACCGAAAGGTATGACAAAGCACGTAAGACCATCCGGGATTTTATCAATGCCGCTTCTGAAAATGAAATTATTTTTACAGCCGGAACAACCGCTTCGTTGAACCTGCTGGCTTTTTCTTTTGGACAAACGTACGTCCGCCCCGGAGACCGTGTGGTCATCACACAGACCGAGCATCATTCCAATATTGTTCCCTGGCAAATGATGTGTCAACGTATGGGTGCATTGCTGGAAGTCTGGGAAATGGATCACACCGGAGCGCTTGACCCCAAAAAACTGGAACAAATACTGGACAAACCGGGAGACCCGCCGAAATTGTTGGCCATAACACACATTTCCAATGTTTTGGGAATAGTGAATCCGCTTGAAGAAATCATTCGCATTGCCCATTATTACCAGGTTCCCGTGGCTGTGGACGGTGCCCAGGGGATCGTCCATCAAAAAGTGGACGTAAGGCAGATGGATGCCGATTTTTATGTGTTTTCGGGACATAAGCTTTATGGACCTACGGGAACAGGTATCCTGTACGGAAAAGAAAAATACCTGGAAGAAATGGTTCCGTGGCAGGGAGGAGGAGATATGATAGAAAGTGTCTCGTTGGAAAAAGGCACTACCTATGCACAGCTTCCCTTGAAATTTGAGGCCGGAACAGCCAACTTTACGGGAGTGGCCGGACTTGGGGCTGCTGTGGAATTTGTTCAGGGACTGGACAACGGAAGCATAGAGGAATATGAAAAAACCCTGACGGAAAAAGGGCTGCAATTGCTCCGGGAAATTGACGGATGCACCATTTACGGCATGCCCGGAACCTATTACGGTCAGGTGTATGAAAAAATACCCGTTTTTTCCATGTCCATCGAAGGTGCACATCCCTCCGACATTGCTATGATGCTGGATAAAATGGGAATAGCGGCCCGTTCCGGAATGTTGTGTGCCGAGCCTTTGCTGGCGCGACTTAACCTGACTTCCGTTCTGCGTGCATCCTTTGCCTTGTACAACACAGTGGAAGAACTCCATTTTTTTGTGGATTCTTTAAAAAAAGTACTTAAGATACTTCGTTAAAGCATCATATTTATGACCATACAGGAAAAGCAGCAAAAGGTGGTGGAAGAATTTTCCTTTTTGGAAGATTGGATGGATAAATACGAATACCTGATTGAACTGGGTAAAAACCTACCCCCTCTGGACGATAGTTCCAAACAGGAAAAGAATCTTATAAAAGGATGTCAGTCAAGGGTTTGGCTTGATGTCAGAAGAGAGAACGGAAAACTCTTCTTCAAGGCAGATAGCGATGCTCTGATTACCAAAGGAATCATATCCCTGCTCGTTCAGGTTTTTTCTGGACATACACCGCAAGAAATCCTGGATTCGAATATGGATTTTATTGAAAGGATAGGACTTAAGGATCACCTGTCCCCCACCAGGGCCAACGGGTTATTGTCTATGATACAACAGATTCAAATGTACGCCCTTGTTGCAAACACTGAAAAACCCTCTTGAATGGAATTGGAAAACAACATCAGATTGGCTCTGAAACAGGTTTTTGACCCCGAAATCCCCGCCAACATAGTAGACCTGGGGTTGATATACGGTATTGAGATAGGAACGCAGACAGAAGAAGGTTCTCCGGTAACAGTCACAATGACTTTAACGGCCCCCAATTGCCCCATGGCGGATGAGGTTGTGGAAGACGCCCGCATAGCGGTCAGCCAGGTTCCCGGGGTCTCCCGGGCAACCGTTAACCTTACTTTTGATCCTCCGTGGGATCCTTCACGCATGAGCGAAGAAGCTCTTTTGGATACCGGACTTTACGGGATGTTTTAAAGTCAGGGTTCTATGCATACGGCATACCTTCTTTTGGGGGGCAATATGGAAAACAGGGACAAGGTGTTGCAGCAGGCGCTCGATGCTCTGCATGATTTGGGCCGGATTGCCGCTGTTTCTGCACGAAAAGAAACGGAACCATGGGGTTTCAGCCGGCCCGTAAATTCCTTTCTGAATCAGGCGGTATGTCTGGAAACGGAACTGAATCCGGAATTGTTAATGGAAAAATGCCTGGAAATTGAACACAAACTGGGCAGAGTCCGTAAGCAGACGGTATATCCGGAGGACAGCCCGAAATCATACGAGTCCCGGCTTATAGACATTGATATCTTGCTTTATGACAGGGTAAAAATAAACACAAAAACCCTTATCCTGCCCCATCCTCGTTTAAAAGAAAGGCCGTTTGCCATGGAATTGCTGGAAGAGATTCTTCCAAAAAACCTATCTTTGGAGGATTTTTACTAAACGATTTATGACACAGGAAGATTTATTCAAGAACATTATTGCCCACGCCAAGGAATACGGGTTCATTTTTCCGTCCAGTGATATTTATGACGGATTGGGTGCCGTTTACGATTACGGTCAAAACGGCGTGGAATTGAAAAACAATATAAAAAAATACTGGTGGGATTCGCTGGTGAGAATGTATGACAACATTACCGGTCTGGATTCAGCCGTTTTCATGCACCCAAAGGTTTGGGAGGCGAGCGGTCACGTTTCCGCTTTTAATGATCCTCTGATAGATAATAAGGACTCGAAAAAACGCTATAGGGCCGATGTTTTGCTGGAAGATTACATTGCCAAGCTTGAGGAAAAGATCAATAAGGAAGTTGTCAAAGGGAAAAAGCGTTTCGCAGAAGCTTTTGATGAAGAACAATTCCGTGCCACAAATCCCAACGTGTTGAGGGAAAAGGAAAAAATCGACTCGGTTCGGGGCAAAATGGTAAAAGCCCTGAATGACAATGATCTGGAAGGATTGCGTCAATTGATCGTGGATTGCGGGATCGCATGTCCTGTTTCCGGAACCAAAAATTGGACGGAAGTGAGGAAATTCAATTTAATGTTCAGTACAAAACTGGGGAGCACTGAAGACGGCGCTTCGCAGATTTACCTCCGGCCGGAAACGGCGCAAGGCATATTTGTCAATTTTCTGAATGTTCAGAAAAGCGGAAGAATGAAAATTCCTTTTGGAATTGCACAAATAGGTAAAGCTTTCAGGAATGAGATTGTGGCCAGGCAGTTCATTTTCAGAATGAGGGAATTCGAACAGATGGAACTGCAATTCTTTGTTAAACCCGGGGAAGAAATGAAATGGTACGGGTACTGGAAAGAAATGCGTTTGCGCTGGCATTTATCCCTGGGACTGGGAGAAGAATACTACCGTTACCACGACCACGACAAGCTGGCCCATTATGCCAATGCGGCTTGTGACATAGAATTTCAGTTTCCCTTTGGTTTCAAGGAGTTGGAAGGAATTCATTCCAGGACCGATTTTGACCTTTCGCGTCACGAAGAATATTCGGGACGTAAATTGAGGTATTTCGACCCCGAAACCAACGAAAGTTATATTCCCTACGTAGTGGAAACTTCCATAGGCCTGGACCGTACGTTCCTCTCTGTCTTGTCGGCTTCTTACCGGGAAGAAACCCTGGAAGACGGTGAAACCAGGGTAGTCCTGAGAATTCCTCCTGTTCTGGCACCGGTTAAACTGGCCGTATTCCCCCTGATCAAAAAAGACGGATTGCCTGAAGTGGCACACGAGATCTTAAAAGACCTCCGCCTGGAACACCATTGTCTGTACGACGAAAAAGACAGTATCGGGAAGCGTTACCGCAGGATGGACGCTATTGGAACTCCTTATTGCATTACCGTTGACCATCAAACACTTGAAGACAGAACGGTTACGTTGCGGGACAGGGACACTATGCTGCAGGACAGGGTAGCTATTGATAGTCTGTCCGGGATACTGGATAAAAAACTGAACAGTAAATATTGGCTGGAAAAACTCGTATAAAACATAAAAGCCGGAATATTTTCTGGATTTGCTTCTTTGTGGTCTACCTGGGAGTGTGTACTTATTTTCTGTTTTCAACGGGAGATGCCCTGCCCCAGTTCAAGAAGAACGGTCTGTTTGTCTGGCTGGCTTCATTTCTGGGAGTCCAACCCGATAAAGTATTACATGCCTTGCTTTTTATTCCCATTGTACCTTTGGCATGGGCAGCCGTAAGACCCGGATGGGTCGTTACGAAAATATTTATACTGTGGTCAGGGGTCATTTTTGGCGTGCTAACCGAAATCGTGCAGATATACCTGCCTTACCGTACAGGAGACATAACCGATGTGGCTGCTGATATAGTGGGAAGTGTGCTGGGTATTCCGTTTTTGATTTTGTATTATTGGAAAGATAAAAAAGCTACTTCATTATGAACGATTTGGTATTGTCCGGGTTACTGAACCTGTTTGCGCTCTTTGGAGCGGAGGCGGGAATAGATAAAGAAAAATCAGAAAAGATCATTAAAGCTTATCTGAATCAACATTTTGGCATACGACGGCAGGAAACATACCTGGGATTGTACAGGGACCTGAGGGAACTGTACCAAATGTCCTCGGATTTGGACAAGGATAAGATCATTGAAGGGGTTTGTGACGGGTTGCGAAAAAACATTGAAGTAAAAGAACAATCATTGCTATTGTTGCGGTTTATGGAGTTTGCCGGGATCAACCCGGAAGGGTTTCTGGCACATGAAGACCTGTTCAAAAAAGTAGCCGCACAATTTAACGTAAGCCGGGATGTCTTCAATCATTTTAAAGCGTTTGTCCTGAACCGGGAAACAGAAAAGGTGTTGTCATATACGCCGCGGGAATGGAACGGCAGCTTACAGGTAATTGACCTTCCCGAATCGAATGCCATGGCTTTTACTTACCGTGGCAATGATTCGGTCATGATGAACGATGTCCCCGTTCTTGCCGGTACGTTTCAGTTGTGGCAGCAAAGCGGCGTAATGAAAGGATCTCAGGGTTTGCCGTTGTACTATAGCAATATAAAAGCACTTTTTGAAAAAAAGGATGACAAACACACACCTATTGAGCTTTCCGGAAGGGACATCAATTTCCGTTTTCCGGGAAGTGACAACGGGATGCATAATTTCAGCTTTACCTTGCACTCCGGACAGCTGGTAGCTATCATGGGAGGCAGCGGTGTGGGGAAATCCACTTTGCTGGGTTTGCTGAACGGCAATATCCAACCGCAGGAAGGCCGGATTTTACTTAACGGTCATTCCATTGACAACGCACAAGTACAGAAACTCATTGGGTTTGTGCCTCAGGATGACCTGCTTATTGAAGAATTGACTGTATACAAAAATTTATGGTATACCGCCAAGTTGTGTTTTGACGGAATGTCTGCGGAGGAACTTGATAAACGGGTAATGGATGTCCTGACAGACCTGGGTCTGGCTGCGGCGAAAGATCTGAAGGTGGGATCGCCGCTAAACAAGACTATAAGCGGAGGACAACGAAAAAGACTCAACATTGCACTGGAATTGATCAGGGAGCCGGTGGTGCTTTTTCTGGATGAACCCACTTCCGGGCTCAGTTCCTCAGACTCGGAAAAGGTGATCAACCTGCTCAAAGAACAAACATTCAAAGGACGGTTGGTGGTTGTTAATATCCACCAACCCTCCTCGGACATATACAAACTGTTTGACCGGCTCTGGCTTTTGGACAAAGGCGGATACCCCGTTTACGACGGAAACCCGATTGAAGCAATCACTTATTTCAAAAATGCAGCCCATTATGCGGATGCCGATACCAGCATGTGTTCCACCTGCGGGAACGTAAATCCTGAAATAGTATTGAATATACTGGATTCCAAAGCGTTGGATGATACGGGAAAAATTACGGAAACACGTCGTATCAGTCCGGAAGAATGGCACAACAAATACCTTGAAACAAGATCGCTGGAAGGGGATCCCCAATCGTGCGAAGTTCCCAAAACCAGGCAGAAAAAACCGTCTGCATGGAAGCAATTCCGCATATTTCTTCAGCGAAACATCCATACAAAACTGGCAAATACCCAGTACTTGCTGATCTCACTTCTGGAAGCACCCCTGTTGGCTGTTGTAGTGGCTATGCTGACCAGGTACGCACCTGAAACCGGGTATACGTTACTGGACAATAAAAACCTGGTCTCGTATTTTTTCATGGCCGTCATTGTGGCCATATTCATGGGAATGAGTGTAAGTGCCGAGGAGATTTTCAAAGACCGTTCGTTGCTTAAACGGGAGCGTTTCCTGAAACTGAGCCACAGCGGGTATATCTGGTCCAAAATCATATACCTTACGGGGTTGTCGCTTGTGCAGACACTGCTGTTCATTCTGGCGGGGAACGCCATCATGGGGATTCACGGCATGTTGGGCATTTGGTGGATCATTCTTTTTGCCGCAGCATTGGTGGCAAACCTGACCGGCCTGGTGCTTTCCCAGTCACTGAGTTCCATTGTAGCCATTTACATTACTATTCCGCTGCTGTTAATACCTCAGATATTGTTGTGCGGCCTGGTGGTGAAATTTGATGATCTGAACCCGAAAAGCAAAACGGGGAATGTTCCGGTGATTGGCGAAGTGATCCCTTCAAGGTGGGCTTTCGAGGCGCTGGCTGTCAGTTCTTATGAATACAACCGTTACATGAAGCATTTCTTTGAGGATGAAAAGGAAAAATTCCATGCCCAGTATTACCGGATAGGATTTCTGGAGGAATTGCAAAGCCAGATGGAGACGGCACAGGCAGAATACCTCAAAGAAGGGGCCCCGCAGGAAGACCGACTGGATATCATCAAAACCGGATTGCCCCAATTGGCCGGCATTACCCAAACGGACCCTTTGCAAATTGAAGAATCTGAATGGTCTGAAGCTCTTTACGGCAAGCTGGACAGTTATTTTTCCGGTGCCAATAAAATACTTTCAAGAAAATCCTTGCATTATACACAGGAGATAGACGGGACAAATACCCGATTGATCAGGGAGATGGGGAAAGACGGCTTGTTGTCCCTGAAAAAGGATAACCACAACTTGTTTTTGCAGGATTTGGTTTTGAACACTTCTTCCATAAAAATGTTTCGCATTGTAGACAATACGATTGTTCCCAAAGTAGGACAAATTTACCTGGACCCGGTGACAAATAACGGAAGAGCCCCTTTTTACAGTCATGTTAAAATTTTGGGGAAACTCAAAATACCCACCCTGTGGTACAATCTGGGGGTATTGGGCCTTATGGCCGTTTTAACGGCCCTGGCATTATTTTTCAGAATTCCGGCAAGGTTTATGGGGAAGAAAGGTGAATAATAATGTGTTTTTTTTACATTTGTACAATATTCCAAGCTTATTTACAATACAAAACAACCCAATATGAAAA
>Ga0209203_1001403_pt1 | contig 17769 bp, 17 predicted proteins | sample AD_UKC109_MetaG_FD_184423 | JGI IMG/M metagenome (GOLD analysis project Ga0209203, IMG submission 184423) | Active sludge microbial communities of municipal wastewater-treating anaerobic digesters from Hong Kong - AD_UKC109_MetaG (SPAdes)... | ecosystem: Engineered > Bioreactor > Anaerobic >... | reverse complement strand
AGTAAACGAAGAATTCTTTCCACATCCACCACTTCATTCATATTATTTTCTTCAGTCATTTATGTCCCCTAAATACTTTATTTAATCTTTTTTTCCAGATTTCCAAGTCGTCTGGCAATGCTATCTAATTGTTTGAAGCGAACGGCACTTTTACGCCATTCTGTTGTTTCTTGAATTGGAGCAACTGAGCTGTAACTGCCAGGTCGTTTAATTGAATGCGTCACTAATGCCATGGACTGCAAAATGACATTATCACAAACTTCCAGATGTCCTAATATTCCAACACCTCCACCAACCATGCAGTTTTTGCCGATTTTTGCAGAACCTGCAACTGCTGAGCAACCAGCCATTACTGTATGAGCTCCGATATGGACGTTGTGGGCTATTTGTATTTGATTATCCAATCGCACATCATCTTCTAAAATGGTGTCTTCGATGGTTCCCCGATCGATCGTTGTATTGGCTCCAACTTCGCAATCGTTGCCAATTCTGACAGAACCAAGTTGTGGTACTTTTATCCAACCATTAACATCTCGTGCCAAACCAAACCCGTCTGCTCCAATAATCGCTCCCGGATGTAATATCACTCTGTCTCCAATACTACAATCACAAGAAACCACTACATTGGGTTTAAAAACACAATCTTTACCTATTTTACAGTTATTACCTATAGTCACCCGGGCTTCAAGATTAGTTCCGTCACCAATTTCTGTATTTTCGCCAATAATTGAATAAGGACCAACATTGACATCTTTACCGATTTTAGCAGTTTTTGCTATGACTGCCGTTGGGTGAATAGTTGACTGCATACTCGAACTATTTTGTAGCAATGTTGCAACTTTTGCATAAGTCACATAAGGATTCTCTGAAATTAGTTGGTTTCCTGTGAATTTATCCGAACTTTGCAGATTCAATATGACAATTCCTGCATTGGTCTGATTCAGTTGAGATGAATATTTTGAGTTGGAAAGAAAGCTTATTTGATGATTTTGAGCATTTTCGAGTGTTCCTACAGAGGAAATCACTTTGTCAGCATTTCCTTTAAATTCAAGTTTTAATTGTTTGGCAAGTGTACCTAGACTAATTTCCATTCGAGTTGCTTTTCTCTTTTAAAACCTGCAATATCTCTTGAGTAATGTCCATATTGTCATTGACATACAAAATTGCATTGATAAGGATAGCATCATAACCGTTTTCAACAGCATATTGTTTAACCACTTGATTAAGTTCTTCCTCAACTTTAGCTAAAACAATATTGTTCCGAATATTGATAGCATCCTTTAGGTCTTCCTTAGCACGACTGATTTGTCTTTCAAGAATTCTTGCTCGTTCTTGTAATTTGCTTAATTCCGTAAAAGACATAATTGCGCCGTCTTTGGTAATCCTGTTTTCAAGAATTTCCAAATCAGACTCTTGTTGTTCTATTTTACTGTACTCCAGTTCAAACTCAGATGTGATTGAGGCTCGAGCCTGATTAATCTGTGGAGAACTGTTAATCAGCGTTTCCATATCCACAAAGCCTATTTTACCTTGTGCAAAAACTGAAGAACCAAACCCAAGCAAAAGTATCAGTTGTAATACTTTTATCAGACTAAGTTTGGATACTTTTTGTTTCATACCATAATGTTAAATCAGAATGTGTTACCGAATGAAAATTGAATACTTTCAGTATCATCATATTTGTCATCATTAAAAGGATAAGCAAAGTTGATGATGATTGGTCCGATAGGAGCCTGCCATTTCAAAGCCAAACCGGTCGAATGTCTGAACTCACGAGCTTCAAAATCATCAAATTTACTGAATACATTTCCGAAATCCCAGAACCATGCCAAGCGAGCTGTATTTCCTGCTTTCGCAAATGGAGTTGGGAAAACCAATTCAACAGAACCAACAGTTTTCAAACTTCCTCCAACAGGATCACCGGGTTTTGAAGTTAATGGTAAATCAGGATACTCATCAATCAAAACGGATGATTTCGGACCTAGAGTATTATCACGATAACCTCTGACGGAGCTCACTCCACCAGCAAAAAAGTTTTCAAAGAACGGTAGTTTATCGGATTCTCCGTAACCATCACCGTAACCAATTTCTCCTGTCAATGATAGAGTCAGGTTTTCTGTGAGCGGAAATAGTTTATTTGTTTTCGCTTCAAATTTGTAAAACTCAGCCGTACTTCCCGGCGTTGAAAACTCTGCTCCCAATCGATAATATGAACCTCTTGTAGGGTTAAAATATCGATTTCTGCTATCGCGCGACCAACGAGCTTCCGCTTTCAAAAATGTGAACGACTTTCTCACTTCAAAAGGTATTAACTCACCGTCACGAACTCCTATTGGATCAGTTGGTGGCAGTTGATCAACGGGTTCAGGTAAACAATCCAATCCATTCCATTCTACACCTGTTGGTAATAAAGGTTGGGTTGAATAGGTATATCCACCAAGAGCACATAAATCTGAAAATATCAATGAAGCTGTCGAACCTAAAAATGCTTTCACTGATTTTCTTTCATAGGCTAACCGGGTAAATATTCTATCGTACTCTGAAACCGGGAAACTCATTTGCATACCAACACCACCATTACTGGAGCTGTATCGAGCAATATTAGCCTCTCCAAAGTTTGAAGTTGAGTAATTCACACTAAATCCTCTGGAGATACCATCATCCGTGTAATAAGGGTTTTCATAGAAAACGTTCAACTGTTTGAAGTAACTACTATTATTCACTGCAAACGATAACGTGTTACCGGTCCCTAAAAGATTCTGTAGAGATACTGATACAGCCGTATTGATACCTGTCACCTGAGAGTAACCGACTGAAAATGTAAACTGTCCAGAGTTTCTTTCCTTGATTGTGACTTCGACATCAACCTGATCGTCTGTTCCCGGAACTTTTGGAGTTTCGATTTCAACTTCCTCGACAAATGGCTGTTGTTGTAAACGTATTTTTGAACGCTCTACTAATGATTTAGAATACCAGCCACCTTCAAACTGACGCATTTCACGTCTTAAAACCTCATCCTTAGTTTTTATATTACCGTTAAAATTAATCTTTCTGACGTAAACTCTTTTCCCTGGACTTATATAATAAGTCATGTCAACCACAAGTTTTTCTTCATCAATTTCCGGAACTGGAGTGATTTCGGCAAAAGCATACCCCACATTTCCTAGAACAATCTTCATTCTTTCAGAGGTTGCTTCAGTTAAATTTCGAGCAAAAATTTCACCTTTTTCAGAGACAATTAATCTTTCGAATATTTCTTTATCAAGCACCATATCACCGGTCACTTTCATCTCACCGAAAGTATATTGTTTGCCTTCGCTTATATTGATAGTGATATATATCGCTTTTTTATCCTGGCTAATTGTGACTTGTACGGACTCGACATTAAAATCAATATATCCTCTATCCATGTAATAGGATTTCAGTTTTTCCAAATCACCATTGAGTTTTTCTTTTGAGTACTGATCATCTGATGAGTACCAAGATAATAAATTGGTTGTATCTGACTCAAATGTATCTATCAATTCTTCATCTGTAAAGACCGTGTTACCCACAACCTTGATGTGTTTAATTTTTGCAGCTTTGCCTTCATCAATGTCGATACTCACTCTTACGCGATTACGATCAAGTTCTTTTACCTTTGCATCAACGACCACATTGTATTTACCGCGTGAATAATACTGTCTGACTAATTCATTTTGCACACGATCCAATTGCAACTTATCAAATACCTCACCTTCAACAAGTCCGATATCACGCAACCCTTTTAAAAGTTCTTCCGTTTTAATTGCTTTATTACCATCAATATCTATCGATGCGATTGCTGGTCTTTCGGTGAGACTGACAACCAAAACTGAACCGTCTCTTGAAATTTTCACATCACTGAAATATCCGGTTCTGAATAAGGATTTAATTGAACGTGTAACGCTGCTTTGTGTGACAGTATCACCTTTTTCAATTGGCAGGTATGTAAATATTGTTCCATGTGAAATTCTGTCAGCACCAACCAGTCGAATATCCTCAACTTCAAACGATTCAAATGCAAATCCGACAGAACTTAAACTCAGTAGTGTTATCAACAATAATGATTTAATCATAATTTCTTTTCTTTATTAATTTTTTATTTGAAGATTACTCTTCACTAATATTTTGACAGACTATTTTATGTTACCAGTCTTAAAATGTCGTTATAAAATGCAATTGACATGAAACAAAGTAGAAAAATTATTCCTATTGTTTGTCCTTTCAATTGAAATTCTTCAGATAAAGGAGCTCCTTTTATCTTTTCAAATAATAAAAATACCAACTGCCCACCATCAAGCATTGGGATAGGCAGCAAGTTAATAATCCCCAAACTCAAACTCACCAAACCCAGAAAACCCAAAAACCATGCCACTCCTCTGGATGCAGAATCATTGGCTACCTGAGCAATGGTAATCGGGCCGGATAAGTTCTTTAATGACGCTTTTCCGGTGACAATTTTGCCCATCATTTCAACAGAAACTGTTATCATTCGCCAAGTTTCATTAAATGCTGCCGGTACAGCATCAAGCAAGCCATAAGAGTTACTGAAAACCAATGAACGATAGAACTCTCTGGATTTCTCATCCGTTTGTTCCGATGAAATACCAATAATTCTGCGATTCTTATCAATTTCATCAAAAACGCTTTGCGAGATAGTAACATTAAAAGTATTACCATTTCGTAAAATCAACAGATTTAATTCACCCTTAATATACTTATTGATTTTCTCTACAACAGCATACCAATCCGGTGTTTCTTCGCCGTTAATTTCCAGTATCACATCTCCGGCTTTAATTCCGGCAATTTCAGCAGGTTTGTTCTCAGCAACACCATCGACACGGTTCGAAATTGGGACTCTCCAAGGACTAATACCAATGTTTTCAAACATTTCAGTTTCTTCAACATCATCAGGTAATTTAGAAAGCGGAAGTTGCAAATCATAAATATGACCATCATCACGTTTGACTTTCATACTGATGTCTTGTCTATCCAAACCATTGGTTATTAACTCTAAGCTAACATCCTGCCAGGTTTTTACTTCGTAACCATTAAGTTCAAAGATTTGGTCTTTTTCCAAAGCTCCGGCTTGTAGCATTATTTTTTGCGGTTCACCGATAGTTGGATGAATTTCGTTTTTGCCATATACAAACATCACCCAAAACATCAACACTGCCAAGATGAAATTAAAACCGGGTCCGGCAAACATAATCAAAGCTTTCTGCCAAATCGGTTTGCTGTTATAAGTCAGATTCTTATCGGCTTCAGTTACAATAACATCCGGGTCTCTGGTATCCAACAATTTGACATAACCACCTAATGGAATCGGAGCAACACCAAATTCAGTTCCGTGTTTATCTTTTCGCGACCAGAAAAACTTACCATAGCCAATACTGAATTTAAGGATTTTGACTCCAAATTTCTTAGCAACCCAATAATGTCCATACTCATGGAAAGTGACTAATATTCCAAGAGTGACAATCATCCACCAAACTGAACTGATAAATTCTAACATGATTCTTAATTGACAATTAATTGTGAGGTCAGACTTCTGACTTCAATATCCAATTCTAATAACTGTTCCAGACTTGAGACAGGCTCAATACTAACATGTTCCAGAACTTTTTGGTTAATTTCTGCAATTGAAGTGAATGGTATTTTATGATTTAAAAAAGCATCGACAACCACTTCGTTTGCAATATTCAATACCGCCATTGCTGTTCCACCGGATTCAATAGAATCTCTGGCTAATCTCAAACATGGAAATTTGTGATAATCCGGCTCAATAAAATCCAGTTTCCCATGCTCAAGTAAATTTATGGTCTTGGCTCCTGATGTCAATCTGTTGCCCAATCCCAAGCCGTAAGAAATCGGAATTCGCATATCCGGTTCTCCGAGTTGAGCCAACAAGGAGCCATCTTTAAAACAGACCAGCGAATGAATGATACTCTGTGGATGAACATGCACATCAATTTGGTTGATTGGCATATTAAACAACCAATAAGCCTCGATCACTTCCAAACCTTTATTCATGAGCGTTGCAGAATCAACGGAAATTTTCTTGCCCATATCCCAATTCGGGTGAGCACATGCCTGCTCCGGGGTAATATGAGAAAATTCCTCAATTGGCTTGTTCCAGAATGGCCCACCGGAAGCTGTCAGAATGATTTTATCAACACTTCTTGGAGTTTCTCCAACAATATAACTATCCGGTAAACATTGATAAATGGCATTATGTTCACTATCCAAAGGAATAATGTTTGATTGAGATTCTCTTGCTGCCGACATGACCAAATCACCGGCAACTACTAAAGCCTCTTTATTAGCTAACAACAAATCTTTACCTGCTTTTACAGTCGCCAATACCGGTTTCATTCCCGCACTTCCAACTATAGCTGCTACGACCATATCCACTTCAGGCAAAGTACAAATCGTTTCAAGTTCACTTTCACCAGCCAAAACTTTGGTTTTAATATTTAAATTTGAAATGTTTTCAGCTAATTGAAGGTATAACGATTCATCCGAAATCACTACATATCGAGGGTTAAATTTTTCACAAAGCTTAGTTAATTTATCGACATTTTTGTGACCACTAATCGCAACCAGATCAAATTTCTCAGGATGTCTGGCAATAATATCCAAAGTGCTGTCACCAATCGAACCGGTTGCTCCTAAAATAACCAGATTTTTTGGGGAATGAGACATTGCGGTTTACAACTTCAAAAAGTGTATAAATGCAAAATAAAAAGGTGAAGCTGCAATTAATGAATCAAAACGATCCAGAAAACCACCATGGCCGGGTAGTAAATTGCCGCTGTCTTTAACCTGAGCTTGTCTCTTAAGAAAACTAGCGAACAAATCACCGATTACCGAAACAATCGCAATTAATGGAAAAGCAATAACAAAATACAACCAATCCTGATTGAACCATCCGGCAACAAAATATCCAAAAACCGCAGTGAATATTAAAGCACCGATGAGACCTTCAATCGTTTTTCCTGGACTAATTTGTCTGGCAAGTTTATGTTTTCCAAAACTTTTTCCGGAAACATAAGCGCCAATATCTGCGATCCATATCAGTAAAAATAAAAACAATGTTATCAGATGACCATTCGGAGCCATTTTATGCAAAGTTAACATTGACGCTGCAAATAGTAGCAAAACACCAACTCCTAACGCATATTTTACAGTGTATTTGTCTTTTCCTCCTTGTGGATTGAAAAGCCAAAACAAACATATCATCCATAAAATGATTGCCGAAATAAAAATCCTTTCGGTTTCAATCACAATAAATGTTGAATACTCGAATAGGAAAATACAAGTTGTAATCACAGTCGCTACAATCAAGGAATTCACTTTGGCATTTCGGACAATCTGACACCATTCATAGCAAATCATGAAAGAGATTAATGCAATTAATGTGGTAAAAGCCATTGTGTTTCCATACCAAATAATCGCCAGCACTACCGGTCCAAGTAAAATTGCAGTTAAAATTCGTTGTTTAAGCATTTTTTTGTTCTTTTATTTGTTTTGAAGTTTTGCCAAACCGGCGCTCTCTTTGTTGAAAATCAAGTATCGCATCATTCAAACAATTTCCATCAAAATCCGGCCATAACACTTCTGTGAAATATAATTCTGAATACGCAAGTTGCCATAACAAAAAATTGGAGATTCTTTGCTCACCACCGGTACGAATGAGCAAATCAGGATGAGAAATGTCAGTCGTACAAAGAAATTGTTCAAACACCTTCTCATCAATTTGATTAACTGTCAGTTGGTTTTTTTCAACTTGTGCACAAATTTGTTTAGCCGCATTGATTATATCCCAACGTCCTCCATAATTTATGGCTATTGTTAGAGTCATTTTATTGTTATTTGATGTCAAATCTGAAACATGTTCCATGCGCTTTCTCAAGCCCTCTGAAAATCTCTCGAGATCCCCAATAAATCTCAATTTAACGCCATTTTCATGCAATTCGGGAACTTCCTTTTTCAAGGCACGGGTGAATAATTCCATCAAACGAGAAACTTCTTTTTGGGGGCGAGACCAGTTTTCGCTGCTGAAAGCAAAGAGTGTCAGATATTTGATTCCAATTTTGGATGCTTGTTTGATGGTTCTACGAACCGACTCAACCCCAGCTTTGTGACCGGTGGTTCGGTATTTGTTTCTTTGAGTCGCCCAACGACCGTTGCCATCCATGATAATAGCAACGTGCTTGGGGGTATTTGATTGTTCGGAATTCAATGCTCAGACTCAAAAAAGGACTTGAACTAGACTTCCATCAATTCTTTTTCTTTTTCCTGAACAACTGAGTCCACTTTTGCGACGTACTTATCTGTAATATCCTGAACTTGTTGTTCGGAACCATGCAATTCATCTTCCGTGATTTCTTTTTCGTTTTGTAAAGATTTCAGATGCTGATTAGCATCACGACGAATGTTACGAATAGCAATTTTGCAGTTTTCGCCATGTCCGTGAACCACTTTTACCATTTCCTTTCTTCTTTCTTCTGTCAATGGTGGTAGTGGAAGCCTGATAACTAATCCGGCACTGACTGGGTTCAAGCCCAATGATGAGGTCATAATAGCTTTCTCAATCGGCGCGACCATGTCTTTTTCCCAAGGTGTGATTGTCAAAGTTCTAGAGTCCGCAACAGCAACATTAGCGACCTGATTGATTGGTGTCGCATTGCCATAGTAACTAACTGTCAGCCCATCAATCAATGCCGTATTTGCACGACCTGTTCTGACGCCTGCCAAATCACCTTTCAATGATTCAACACTTTTTCCCATTCTTGTTTTTGCATCTTCTAGAATTTCGTTAATCATCACATCACCTTTATTAATTTTGAACAATTGTGCCGATATTTTCGCCTTTTATTATTTTCATCAAGGCACCTGACTGACCCATATTAAAAATGCGAATTGGCATTCCTTGATCTCGGCATAACACAACTGCTGCTGTATCCATAACTGCCAATTTGTTTTCAATCACATCATCATAAGTCAGCGTGTCATATTTAATGGCATTTTTATCTTTCACCGGGTCGGCTGAATACACACCATCAACTTTAGTCGCTTTGAGTACAACCTCAGCATTGACTTCAATTGCCCGTAAACTGGCTGCAGAATCCGTTGTAAAAAATGGATTCCCTATACCTGCGGCAAATACAGTAATATTGCCTTTTTCTAGATGCCTGATGGCTCGGCGACGTATATAATCTTCGCAAACCTCATGAATTTGAATTGCTGACATCACACGAACTTTCGCACCTTGTTTTTCAATGGCATTTTGTAACGCCAATGAGTTCATAACTGTTGCCAGCATTCCCATGTGATCACCTGTCACACGATCAATACCTGATTTGGCAAGACCGGCTCCTCGAAAGATGTTTCCCCCACCGATGACAATGCCGACTTGAACACCGAGTTGGTGTATTTGATGAATCTCCTCTGCAATCCTGTTGATTACTTTGGGATCAATACCGTAATCCTCCTCGCCCATAAGTGCTTCGCCACTGAGTTTGAGGAGGATACGTTTATATTTTAATGAATTACTCTCCACGAGCCTGTGCCATTACCTCTTCTGCAAAGTTATCTTCTTTTTTCTCGATTCCTTCGCCGACTTCCATACGGGTAAATGATAACACATTTGCACCTGAAGATTTCAATAATTTTTCAACTGTCACTTCCGGATCTTTTACAAAAGCTTGTCCGTACAATGTGATTCCTGCCAAAAACTTACGCAATCTGCCACCAATCATTTTTTCAACGATTTCAGCAGGCTTACCGCTTTCTTCAACTTGTGCCATTAAAATTTCTTTTTCTTTTGCAACAACTTCAGCAGGGACATCAGTTTCTTTAATAAAGTCAGGATTGACTGCCGCAATGTGCATAGCAATATCTTTAGCTAATTCAGCATCATCCTTACTTAAATTAACAACAACACCAATTTTCACTCCATGCAAATAGTGAGCAAAAATACCTTCGCTTGCTTGCATTTGAGTGATGCGTCTAACCTGAATATTTTCACCTATTTTTGCAACCAGAGCTTCTCTGACAGTCTCCAAATCACCGCCTTCGACAGATTGAGTCATTAATTCAGCAACATCTTCTGTACCTGATTGCACTGCGGCATTAACTACTTTATCAGCGAATAACAGGAAGTTAGCATCTTTAGCAACAAAGTCTGTTTCACTATTGATTTCAACCATTGTTACTTTTTTACCATCATCAGAAATAGCAATTTTGATGACACCTTCAGCCGCAACACGGCTTGATTTTTTAGCTGCCTTTGCTGCTCCAGATTTGCGCATTTCTTCGATTGCTACTTCAATATCTCCGTTTGAAGCTACCAATGCATTTTTACATTCCATCATACCGGCACCGGTACGCTCTCTTAGTTCTTTAACCATTGAAGCTGTTATGCTCATGTTTAAATCCTCTTGTTATATTATAATTTTCTAGTATCTCAGTTAATAAATAACCCTAGGGTTTGTGACCGAAGGGTTATCACTTTTCTGTTCGCAAAAGATTAGTCTTCTTTTTTAGCGACTTTTTTCTTGGTCGTTTTCTTTGCGACTTTTTTCTTGGTCGTTTTCTTGGCTACTTTTTTAGCTTCAGTTTTTTCTTCAGCCTGTGCATCAGCTTGTTCTGCTACATCGTCCTCGGCACCTACTTCTTTTTCTTCCTTAGATTTAGAAACTACTTTTTTGGCTTTCGGCTTTACTTCTTCAACTTCAGCAGGACTTGGCATAGAAGCACGTCCTTCAAGAATCGCATCTGCTACAGTTGCAGCATACAAATTAACTGCTTTCATTGCATCATCGTTTCCTGGAATGATGTAATCAACGCCGTCATAAGAGTTGTTTGTATCAACAACTGCAATTACAGGAATACCTAAAGTGTTTGCCTCTTTAATTGCAATTGACTCGTGTTGAGTATCAACGATGAACATTGCATCAGGAACACCAGCCATATCTTTGATACCACCCAAACTTTTTTCCAGTTTAGTCAGTTCTTTTTTGTATTCCAACTGTTCTTTTTTAATCAATTTCGCCATACGACCATCTTCTTTCATGGCTTCGATTTCACGAATTCGACCAATTGATTGTTTAACAGTTTTATAGTTTGTCATCATACCGCCTAACCAACGATGAGAAACATACGGCATACCACATCTTTGTGCTTCTCTTTGCATTGCTTTGCTGGCTGCACGCTTTGTACCAACAAATAAAATTTTACCGCGACGAGATGCCAATGAACTCATATAGTTCAAAGCATCTTTCATTAGACTTTGGGTTTGAGCTAAATCGATGATATGAATTTTGTTTTTAACTCCAAAAATGTATTTACCCATTTTTGGATTCCAGTATCTGGTATTGTGTCCAAAATGAACACCAGCTTCCAGCAGCTGTTTGACGCTTACATCAGCCATATTAATTTTCCTGTTTTAGGGTTTTAACAATATACCATTCTTGAACAACAACCAATTGAGCTCAAAGCCAATCAGCACCCGGTTAATTCATAAGGAATGATACAGATTTTCTTTCAGTAAATTTGAAAGTCGCGGGATTATACTTGATTTGCCTGATAACAACAAGGCAAAGTTTGAATTTTGGCTTCGATATTACTACAAATCCTGAGATTTTATAGTAAATAAATGTAAGTGGTCATAATAAATTAAGTGCATTTCATTTGCACTCTGAGACCTTCTCCATTTCATGTATTGCTTGATATGGAGATTGATAACAACTGGAATTGACCATGCTGTCAACATTTCCACGATAGGTAATGCGATATTCAAATCCTTCAGGACAGGTAAATCTTTTAGACTCAGAATTTACTATTTCGCAACTCTTTGTCTTCATCTTTCTTTGAAGTTGTTCCTGTTGCAAGCGTTTATATATTCTGAAATCTTGAGCATTCATGTTGCAGACTTGGTTATTTTGCATTTCTTTGTAAATGGCATCAGATGAAATCAAACACATTGTTTTATCGCCAATCAAATCATTTTCCCTAGTGACGTATGAATAACCTTGCGTACAACTATAACCTTGATTATTTGTAATTCCTGTTTCTAAACGTTTACAATTTCCGAACTCCTTGGAATTTTCATTCCAATTTCGCCGCTGACTTGCAAGTTGCGAGGTCGTTAACCCACAACTTCCGTAGAAATTCATTTTATCCCGAAGTGTTTCAAAGTCGCTGTAACATATACCCATATTTTCATCAGGAAAGCTATAACCATCGCTGCCGATGATCATGTAGCCCTTATTACAATATTTTCCATCAATGCTTTGTTTACCTGTCTCCAGCACTTTACAAGAAGCTGTTTTTAATTGCAGAATTTTTTGTTGATAATCCAGTTTAGATTCTTTGATGAATTTCTTCTGTTCCTGCAAATCCTGTTTATGCATTCTCAATATATCCTTATCAGAAAGCTGCGGGTTATAAAGCATGGCGATATATCTTTTATCCGTCAAAGACAAAACGTTCAGTTCGTCTTCATCACCGATACGATCCAATGCCCCTGAGTCCGATGTAATATCTGAGATACGATAATGCATGACAGATTGACTATCATAAGGTGATTTTACAAACACCTCCTCTCGCTTGATTTCACCAAAATTATTTTCACACCAGGAATCGGATTTATTTTGCTTGAGTTTGCAATCACGAATCAGTTCCTTGTTATTTAATTCATGTGGCCGGTCGAATCGTTGGTGCTCATGGCTCAGACCCAGCATGTGTCCGAATTCATGTAAAATGATGCGCTGGTTCTCAATCTCGTTTTCTGCCAGATTAGCCAATTGAATTAAGCCGTTGACTGCACCGATATTGGAATGATTGCCGGCTCCTTTGAAAGTAATTCTGAAGTAATTGCTAAAGCTGAATTTTGGTGGTTTATTATCCGAAAAGATAAATTCAATTCCGGTATATTTTTGCCAGAGTTTGGTATGTTTTTTTACTAATTGTTTTTCATGATAATTACCATCTACAAAGTAAAACTTGATGCTTTCCTGGTCCCAGATTCGGGTTTTTTCATAAACAACAAAAGCGTAGCTTGAGTTATAAATCAGACAAATTAATAGTAAAAGTTTTTTCACCAACTACGCCAACACCCGATAAACCATAAAAAAACCAATTGGAAATAAAATCAAATAGATGTTAATTGCCATTTGATAAGATTTTCTGGTTTGTGGATTATCCTGTTGTTTTTTAAAACTATACAACCAGACAAGCTCTAGCAACTGGACAAAAACACACATCAAAATAAAAACAATCGCCAAAATTCCGGTAATTCTTGACCATGACGCATCCGGAAAACTAAATGCTATGAGTCCTGCCAAATTGACCAAAATAATAAATACAATGAGTGAAATCCTTAATGGAGTGAAAGCTGATTGAAATTTCATAAAACCAAATTGTTAAAAAAAAGAGAGTTTAACAGTTTCATTACTGTCATGCTACAGCGAAGCTGCTAAATTTAATTGACAATGTTGAATTGAAAAAATTCCAATGATTTATTCAATATGATCGGGATGAAAAAACTGAACTGACAGAACCAGATACCCAAACATTTCAATCTTCCCCTGATATCTTTGAAAATCGAAGTGATTAAATTCGAATTCATAACTCCTCATGAAACCAATACGACCATTTAACGTTTTTACTTTCAGAGATTTCAATGCGATAGAATCATCCAAAAACACAAATCTACGGTTGACGCATTCACGCTTTCCTGTCGCTCTGGCGATATCCCGTGCCCTAGAGTTTGTACTAAAAAACAAGATAAATACTCCAAAAATTAGGAGCAAAGTTAATTCTGTCATATCAAAAAGGTTTGATTTTTTGTTGAAATGTCATAATATGGTAGGTCTGCCCAAAAATAAAGGGATTCGTTACAATAAAATTACAACCCTAAAAAATAACAAAATTAAAAACGAAACAAATTATGACTGATTGCGGAACAAAGAATCTAACATTAAAGTGCTGAATTCCGCAAACCATCTATATAAAGGAGAAATAATGGCAAACAATAATAAAAACAATTCTAATAATCAATCACAAGAAAAAACCATCGATAGATGCATTATCGCTGCACGAGGAAACATGACCTTACTTTCCAGAGATGAAGTGACACGCATGATGGCAGTTGGCAAAAGCTCCATTCATGACCTTTTCAGAAAATGCTGTCTGGCAGTTCTAAACTGCGATGCAAAAGATGATGATGCCGTTTTGGTTTTATCCAGATACCCTGATTTTGACGTGAAACTTTTACCTCGAGAACGTGGTATCCATTTGGAATTTATCAATGCACCAGCGCAGGCATTTGTCGATGGCAAAATGATTTCAGGAATAAGGGACTCCATATTCTCTGTTCTCAGAGACATCGTATTCCAAAGCACCGAGCGCAATTTAGATAATTTCAATGAGAAGACTTCATCAGGATTAACAAATATGGTGTTTGAAATGTTGCGCCGCGCCGAAGTTCATCAATACGGCAAAGAACCCAATCTGGTGGTGTGCTGGGGCGGACATTCGATAGAAAAACACGAATACCAATACACTAAAAATGTCGGCTACCAACTTGGCTTGCGTGGTGCGGATATTTGTACCGGATGTGGAACCGGAGCGATGAAGGGTCCGATGAAAGGAGCCTCAGTTGGTCATGCCAAACAAAGAATTGTCGATGGTCGCTATATCGGTATTACAGAACCCGGAATTATCGCTGCAGAAGCACCGAATCCGATAGTCAACAAGCTGGTCATTATGCCGGATATCGAAAAAAGACTGGAAGCCTTCGTTCGTTTAGGTCACGGAATTATTGTTTTCCCCGGCGGCGTCGGAACAGCTGAAGAGATTCTCTATTTGGTCGGAATTCTTTCACATCCGGAGAACAGAGAAGCCCCTTTCCCTTTTATCATGACAGGTCCGAAAGAGTCAGCTGAATATTTCAAGCAAATTGATGAATTTGTTCGTTTTGCCTTGGGTGATGAAATTGCTCAACTGTATGAAATCATTATTGATGATCCTGAACAGGTTGCTATCAAAATGACTGAAGGTTTGAAAAAGGTTAAAAAATTTCGTTCCAATGAACAAATCAGTTACTACTTTGACTGGGAATTACACATTGATAAAAACTATCAATCGCCTTTTGTTCCGACTCATAAAAACATGGCAAACCTGAATCTGGATCAAAACCAACCGGTCAACGAACTGGCTGCTGATTTGCGCCGTGCTTTTTCAGGAATTGTTTCAGGCAATGTTAAAGAGTTTGGACGCAAGCAAATTGCCAAACATGGTGTTTATCAAATCAAAGGTAATCCTGAACTGATGAAAAAACTGGATAAATTACTCAAATCTTTCGTTGAACAAAAACGCATGAAACTCCCGGGAAGTGAATATGTCCCGGTTTATGAAGTGATTCAATAGATCCGAAAACTATAAACTTTGAATAATCTCGACAACTTTTGCAGGATATTCCTCAGGGTTGTCGAGAATTTCTGAAAACAAAATCTTTTCTTTACGAATGTCTTTATCATAAACATCACTGTGATCCCAAATCATCACCAGAATAGAATCATCTATTAAATAATATTCTTTTTTTACGCCATCGATAATTTCTGTGTGAATAATTTCATTAACCGGAACCCAATAGGAAGGGTTCAATTCGAGATACTGACGATTGGATTCTTTAAAATCCAGCTCATCAAAATTATTTCGAATATGTGTACAAATTTCCTGATACATTTCATCGGGTAAAACATCCAGTTTTGGCTTTTCCAGAAACTTTGCCAAAGTTTGATGCCAGTCATTATAAACGCCCCATCGCCGATCATCTTCAGATTTAAAATGATTATTTGGATTCTCGATAATATCCCTCACCCATTTTACCAGCATCCCGTCAAAAGAAACTATAATTTGAGTTTCGTTTTCTAATGAGCAATTCCAAGTTCGGGATTTGTAGTGCACGTTTATGTATTCAAGTTTTGATTTTATTCTGCATATTAGGATTTAAACTCACAAAGATCTGCTTTTTTATAAGACAAAATCATTTAACGATTCATTAATCATCATCAATTCCGGTCATGCCCATGATGTTATAACCAGAGTCCACGTAAGTGATTTCGCCGGTGATTCCACGAGCCCAATCTGAGCACAGGAATGTGGCGGCATTGGCAACATCTTCTTGTGTAACGGTGCGTTTCAGAGGTGATTTTTCTGCAACATGATCCAGCATTTTCTTGAAATTGCCGATACCTGAAGCTGCCAGAGTTTTAATTGGTCCGGCTGAGATGCCGTTGACACGCGTTCCTTCAGCTCCTAAAGAGTGAGCCATATAACGCACATTGGCTTCCAAAGCTGCTTTGGCAACGCCCATAACATTGTAATTATTCATCGCTTTGACCGCACCCAAATAACTCAATGTGAGTAATGAGCCTTCACGACCTTTCATCATATTTCTACCGGCTTTAGCAAGTGCAGCAAAAGAGTACGAACTGATGTCCATCGCTACGTGATAACCTTCACGAGTTAAATTTTGCAGATAATCTCCTTGCAATAATTCACGCGGAGCAAAACCAACGGAGTGAACAAGAATATCCAATCCATCCCAATGCTTTTCCAGTTCGCTAAAAACATTATTGATTTCATCATCGCTGGCAACATTACACGGAAGTACAATTTCCGAACCGGTTTGTGCTGCAATTTTATCAACACGCTTTTTTAATTTGTCATCCAGATATGTGAAAGCCAGTTCTGCACCTTCTCTGTGAAAGGCCTCAGCAATCGACCAAGCAATTGAACGGTCACTGGCAACGCCAACGATTAAGGCCTTTTTACCTTTGAGTAAACCCATAGTTGTCCCCTATATGTTTAAATAAATTTACAGCGGACAATCTTACGATAGATGAGCAAACTTTTCATCCAAAAAAGATATTTAATTATTTCTTTAGAGGGAAATTATTAAAGCGACCTGTGACTGTAAATGGTTCTTTTGGATAATCCACCGGTTTACCGGTCATATAATCATCACAACTGACAAATTCAACTTCAAACTCACCGGAAATAGAGTCATTTATGAGCTCAGTTCGCTTGAAAAAACCTTTAGGATTCTTGGCAGGATCACAACCCACTTTTACTTTTTTTCCGTTAATCTCAACTTTCATAGAAAGAATGGTGTTGTTTTTTCCAAGCCTATCAGTTTCAGAAATACCTTCATCCTCCAGGCCTAAACCATGAATTCTGAAATACCAGTCTGTCGCCTTGAAACTGACAATTTTGTTCGTAACAGAATGCACTTTGGCTTTTGGGCTTTCGTGATTAAATCCCGTGCCATTACTGACATTAAGTTCAAAAGTGACACCATCCGGAACACTTGCGGTAGGTTTATTTTCACTTTGAGAATCTTTAGAGCAACTTAAAAGAGCAATACATGCACAAATTGATATAAATGATTTTTTCATAACTGAATTCTCCGTATTTTTTGATTAATACGTCAATGTTTTGTTTTTGGTGACATGAAAAAAATTAACATGAATTTATAGGCTTGAGACAATGATGTCAGTATAATGCCATTTTATTCTCTTTTTATGAATGTCCAAGGCAAAAATTCAAATGTTCACAGACGGTTCTTGTTTACAAAATCCGGGTCCCGGAGGTTGGGCATGTTTGCTAAGATATAATAAAACCGAGAAAATGTTTAGCGGTGGTCAGACTGATACGACGAATAATCAAATGGAA
>Ga0209203_1001398_pt1 | contig 17851 bp, 14 predicted proteins | sample AD_UKC109_MetaG_FD_184423 | JGI IMG/M metagenome (GOLD analysis project Ga0209203, IMG submission 184423) | Active sludge microbial communities of municipal wastewater-treating anaerobic digesters from Hong Kong - AD_UKC109_MetaG (SPAdes)... | ecosystem: Engineered > Bioreactor > Anaerobic >... | reverse complement strand
GTTGGCATCGCCGCACCGCAAGTGGGTTACTTCAAGCGGGTGGTGGTTCTCGACTGCTCGACCACGCGCAAGCCGGTGCCCAATCACGGGCGCCTGGTCCTGGTAAACCCCGAGATCACTCACTGGGAAGGATATGAACCCGGCAGGGAGGGTTGCCTGTCGGTGCCCGATTACACCGGCAACGTGATCCGTGCGACCCGCATCCACCTGGTCGCCCAGGATCCGTACGGCGAACGTCTCGAGTTCGACATGGAAGGATATGAGGCGCGCGCGGCGCAACACGAGATAGACCACCTCGACGGCATCCTGTTCGTCGATCGCGTGGTCAGCCGACGCACCGACCTGTTCAAGCGCAAGGTCTATCAGAAAGGCGGCGGCAAGGCCTCCTGATCGCTCGTCAGTGGGGCCGGGCGCACGCCGCTCAGCGCAACTGCGGCGGCGACGGCCGTTCGAGGTCCAGGTCGAGTTCAGGTACGGTGAACGGCCCGCTGTCGTTGAAGCGGGTGACCGGCAGCGTCATCGGCAAACGCACTGCACCGGGCCCCAGTGGGATGAAGCGCAAGACCGCATCCAGGACCCGGTCGCCGTTGACGTCGGCAAAATCCACACCGATCAGGCGCAGGCTGGGCAGGTTCGGCTCGGCATCGCAATGAATGCCCCCGGCGTCGACATGCAGGCGGCCGCGAAACACGCCGTCATGCAGTTGGCAGGCACTGCCTTCGTGAGTGGTCGCAGATTCACCCTGAGGTACACCCAGCGGTATGTGGTGCAGCAGACCGAACGCATCGGTGGCGGACGGATTGCAGCCGGCCCTGCCTTCCGGCATTTCGTCATGCGCGCAACGCCGGTCGATCGGCAGGTCGTCCAGGCGTGCATTCATGAAGTCGTAGGTGGTGACATGATCCTCCATCTCCTCCAGTGGGTGGCGATTCAGAAAGCCGTGGTAACGGCAGTCCGACTCCACCTTCTGCCAGATCCGGCGGTCGAGCACGCTGCTGCGGTAGAAGGATCCGTCATCGATCAATTGCAGTACGCTCGGGCAGTCCCGCGGGATCGCGAAGGTCTTGCGCTGGTTCTGGCCGACCGGCAGGTCGATGCAATAATTGGAAACCTTTCTGCCGCTGATCGGTTCGGCAAAAAAAACGTTGTCCTGGCCGTTGGCTGACCGCAGCGGCACCAGGGCGAGCAGCCCGCCCAGCAGCGGCAGTGCAGTGCGCCATGCCAGGAAGTTACCAATGCGTCGACGGATCGCCACCACTGAATGGATCATGGATTTTCATCCTCTTCTTGGAGGTCGCCTTTTGGGGTTCTTACTCGCCCGATGAATGTCACCCAGCGCTTGCTGACGTCGCGGGCCAGATTGAGAAACAGCCGCGACGCAATGAAAGGGTGGAAGAAGGTGACGTTGGCGATGGCCTCGCGGCTGAGCACCATCAACGTGGTATTGGTCAATGCCACCGCATTGGTCTTGCGTGCCTCGTTCGCCAGCAGCGCGACGTCGCCGAAGATCTGCCCGGAACCGAACTGATCGACGATCGGGTCCCTGCTGCCCGGTTCGCCGCGTGGCAGCGTGATCTCGACCACGCCTTTCATCACCAGGTACAGCGCATTGCTGTCGTCGTCCTTGCGGTAGACGTAATCGCCGGGATTGAATTCGAGCAGCGTACTCGACAACACGAACTTCCTGATCTGCCAAGGGCGCATGCCGCGAAACAGCGGGCTGCGCGGGATGATCTGGTGGCGCAACCTGGACGACAGCAGATCCCACAGGGTGACCAGTCGCAGCAGCGACATCGCGAGCGGCGTGATGACGAAGTCGGCCACCAGGGCCGTACTGATGACCAGTGCGCTGAGCAGGCCAAACTGCGCAACCGGGGTAAAACCCGATTGCGCGAATACCAGGAAGCCGACGATCAAGGCCACCGAGGTCGAGACCACGGGCAGGGCCTCTTCGTAGATCGTCTTCTGCATCGCTACCGATTGGCTTTTTGAAGTGCGCAGTTCCTGGTTGTAGCGCAGCATGAAATGCAGGGTGTCGTCGACTGCGATACCCATCGCGATCGCCGCTGCCATGGTGGTGCCGATGTTCAGCGGGATGCCGGCATAGCCCATCACGCCGAACAGGACAATGATCGGAAAGATGTTGGGTAGTGCGGCCAGCAGTCCCACGCGCAGGTCGGTGAACAGAAACGACACGATCAGGACGAACAGCGTCAGGATCATCAACACCGACTGCAGCTGGCCCATGATCATGCTATCGGTGGCTGACAGGGTCAGCGTCGAATCACCGGTGATTCTTGCACTCAGCCCAGGGTCGAGATTTTCGTCGATATAAGTGCGGATCCGGTCGAGCGTCTTGCGCAATTCATGGGTCGTCGCGATGTTGTGCCGCACCTGGATGCGGACCTGGCTGTAGTCCTCGTTGGCATACGCGCTCACGCGCTCGTGATCGAGGAAGATCATCAGCTCGGCGATCTCGTCGTTGGTCCTCGGTATGCCGGCATTTTCGCTTTCGAGGAAGGCACCGTTCAGCAGCGCGAGATAGTCGGCGAACGAGGTCGCCGACAGCGATGTATCCATCTGCTGGATGAAGTGTTGCACCTTGACCAGTTCCTGCAGGTAGCGAGCATGCAGAAAGGTGTCCTGGATACCGGACTCGATAACCACCGAGAAGGATTCCAGACCGGCAAACTGCGCATTGAGCCTGGCAATCTGTTGCGCGACCGGCGAGGTCTCGCCGAGGCTGTCGGTCGGATTGTGGTTGATTTGGATGCGTGGGATACCGAATGCGGCCAACACGGCGCATGCCGTCAACAGCACGAATGCGTGCCGGCGATGGCGGTCGATGAATCGCCAATAGCGTTCCGCCCATTTGGCCATCCTCTCCTCGAACAGGCGCGAGCGGCCGTCCAGCTGCCAGTGGCCAGTGAGAGACAGCGCGGCCGGGATGAAGATGATGGTGACGACGAAATTGAACAGCAGCCCGGTGGATGCGACCAGGCCGAACTGGCGCAGCACCTCGATGCCGCTCAGCCCAACGGACAGGAAACCGGCGTAGGTGGTGACGAAGGTCAGCAATACCGTCCGTCCCATCCTGCGCGCCATGTGGCGCAGCGCCGCTGATTTGGCATCGCCGCAGCGCTGGGCGTGGCGAAATTCGGCCAGCAGGTGGATGTCTTCGGTGGAGCCAACCACAATCAGCAGGATGGGTATGGTCGAAGTGACCACGTTGATCGGGATGCCGAGCCAGCCCATAAGGCCGAATGTCCAGAGGATACTGACCGAAGCGGTCACCAGCGGGGTCAGGATGTCGAGCAGCTGTCGCAACAGCAGGAACAGCGCGATCAGCAGGGCGCCGACGGCAAGCGGCATCAGCGTGGTCTGTTCGGCCATGATCCGCGTGGCCAGCTCGCTGCGTACCTGGGCGAATCCGATCGGATACACCCGGGTATAGGTTTTCTCCAGTGGTGCGATGGTGCGGTTGACTGCAGTGGTCAGTTCGCCGTCGTCGACGCCTCTGTTGCCGTCCTTGAGGACGATGGCGACAGCCATCGCATTGCCGCCGGGCGACACCAGCAGGTTGCGAATCAGCGGGTTCTTCAGCGCAGCCGTGAGCAGCTCGGCGCCGGCTTCCGGTGTGTCGGGCAGCGTGGCCAGATACGGCTCCTTGTCCAGGTAGCCCTCGATGCTCTTGACATAGGGCACGCTGAACAGGCTTTCGGTGCGCTGTACGAACGGCAGCCCGGCCAGCTGGTCGACCACTTCCTTGAGGACCGCCAGCTTTTCCGGTGCCAGCAGTTGCTCGTCTTCGAGGATCAGCAATACGACCTTTTCCTCGCCAAAGGCCTGTTTGATCTTTTCGTAGTACGCACGCTGCGGGTCATTGATGACCAGCATTTCGTCGGCTGCGACGCGCACCCGCAGCTCGCCGAGCTGGGTGGCGGCGAGCACGGAGGCGGCGAGCAGAAAGGCCAGCCACAGCCGCGGATGGCGCGCGAACTGGAGTAAGAGGTGCTGCATGGCGCCAAAACGTCCTTATTCGAACCAATGGGCATTCTAGCCGCTTGCCTCCACCTATTGTGCAGTGCCGCGGTGCGAGTACGCGCTGTCTGAGCTGGGTCAAGCGCTGGCCGCTTCGGGACTCTGCCTGCCTTGAATTTTCGTTGTATCGCCCCATATCGGGGGCAATACCAGACCAATCGGAGATTTCCCCATGCGGATGGACCGACTGACAAGCAAATTCCAGATGGCACTGGCCGATGCGCAGAGCGTGGCCGTGGGTCGTGACCACCAATTCATCGAGCCTGCGCACCTGCTGACCGCGCTGCTCGATCAGGAGGGGGGCACGGTACGCCACCTGCTCGCCCAGGCCGATGTCAATGTGAACCAGCTGCGTTCCGCCCTCGGTGAGGCGCTCGACCGCCTGCCGGCGGTCCAGGGCGCGGCCGGCGACGTGCATGTTTCCAACGAGCTCGGCCGCCTGCTCAACCAGACCGACAAGCTCGCGCAGCAGCGCAAGGACCAGTACATCTCGTCGGAACTGTTTGTGCTGGCCGCAGTTGAGGACAAGGGTGCGATCGGCGACATCATGCGCAAGTCAGGCGCCAGCAAGGGTGCGCTGGAGAAGGCGATCGAACAGGTGCGCGGCGGACAGTCGGTCGACGACCCGAATGCCGAGGAGCAGCGACAGGCCCTGCAGAAGTACACCATCGACCTCACGGAACGCGCCGAACAAGGCAAGCTCGACCCGGTGATCGGGCGCGATGACGAGATCCGTCGCTCGGTGCAGGTACTGCAGCGCCGGACCAAGAACAACCCGGTGCTGATCGGTGAGCCCGGCGTGGGCAAGACCGCGATCGTCGAGGGCCTGGCCCAGCGCATCATCAATGGCGAGGTGCCGGAAGGCCTGAAGAACAAGCGCCTGCTGTCGCTCGACATGGGCGCACTGATCGCCGGCGCCAAGTTCCGCGGCGAGTTCGAGGAGCGCCTGAAGGCGGTGCTCAATGACCTGTCGAAGCAGGAAGGACAGGTCATCCTGTTCATCGACGAGATCCATACCATGGTCGGCGCGGGCAAGGCCGAGGGCTCCATGGATGCCGGCAACATGCTCAAGCCGGCGCTGGCGCGGGGCGAACTGCATTGTATCGGCGCCACCACGCTCGACGAATACCGCAAGTACATCGAAAAGGATGCCGCGCTGGAGCGACGCTTCCAGAAGGTGCTGGTGCAGGAACCCACGGTCGAGGACACGATCGCGATCCTGCGTGGCCTCAAGGAACGCTACGAGGTGCATCACGGGGTCGAGATCACGGACCCGGCGATTGTCGCCGCGGCGACCCTGTCGCACCGCTACATCACCGACCGCCAGTTGCCGGACAAGGCGATCGACCTGATCGACGAGGCCGGCTCGCAGATCCGCATGGAGATCGACTCCATGCCCGAAGAGATGGACCGGCTCGACCGTCGCCTGGTGCAGCTCAAGATCGAACGTGAGGCATTGAAGAAAGAGTCCGACGAGGCCTCGAAGAAGCGCCTGGCGGCGCTGGAACACGAGATCGGTGAGCTGGGACGTGAGTTCGCCGACCTGGAAGAGATCTGGAAATCGGAAAAGGCGGCGGTGCAGGGCACCACGCACATCAAGGAGGCACTCGAGCAGGCGCGCCTGGAGTTCGAGACCGCGCGCCGTGCCGGCGATCTGCAGCGCATGTCCGAACTGCAGTACGGGCGTATCCCCGAGCTCGAGCGCCAGCTCGACATGGCGGGGCAGGCGGAGATGCAGGAGACCCATCTGCTGCGCAACAAGGTGACCGACGAGGAGGTCGCCGGGGTTGTCTCCAAGTGGACCGGCATCCCGGTGTCCAAGATGCTCGAAGGCGAGAAGGAAAAGCTGCTGCGCATGGAGTCCGTGATCGGCAGGCGCGTCGTCGGGCAGACAGAGGCGGTCGGCGCCGTATCGAACGCGATCCGCCGTTCGCGTGCCGGCCTGGCCGATCCCAACCGCCCCAACGGCTCGTTCCTGTTCCTCGGTCCGACCGGGGTCGGCAAGACCGAGCTGTGCAAGGCGCTGGCCGAGTTCCTGTTCGATACCGAAGAGGCGATGGTGCGCATCGATATGTCGGAATTCATGGAGAAGCACTCGGTGGCGCGCCTGATCGGTGCCCCGCCCGGGTATGTCGGTTACGAGGAGGGTGGCTACCTGACCGAGGCGGTGCGCCGCCGGCCGTACAGCGTGATCCTGATGGATGAGGTGGAGAAGGCCCACCCGGACGTGTTCAACGTACTGTTGCAGGTGCTCGACGACGGGCGCCTGACCGATGGCCAGGGGCGCACGGTCGACTTCCGCAATACCGTCATCGTGATGACCTCAAACCTGGGTTCGGACGTAATCCAGACGCTCGCGGGAGAGGAAAAGTATGAGCAGATGAAGGCAGCGGTGATGGAGGTGGTCGGCCAGCACTTCAGGCCCGAGTTCATCAACCGCGTCGACGAGGCGGTGGTGTTCCACCCTCTGGGGCGCGAGCAGATCCGCGCGATCACCGAGATCCAGGTCGGTTATCTGCACAAGCGCCTGGCCGATCGCGACATGGGCCTGCAGGTCAGCCATGGCGCCTTGGACCGCCTCGGCGAGGCGGGCTTCGATCCGGTATACGGTGCGCGGCCACTCAAGCGCGCGATTCAGCAGCAACTGGAGAATCCGCTGGCGCAGGAAATCCTCGCCGGTGTGTTCGGGCCGGGCGACGTGATCCATGTGAACGCCACCAGCGAGGGGCTGACGTTCTCGCGCGGCAGCAACGTGGATATCGATGACGAGGGTGCTGTCATCGAGGGGGAGTTGGTCGATTGACGGCGACCTAGTGTGACGGGATGGCGCGACCGAACTCGGGCAGGCTGGCCAGGTTGTCGAGCAGTCCGGCGTCACGCAGGCTGTGCAGGTTGATCCCTGCGACGGCTGGTGGCAGGACGCGTCGTATCTCCAGTTTCGATCCGCGCTCGTCGGTCAGGCGGGTCGACATGTCGAGGACCATCGGTGGCTTGAGCGGGCCGTTAGGCGTGTGGGTGAGCAGTACCTTGGGCCTCAGTTTCTGCGTCGGATGGGTCTCGATCACGATGCCGATCATCTCGTTGCTCAGTTCGACTGCCGTGCCGGCCGGGTAGATGCCGATCGCCTCGACGAAACGGATCACCAGGGTAGGGTCCCAGTGAGTCTTCCGCCCCTTGCTGAGCACGCGGAAGGCATCCATGTTGGTGCGTGCGTTGTTATATACGCGATCGGTGGTGATCGCATCGAAGGTGTCGGTGATCGCCACCAGGCGCGAGTAGTGGGTGATCTGTGCCTCGACCAGGCCGCGCGGGTAACCCGAACCGTTGAAGCGTTCATGATGCGCATAGGCCACGTCCAGCGCCTTGAGTGGTGCGCCGCTGCTCGACATCAGGATGTTGCGCCCGTGCGTGGTGTGCTCCTTCATGATCTCCATTTCCTCAACCGTCAGGCGCCCTGGCTTGGTCAGCACTTCGTCCGGGGTCAAAACCTTGCCGACGTCGTGCAACAGGCCGCAGATGCCGAGGTCGATCAGTTCCTCGCGCTGCATCCCCAGTTGCCGCCCGAGCGCCACGGTGAGGATGGAAACGCTCAGTGAATGCTGCGAGGTGTATTCGTCCTTTTCACGGATCCGGCTCAACAACGTCATCGCGTCGGGATTGGCGATCACGCTGTCGACACATTCGGTAACGGCAGCTCGTGCCGCCGGCGTGTCAACACTCTTGCCCAGGCGCACGTCGTCCATGATGCTGCGGATCAGTCTGCTCGAGTCCGCATGTGTGCGTTGTGCGCGGCTGAGCGCACGCTCGATGTTTTCCGAGCGTTTGCTGACGGCGGTCGTGTGGCTCGTGCCGGTCCGTTTGCTGGTGCGCGCGGTAGGCCGGATCTGGAAATCGACCGAGCTTTCGATGTCGACTGTCACCTGCTCGCAGTATTCGCGGATAACCGCGATGTCGTGCTCGGTCTCGATCGTGAAGCCCTGAAACAGGAAGGGTGTCTCTTCCCAGGGGCGATCGAGTTCCGCGACGTACATCCCCAGTCGCAGCTCAGCAACCGGTATCGCGACCTTGCGCGAGGTCTTGTAGCTGAGTGTCGGTCGCTTATCCTGGATCACACGCGGCTTCCGTCGCAATCGGATGGTGGGGGGGGGCAGGGTTTCGTATTCCGTTGTCTCTAGCGGCCTGGGCGGGGGATTTTTTAATCGACGCCGCTGCTGCATGCAAACACGCCGCCGCGGCGCGGGTCGCCGGCACCGCTGAATCGTCTGCCGTCCCAACACACCGTGTGGGTGCCACCGAAAAACAGGTTGCGGGAGTCCCAGAGCCGATGCTGCGGATAGTCGGCACACAGGGCCTGCAAGGCGTCGTCGGCCAGGCCGGGCTCGATGTCCAGGCGGTCGCGTTCGAAGTGAATGCGCGGTGCGTCGACCGCCTGTGGTGCTGGCATGTCGAAGTCGATCAAGTTGACCAATGTCTGCAGGATCGCGCTGCGCAGCCGGTTGGAACCACCGGAACCGATCGCGATCAGTTGCCCCTTGGCCTCGGCCAGGGTCGGCGCCATCATTGAACTGACGCGGACATCGCACGGCCAGCGGTTGAAGCCATCCGGGTTGAGGTCTTCTTCGCCGAGCATGTTGTTGAGCATGATGCCGCTGTCCGGCAGCAGCTGACCGCTGCCTTCGCCGTTCGACAACGTCAGTGCCGCACTGTTGCCGGCACTGTCGATGGTGCTGATATGCGTGGTGCCACGATTGTTGACCGGGTGCCCCTGCACGGCGGCGCGGTACTGGTCCATCAGCTGCCTGTGGTGTTCGGAGCGCGCGAGCATCCCGTCCTGACGCGCGACATTGGTGTGGGCCATGACCCAGGCGAGGGTCTTCAGGTGTTGCACGGTGCCGAAACCGGCCCGGGCCAGGTCCTGGCCGTGCAATGCTGTCAGAGCGAAACCGATCAGCGTGCCGCCGGACGACGGTGCCGGATTGGTCGCGACATCGTAGCCGCGGTAATTGCGGCGCAGCGGGGTGCGTCCGATCACGCGGTAGTTTGCCAGGTCGTCGTGAGACAGGTGCCCGCCCTGGTCCTGGCAGAGCGACACCAAGCTGTCTGCCAGTTCGCCCTGGTAAAACGGGGCATCACCCTCGCTGGCCAGCCAATCCAGCGTGGTGGCGAGCGCGGGCTGATGGAACAGAGTGCCTTCGCCCTGCAGTGCCTCGGACGAGTACAGCGCGGTTGCTGCCGGGGTGGCGCGGTAGATCGGCGCCACGATGCCGAAGATGTAGGCCTGCAGGGTGTTGATCCGGACTCCCTGCGAGGCATACTCGATGGCCGGGGAAAGGATCTCGCGCAGCGGCAGACTGCCCAGTTCACGATGCGTGGTAACCAGTCCACGCACCGTGCCTGGTGTCGCAATGGCGCCGGCGCCGATATGAAACTCCTGCTGGGCAGTGCCGAAGTCCGCGATCACCGGGTAGAACTCACATTCCGCCGCCGGACGGCGCTGACGCGGTGTCTGTACGAAAAAGTCGTATAAGACCGGTGCCTGGTCATGACGGCGTGCCAGCAGGAAGCCGCCACCGCCGAGCGAGGTGAGTACCGGCTCGACAACACAGGCGGCGGCGGTGGCTGCCAGCGCGGCGTCGAAGGCGTTGCCGCCCAGCTCGTACATGCGCATCGCCGCTTCGGCGGTCTTGGGGTGGCCGGCGGCCACGGCGCCTTTCATGATCCAGTGATCCGTTGCAGATTGATGCCTCGATTATGCGGGCGGACAGGGCGAACGGCGAATCGCAGAGACAGAAACGAAAAAGCGCGCCCGAGGGCGCGCTTTGCGATCGACAATGGGTCGATTATTTCTTGTCGACTTTGGGTGCCGCTTTGGCCGGCTTGCTGGTCGTCGTGGTGCTCGGGTAGGCGTATGCGCCGCTGTAGGGTGCATAACCGTAGCCGCCGTAGTACGGGTAGCCACCACCCCAGCCGCCGTAGCCGGGGTAACCACCCCAGCCGCCGTAACCCGGGTAACCGCCGCCCCAACCCCAGGGACTACCGCCCCAGTTGTTGCCCCAGCCGTTGCCCCAGCCGTTGCCCCAGCCGTTGCCCCAGCCGTTGCCCCAGCCGTTGTTGCCCCAGCCATTATTCCAGCCACCCCAGTTGAACGGGCCGCCAAAGCCCCAGAAGGCGCTGGCGCTGGCGGTAGCGAGGACGGCAGCTGCGCCGACCAGGCCGGACAGCAAAAGTTTGCGAGTTTTGTTCATCGATAGTCCCTCCGGTAAAGAATCAAGTTTCGAGTCTCGTGCCCCGCCGCGGCGGCAATCAGAATGATCGAGCGATACACCACTGAAACGGCAGCAAACCAGTCGAATCAGCTTTCGCTTATATTCTACTCCGATCCTACGCGTCCGGCAGCAGGAGTATAGCTTTGGCTCGTGGCGCTCTTGTAGCCGGCTGGGGAGGGTCGCTGTCGATACTGCTTGAGCAGGCGCTGGCACTGTCGGAGGCTGAAATCGATGCCGTATTTTGCACCGAGGTGAGTCTGCAGAAGCTTGCCCTGCCATTTCTTGCCTTCCAGGCCCAGGTTCGAGGGCGGCTGGCCCAGATCCAGCTGCAGGCGTTTCCACTCCTCGGTCGAAAGCTTGGGGGGGCGGCCCGGACTGGTTTCGTCCATCAGGCCTTCCAGGCCGTTGTCGACGAATCGCTTACGCCAGCGCTCCAGAGTACGGGTGTGTTCGCCGAGCCATTCGGCGACCTGATTGGGCCTGTGTCCCTCTGCAATCAGCAACACGCATAGCGCGCGGTAACAAAACCGCTGCTCGCGTGACGCACTCACATGCTGCCGTACCGCGTTGCGCAGTTTGGCAATCTCCGCTGTATCCATGTTCCCTTCTTCCCGGGGCAGTCGATCACCCCGAAAGTTTCGTCGCCCTCAGTATTAACAAAACTGCATCGCTCGCTGTGGGCAAACTGGTGATCAATTGACCCCGGTCAGGAAATCACGGCCTAATGCGGGCCATTTTCGGCGGCAGCTGCTGCCGTTCCACGGCCGGTTAACGGAAAACGACATGCTTGATTTCGTCTTCTTCAATCCGCTCCCGCGCCATCGATTTGTCGATTTTTTGGCGGCGCGCGGGGTTACCGCTATCGAGACACAGGATGATGAAACCTTCGGCGTGGCGATCCCGGACGACACGGCCGATGAGCTGTTGGACGAGATCGAGGCCTACTACGAGGAGATGATGGCGCTCGACCAGCAGATTTTCGAGGCGGACGCGCAGGATTCAGGCCATCACGCAGCAGGTGTGGTGCTCAACCTTGCATCGGGTGAGAGCGTTTATGCACGGGTGGATCCGCTGTTGCTTGGCAAAGTAATGGAGGTGCTGACGCCACTGGAGCTCGGAGAGCTGGTCAACGCGATCGTCGATGCGATCGAACATCCGGATGCGCAGCCACTGTGCCACCGGCCTGACGGTTCCGACTGAGGCTATTGCCCGGGCGGCGGGGCGGCATCCTGTGCGGCCTTTTCCTCTGCCGCGTACTTGAGACGCTGTGCCTTCTTCTTTTCGACCAGTTCGATGTATTCCTTCGGTGTCATCGAGGCCCCGGTTTCGGGCCGTTTGGTCGGCAGGTAATAGCCTGCGATCGCCGCCACCAGGATTGCCAGCAGCAGGATATAGACGTTGGTGCGGTCGCGGGACTTGGCCATGCGCGGCATGTTAGCAGGTGCCGCCGCTACAGGCGCGCGAGGAACATCGGACCGGCAGCGCCATCGATACGTTCGATCGGGTGACCGAACGCAGTACCCAGCAGCTGCGGGTCAGCGAGGTCGTCGCGTCTCCCGGCCAGCCAGCTGCCGCCGGCGTTGAGGATCAGCCAGTGGTCACAGGCGTGGTAGGCGAGGTTGAGGTCATGAAGCACCATCAACATGCTGCGGCCCGGGGTGACACAGGCCTCGCGCAGGACACGCAGCGACGCCGCCTGGTGACCGATGTCCAGGTGATTCATCGGTTCGTCGAGCAGGGTGACCCCGGTCTGCTGGGCCAGCAGGCGCGCAATCTCGACCCGGCGCAATTCGCCGCCAGACAGGGTCTCCAGTGACCGGTCGGTGAAGTCGCGCAGTCCCAGTGCATCGATGCAGTGATGCGCGATCGCCAGGTCCTGCGCGCCTTCCCAGGCCAGTGCCGGCAGGTGCGGATGGCGCCCGCTGAGCACTGTGTCCAGCACGCTGGCACCGAAGCCACGGCTGCTGTGTTGCAGCAGTGCACCGATCTTGCGGGCGCGTGCCCGCGGTGCCAGCGTGGCGATGTCCCGGCCTTCCAGCAGGATGCGGCCGGTGTGCCCGCTGCGCAGCCCGGCGAGGTGATGCAGCAGCGTGGTCTTGCCGGTGCCGTTGCGTCCCAGCAGGGCCCAGGACTGCCCCGGTTCGATGTCGAGATCCAGGCGTTCGCACACCCGGTGCCCGCCGATGACGACCGACAGCTGGCGTACCTGCAACAGCGCGTTCATGGGCGGGTCTGCCGTCTCAGCAGGAGCAGAAACACCGGTACGCCAATCATTGCGGTCAATACGCCGACCGGCAGTTGCATCGGACTGACCAGGGTGCGGGCCAGGGTGTCGGCGAATACCAGCAGGCTGCCGCCGAGTAGCACCGAGACGGGCAGCAGAATGCGGTGATCGCGGCCCCCGGCGCGGCGCACCAGGTGCGGTGTGACCAGGCCGACAAAGCCAACTGCGCCAGCGGCGGTTACCGCGACTGCAGTCAGCACGGCGCTGATGAAGTACAGCTCGAGGCGCAGGCGGCCGGTGTCCACGCCCAGCGCGGCCGCCTGCAACAGCCCCTGTGTCGCGATGTTGAGGTCGCGGGCACGTAGCAGACAGTAGAGCAGTGCGGTGCCGAGCACGGCGAACGGCAACCCGGGGCGGTCTGCATCTGCCAGATCGCCCATCAGCCAGAACAGCATCCCTGGCAGGTGAGTGGCCGGGCTGATGCTGAGGACGAAGCTGATCAGCGCCGACCAGCCGGCGGCGACCACGATACCTGTCAGCAGCAGGCGCTCGCTGCGCCAGTCATCGCCACTGCGCGCCAGACCGAAAACCAGCAGCGTGCTCAGCAGTGCGCCGGCGGCAGCGGCAGGGGCGTACCAGGCGGCCGGTGCGGCCAGCAGCATGGCGGTCAGGACTGCAGTCGATGCGCCGCCGGAGACCCCGAGCACATAGGGATCACCGAGCGGGTTGCGCAGCAGCACCTGGATCAACGCGCCGGCCAGCGCCAGCAGTCCGCCGACTGCGAACGCCGACAGCGCCCGCGGCAGGCGCAGCCGGTCGATGATCTGGTCGTTGATACTGCCGTCATCGGCAACGACATGTCCCCAGACCTCGATCAACGGGATGTCGCTGCTGCCCAGGCGCAGCGCCAGCGCGAGGCTCGCCACCGCCAATACCAGGCTCAGCGGCAGCAGCAGGGTGCGACGATTCAGGTTCAACACCGTCACCCGCTCAGGGGTGGCGATGCTGCATCGGCGTGTCTTCGTCCAGCAGGCTGATGACAGGCCAGCCGTGCGCGGCGGCATGGTCGGCGAGGACCGGGTCCGGATCGACAGCGACCGGGTGGGTGACGCGTTCGAGCAGCGGCAGGTCGTTATGCGAGTCGCTGTAGAACCAGGCCCCATCGAGCGATGCGTCGTGCTGTGACAGCCAGGTCTGCAGGCGGCTGACCTTGCCCTCGCGGAAACTGGGGGTGCCGGCGACACGGCCGGTGAAGCTCCCATCCCGCTGCTCCGGTTCGGTCGCGATCAGGTGCGGTATGCCGAGGCGCCGGGCAATCGGTGCGGTGACGAAGGCATTGGTTGCGGTGATGATCATCAGCGTGTCGCCGGCAGCACGGTGTTGCTCGACCAGCGCGGTGGCGCGCGCAGTGATCAGAGGTTCGATTTTTTCGCGCATGAAGCGCTGGTGCCAGGCGTCAAGGTCGGCACGCGTATTGTGTGCCAGCGGCTGCAGCGAAAACGCCAGGAATGCCATGATGTCCAGGCGGCCTTCACGGTAGTCCTGAAAAAAGCGATCGTTCTCGCGCTGGTAGCTGTCGGGGTCGACCACACCGATCTCGCCGAGGAACTGACCCCAAAGGTAGTCGGAGTCGCCGGCAAGCAGGGTATTGTCCAGATCGAAGATGGCGAGGGGCATGGAAGGGCAGGTGTCCCGCGTGTTTTCGCGATCGCCGACTATACAGTAATTCTTTTATAAGCAATAGCTTATGGTGTCGAGGCGCTTGCGGCACCTCCCCGCGCTGTGAAAAAATCCAATCATTGTAAAAACTTAAATCGGTTCCAATTGTGATAGACGCCGACGGTTTCCGGCCAAATGTGGGGATCATTCTCTGCAATGACGAAAACCGCCTTTTCTGGGGTCGTCGTGTGGGGCAGGATGCCTGGCAGTTTCCGCAAGGCGGTATACAGGCCGACGAGACACCGGAGCAGGCGATGTATCGCGAATTGCAGGAAGAGGTCGGTCTTCTGCCTGAGCATGTCGATCTGCTGGGGTCGACACATCGCTGGTTGCGCTATCGGTTGCCGAAGCGGTTCATCCGTCGCCACTCGCATCCGGTGTGTATTGGCCAGAAGCAGCGCTGGTTTCTGTTGCGCGTGCGCTGTCGCGAAAGCGAGTTCTGTCTCGACTCCTGTCCGAAGCCCGAATTCGACAACTGGCGCTGGGTGAAATATTGGCAACCCGTGCGCGAGGTGATCTATTTCAAGCGCCGTGTCTACGAGCGCGCGCTCGAGGAACTGGCCCCGCTGTTGTTTCCGGAGGGGATCCCCACGCGACCGCAGAACAACTATCTTCGTCAGAACCGGCGTTGACCAACGCCGCGATTTGACTCAGGCGCCGCCGCACCCCCGGATGCGCATCGTGCCGCACTCAACCCGGTCATAGGGATCATGCTCGAGACACTTCACCGTATCGTCAAAGAGGTCAACGCCGCACCGGATCTGGAGAAGGCATTGAGCCTGATCGTGACCCTGGTCAAGCAGGCGATCGACTGTGATGTCTGTTCGGTGTACCTGACCGACCCGGACGCGCGCGCGCATGTCCTCGCCGCTACCGATGGTCTGCGTCAGGAGGCCGTCGGCAAGGTGGCGCTACCGCTCGGCCGCGGCCTGGTCGGCCTGGTCGCCGAACGTGCCGAGCCGCTCAACATCAGCGATGCGCCGTCACATCCCCGCTACCTGCGCATCACCGAGACCGGTGAGACCCAGTACCGGGGATTCCTGGGCGTGCCGATCATCCAGAACCGCAAGGTGCTCGGGGTACTGGTGGTGCGCCAGCAGGCGAAACGCGCGTTCATCGATGACGAGGTGACGTTCCTGTTCACGCTGGCTGCGCAGCTGGCGGGTGCCATCACCTATGCCCAGGCCAGCGGCGAACTGGATGTCCTGACCACACCGTCGCGCGTCGCCCGTTACCTGGAGGGAAGGCCGGGCAGCACCGGGGTTTCCATCGGTCACGGCGTGGTCGCCTATCGACTGGCCGACCTGGACGCGGTTCCGGACCGTGCCGCCGAAGATGTCGAGGCCGAGTGCGAGTCGTTTCGCGCGGCGGTGGCAGCGGTGGAAGATGACCTGCGCGCGCTTAAGCAGCGTCTCAGCGGCGAGATTCCGGCCGAGGACAATGCGTTGTTCGATGCGCTGCTGCTGATGCTCGGCGGTGACAGTCTGGTAACCGAGACGGTCGACCTGATCCGGCAGGGCCAGTGGGCGCCGGGTGCATTGCGCCAGAGCATTGACGTGCATGCGCAGGTGTTCGAGGGTATGGAGGATGTCTATCTGCGCGAGCGCGCGTCGGACATCCGCGATCTTGGTCGTCGTATCCTCACCCACCTGCAGAGCGACAACCAGGGAGAGATCGACTACCCGTCCGATACCATTCTGGTCGGTGAAGAGGTAAGCGCGGTGCAGCTTGCCGAGGTGCCGCCGCAATGCCTTGTGGGTGTCGTCTCTTCGACCGGTTCGAGCTCGTCGCATGTCGCCATCCTGGCGCGCGCAATGGGTGTGCCGGCGGTGATGGGTGTCACTGATCTGCCCGTCAGCCGCATGGAGAACCGCGAGCTGATCATCGACGGCTACCGCGGGCGCGTGTATCCATCTCCCACGCCATCTGTTCGCAGCGAGTACGAGCGTCTGGCCGAGGAGGAACGGGAACTGACCGCCGAGGCGGAGAGTGTTCGCGGTCTGCCGGCGGAGTCGACCGATGGCGTCGCCTTTCCACTGCATCTCAATACCGGCCTGATCAACGAGACCGGAAGCACCAATCATGAAGACTGCGCGGGCATAGGGTTGTATCGCACCGAGCTGCCGTTCATGGTGCGCGACCGCTTTCCGGCCGAGTCCGTGCAGGTGATGAACTATCGGCGTGTGCTGGAGGCCTTCTCGCCGCGGCCCGTGATTCTGCGCACGCTCGATATCGGCGGCGACAAGCCTCTGCCGTATTTCCCGATCGCCGAGCAGAATCCGTTCCTCGGCTGGCGTGGTGTGCGCATCTCTCTGGCACACCCGGAGATCTTCCTCACACAGGTGCGCGCGATGCTGCGTGCCGCGGTGGATCTCGACAACCTGCAGATCATGCTTCCGATGATCAGCGGTGTCGCCGAGGTGGACGAGCTGAAGATGCTGATCAAGCGCGCCCACGATGAACTGCTGGAGGAGGGTTACGCAGTATCCATGCCGAATATCGGGGTGATGATCGAGGTGCCTTCCGCGGTCTACATGATCGAGGAGCTGGCGAGGCGGGTCGATTTTGTCTCTGTCGGCACCAACGACCTTACCCAATACCTGCTGGCAGTCGACCGCAACAATTCGCGGGTCGCCGATCTTTACGATGATCTCCACCCGGCGGTGCTGCGTGCACTGGAACAGGTGGTGCGTGGGGCGCGCACATTCCACCGCCCCGTTGGCGTATGCGGTGAACTGGCCGGCAACCCGCTGGCGACCGTACTGCTGATGGGCCTGGGCGTCGACAGCCTGAGTATGAGTGCAGGCAGCCTGATGAAGGTCAAATGGGTGGTGCGCAGTTTCAGTGTGTCACGCGCACGGCATTTGGTGCACGCGGCCCTGCGTATGGAAGATGCCCAGCAGGTGCGTCGGTTCATGGAAGGCGCGCTCGAGGATATGGGCCTCGGTGGCCTGTTCCGGCCCGGACGATAGGGTTGCCCTTCAGTTTTCCGATCTGTCGCCGTTTGATACCTGTCAACCCAAGTACGCCCATCCGGGCGCAAAATGTCCGTTTGGTTGACGTCACCGGGGAAGAGCGATGGATGAAAAAGTAGCCAAGATACAGAGTGCGAACGATTCGGAGTCTGTCGAAAAGCTGCCGGCGGGGCAGGTATTCGACGGCGACCTCAGCAAGCTGGACAAACACGCACGGCGCGAACTCTTCCGCAAGAACATCTATCCCTACAGTACCAAGCTGGGGCGGGCCGATTACGAGGCCTTCAAGTTCGAGCTGCAGATCGAGCTGCTGAAGCTGCAGAGCTGGGTGCGCGATACCGGCGAGCGGATTCTGATCCTGTTCGAGGGCCGGGACGCCGCCGGCAAAGGTGGGACGATCAAGCGCACCATGGAGCATCTCAATCCGCGTGGCGCACGCATCGTGGCGCTGGAGAAACCCTCACCCCAGGAAGCCGGGCAGTGGTATTTCCAGCGCTACATCCAGCACCTGCCCAGCGCCGGCGAGATCGTGCTGTTCGACCGTTCCTGGTACAACCGTGCCGGCGTCGAGCGTGTGATGGGCTTCTGTTCATCCAACGACTACCTCGAGTTCCTGCGCCAGACGC
>Ga0209203_1001395_pt1 | contig 17868 bp, 14 predicted proteins | sample AD_UKC109_MetaG_FD_184423 | JGI IMG/M metagenome (GOLD analysis project Ga0209203, IMG submission 184423) | Active sludge microbial communities of municipal wastewater-treating anaerobic digesters from Hong Kong - AD_UKC109_MetaG (SPAdes)... | ecosystem: Engineered > Bioreactor > Anaerobic >... | reverse complement strand
GTCTTCCTGGGCACCCCTGTCTGGGCGTGGACCTTCGCTCCTCCCATAAGGTCATTCCTCAGGGATCACGACCTTTCAGGAAAGAAGGTAGCCCTTTTCTGCTGCCACGGAGGTGGACCAGGCAAGGCCATCGAGAAGCTGGAGAGCGCCGTTGCGGGAGATGTGGTCTCGAAGATGCTTTTCAGGGACCCCCTGAGCAGGGACACTGAAAACCAGCTGAAGGCCGCCGGGGAATGGGCCGACGCAGCGGTGGAGAAGGCTAGATCCTGAGCTGAACTTCCTCCGCCATGTCCCCGATGGAATCCGCAAGTTCCTGAAGGTATTCGCTTGGGTATGATGGCATTCCCTTCAGCTCATCGGAAAGCGTTTTCTCCGAGCGGAAACGCTGAAGCACGTACTTCTTAGGCTTTCCGGGCTTCAGGGTCCGCAGGAGGCTCGTCACATCGTCTGCGTTCACCACGCCTGGCACCATCGTTGTTCTGAACTCACAGGGCTTGCCGCTTTCCATGATGAGCCCGGCGCTTTCAGCCACAGGTTCCCAGGAACCCCTTCCCCCGGTGGCGAAGATGTAGTTCTCCGGTGATGCCTTCAGGTCCATTGCAACGTAGTCAACGAAGGGCAGGGCTTCCTCGAGTCTCCCTGGATAAGAACCGTTGGTGTCCAGCTTTACCGCCAGGCCGGTCTCTTCTTTGATCCTTCTCAGGAGATCGATGTTGTCCCTGTGAAAGAGCGGCTCCCCTCCGGTGAGGACCACACCATCGATGAAGCCCCTTCGCTGGATAAGTTCCTCGAGGATCTCCCGGTGTGAAATGGAAAGCTCACCGTCCAGCAGCCCGGGGTTCACAAGTTCAGGGTTGTGGCAGAACGGACATGCGTAATTGCACCCTGCGGAGAAGAGCACCGAAGCTATCTTCCCGGGGAACTCGATGAGGCTGGTGCCCTGGATGGACCTGATCAAATCCCGTCAGTCCTTCCCGGTGTTCAGCTCCACGTAATGCCTCTGGGAGAACTCTTCCTTCTTGCCGCGGTTCCAGTCCTGGACCGGCCTGTAGTAACCCACCACCCTGGAGTACACCTCTGCCTTGACGGCAACGACTGTCTTAGCGGTATCGCTCATCACACATCCACCTTTTCTATGCTGAGGAACAGAGACGGTTCTTCCGGTCTGCCGAGTGCTTCTCCCGGTTCCCTGTAGCTTCCCTGGGGAAGCTCGCCGTTGATCTCAACCAGTTCGCCGTATTCGGCGATCTCCTCGTTCGAGTGCGGGTATGGGCACTGGAAGTGCTCCCCCGGTATGTATCCGTGAACTGGACAGATGCTGAAAGTGGGGGTAATGCTGAAGTAGGGCAGCTTGAACCTGTTCACTATCTTTCTGGCCAGTTCCCTGACCATCCTCCAGTCGTTGATAGCCTCCCCTATGAAAATGTGTACCACCGTACCGCCGGTGAACATCGTCTGAAGGTCGTCCTGGTGGGAGAGGAGGCTGAAAACGTCCATGGGAGTGTTCACGGGAAGATGGACGGAGTTGGTGTAGTATGGATTGGAGACCCCCTGGTGGGACGCATCGGGGAACTGCTCTCTGTCCTTGTTGGCCAGCCTGTAGCTTGCTCCCTCTGCCGGTGATGCCTCGAGGTTGTAGAGGTGCCCCGTTTCCACCTGGAACTCTGTCAGCTTCTCCCTCATGAAGGAGAGTACCTCCATGGACCATTCCCTGCCTTCCGGGGTGGCGATCCCTTTCCCCATGAAGTTCAGAGCGCCCTCGTTCATGCCGATGAGGCCGATGGTGCTGAAATGGTTGGCCCAGTAGGTGCCGGCGTCTTCCTTCACGTGCCTGAGGTAATACCTGGTGTAGGGGTACAGGCCCCGCTCGGTAAGCTCTTCCACGAAACTGCGCTTAAGCTCCAGGGACTCCCTTGCCGCCTCCATCACCGAACCCAGTCTCTGGAAGAATCCCTCGCGGTCCCCGGGGGTGACCAGGGCTATCCTGGGGATGTTCACCGTTACCACGCCTATGGATCCGGTGAGCGGGTTGGAACCGAACAGGCCGCCTCCCCTTGCCTTAAGTTCCCTGTTGTCCAGCCTGAGCCTGCAGCACATGGACCTTGCGTCCTCCGGGTTCATGTCGGAGTTCACGAAGTTGCTGAAGTACGGTATGCCGTACTTGCCGGTCATCTCCCAGAGGGGCTGAAGCTCGTCGTCATCCCAGTCGAAATCCGCTGTGAGGTTGTATGTGGGGATGGGGAAGGTGAAGATGCGCCCCTTGGCGTCCCCCTGCATCATCAGTTCGCTGAAGGCCCTGTTGAAAACGTTCATCTCGTGCTGGAACTCTGAGTATGTCTCAGGCTGCTCCTTGCCGCCTATCACCACATGAAGGTCCCTGTGGGTGGAAGGCACCCTAAGGTCCATTGTGATGTTGGTGAACGGGGTCTGGAAGCCAACCCTTGTGGGGATGTTCACGTTGAAGAGGAATTCCTGAAGACATTGCCTTACATTTTCATAGGAGAGGTTGTCATACTTTATGAACGGGGCCAGCAGTGTGTCGAAATTGCTGAAAGCCTGTGCTCCGGCAGCCTCCCCCTGGAGTGTGTAGAAGTAGTTCACCACCTGGCCCAGGGCGGTTCTCAGATGTGATGCGGGTTTGGACTCGATCTTGCCCCTGGCACCCAGAAAACCGCCCTTGAGGAGTTCCATGAGGTCCCAGCCCACACAGTAGGGGCCCAGTATGCCCAGGTCGTGGATGTGCATGTCGCCGTTGTCCTGATACTCCTTTATCCTGGGCGTGTAGATCTTGGAGAGCCAGTACCTGGCGGTGATGGAGCTGGAGAGGTAGAAGTTGAGCCCCTGAAGGCTGTAGTTCATGTTCGAGTTCTCGTTTACCCGCCAGTCCTGCCTGCCGATGTAGTCGGAAACAAGGGAATCCATTCCCTTGAAGATCGCGCTGACCTCCCGGGCCTCGTTCCTCTTCTCCCGGTACAGGATGAACTGTCTTGCCGCCTGGGTGAGTTTCCTGAGTACCAGGGTTTCCTCGATGAAGTCCTGTATCTGTTCGATGGTTGGAATGGAGCCTGGCTTGAAGAAGTTCATGTAGAGGGCGGCTTCCACCTGGTCGGCCATTTCCCTGCTGGAGCCATCTGTGTCGGAAGCCTTCAGGGCTCGGTCTATGGCCCTTTCGATCCTGGATTTCCTGTAGGAAACAACCTTCCCGTCCCTTTTCCTTACCAGCCAGTCCATATGGTAATTTTTCCCCCAACCTTTGAAAGCAAAACAAAACGGCGCGCGGTCAAACCCCTTCGGGGCGACAATAACAAACCCGGGTTCCGTCGGCAACCTCTGAACCACAATATGTTGTATGGCAGCATTCCGATATGCCTATATGTGGATATATCCCCTTGCTTCGCAACCGAATAGAGTATCGGTTGGATCGGCGGGGTTTTTTCCCGCTTTCCCGTCGGTGGTTTTGGGGGTATGTTGCCCCGGTGACATGGAGGTAAAAATGGCTTTGAAACAGGGCTCCTCCCAGAGTACCGCTGTTCTGCTGGCGCTGTCGTCGGTGCTCTGCTGGTCCTTCGCCGCGACATCCTTCAAGAAGGCCCTGGAGGCCCATTCCCCATGGTTCGTCGTTTTCAGCGGTTCCGTGGTTTCCGCCGTTGTACTGCTGGTCATTCTCCTTGCCAGGGGAAAAAGGGTCTCCCCCTCCGATGCCCGGAGGGGAGTTCTCTACGGCTTTCTCAACCCCTTTCTCTACTATCTTGTTCTACTCCATGCTTATGACGGACTCCCGGCCCAGATCGCCATGGTGGTGAACTATCTCTGGCCAGTGGTCCTTGTATTGCTGGCGGTGCCCTTCCTGGGTCACAAACTCACCAGGGGAGGGTTCGCAGGGGTATTCCTCAGCTTTTCAGGCGTTGCGGTGATGGCACTCATGGGAAGAAGCTCCATGCGGATAGAACTCATTCCCCTTGGGCTGGCCTTCCTGAGCACCGTGGTCTGGGCGGTATACTGGCTGCTGAACACCAGAAGCACAGGGGATACCAACGCCGTTCTGCTGATGAGCTTCACCTACGGTTCCATCTATCTTGGCCTGGCCGGGGCCATTACCGGCCAGGCCTTTACTCCTGCTCCTTCAGCGCTCCCATGGCTGGTCTATATAGGGGTATTCGAGATGGGGGTTACCTACATAATGTGGAACACCGCTCTGAAAAAAGCCGAGTCCACTGCATCGGTGGGGGGGCTGATATTCCTTACCCCCTTCCTGGCATTGATCCCAATTGCCCTGATTGTTGGCGAGGGCATAGCCCCTTCCACCATCACAGGGCTGGTCCTGGTTACCGCCGGGATACTGCTGGAGAAGCGGTTCCGGCACAGAGCGGAAAGGCTGGGGGACTGATGGTCCGTCTTGAGGTCTGCGCTGGTGGTGTGGAGGGCGCGGTACTGGCCGCCGCCGCCGGCGCATCCAGGATCGAGCTGAATTCCGGCCTCTCCACCGGAGGGCTGACCCCTTCCCCCGGAGTTGTCAGTGAAACGCTGAAGGAGCTTTCGGTTCCGGTGGCGGTGATGCTGAGACCCAGGGCGGGAGGATTCGTATACTCCGCCGGCGAGAAGAGGGCTATCCTTTACGACATGGAAAGGGCCCTTGGGCTGGGTGCAGGCTCGATCGTTTTCGGTGCCCTTCTTCCCGGAAACCAGCCAGATCTCGATTTCGTCTCCCTGGTGAGGAAGGAAGCTGGAAGGGCCAGGGTGGTCTTCCACAGGGCAATTGATCTCACTCCGGATCCAGTGGCCGTTCTGGAAGATCTCATCGGTCTGGGTATCGACGGGTTCCTTACCTCCGGGGGGAAGGGAACGGCCTGGGAGGGCAGGTTCACCCTCCGGGAGATGGTACTGGCCTCCGGGGGCTCCGTGGAGATCATTGCCGCTTCGGGAATCAGTTCCGCCAATGCCGCAGGGCTGGCTTCGATCACCGGCTGCAGGTGGCTCCACGGTTCCTTCACTGCCGGGGGGAAGGGTGAACACTGCGGAGGAATAGTTCCTCCGGGGGATCCCGATCCATCCCCCGGGGAGATATCGAAGACGCTCCGGTCACTGGATGAGATAGTAGAGAACTAGCACAGATCCTTTCCTGTTCCCACGCCTGGAAATATTCCATATTATTCCATTAAGGGAGCAGATGACATGATGACGGGAACCATATCCGGCGAGAACCTCAGGGGTAAGACAGCCCTGGTGGTGGATGACGAGTCCGCCATCAGGGAGATACTGGGCATCTACCTTGAGGAACTGGGTCTCAATGTGCTTTCCTGTTCCTCCGTGGAGGATGCGAGGAACAGTCTGTCAAACTTCGATGTGGACCTTATCCTGAGCGACATTGCCATGCCCGGCGGTGAGAACGGCATTGACTTCCTCCGCTGGTGCAGGAAGCGAAGGATAATATCCCCTTTCATCCTCATATCCGGATACGTTACCTCCGAGGCGGTCAGGGACGCTCTGGCCCAGGGGGTTCAGTATGTGATACACAAACCGTTCTCCAGGGAGCAGCTCTCCCAGGCGATCCTGTCATCGTTCGCCGTATCAGACTCCTACACAAGGCTTTTGAACAGCTACCTCGAGGAGATAGAAAGGTCCAACGACCTTTTCCTTGCCACCATCGACGGCTTCGCCGCGGCTGTGGGCGCCAGGGACGGGTACACCCTTGACCATTCCCGGCAGGTAGCCGGCTTTGCTGTGCTGCTGGCCACGAAGATAGGCCTCGACGGCAAGAACCTGAGGACCGTGCGTATTGCAGGAGAACTCCACGACATAGGCAAGATAGGGGTTCCTGAGAAAATACTCCTCAAGGAAGAGCTTCTCACCAGGGGCGAGTACGGCGTGATGAAGACCCACGCCGAGAAGAGCGCCGAGATACTCAGCCCGATGCCCAACCTCGACGATGTTGTCAAGGCGGTTCGCTCCCATCATGAAAGGTATGACGGCGGAGGTTATCCCGACGGCCTCAGCGGCGAGGAGATCCCTCTTCTGGGGAGGATACTTGCGGTGTGCGACGCCTTCAGCGCCATGATAACCGAAAGGCCTTACAGGGCGAGGATATCCCCCGAGGAGGCCAGACAGGAGCTTCATGCCAGGAGGGGCGAGCAGTTCGACCCTGACCTTGTGGACGCTTTCCTGGCCATTCCGGAGATTGCCTGCATGTAGCCTTATCGGCTGGGTTACGGTATCCCTTATATTCCAGCTTTGATCCATAAGCCGGCAGGGGGTGTACCGAATGAGCGGTCAGGCAAAGCATCTTTTCATCACAGGAGGAGTGGTTTCCTCCCTTGGCAAGGGTATTACTGCGGCTTCCACCGCCCTGCTCCTGAAACAGAGGGGCTACAGGGTTTTTCTCCAGAAGCTGGATCCCTACCTGAACGTGGATCCGGGAACGATGTCTCCCTATCAGCACGGAGAGGTTTTCGTGACCGACGACGGCGCGGAGACGGATCTGGACCTGGGCCACTACGAGAGGTTCTCCGGTATCACCTGCACCAGTCAGAGCAACTACACCACCGGCCGTATCTACTCTTCGGTCATCCAGAGGGAAAGACGGGGTGAGTACCTGGGGAAAACGGTTCAGGTGGTTCCCCACATCACCGATGAGATAAAGAAGGCCATCCTCTCATGCAGGGAAACCGGCGCTGACATAATAATTACGGAGATTGGCGGAACCGCTGGCGACATCGAGTCCAGCCCTTTTCTGGAAGCCCTGAGGCAGCTTCATGTGGAGCTTGGGCCCGAGAACGCAGTATTCGTTCACCTGACCCTTCTTCCCTATCTGAACGCCTCCGGGGAACTGAAGACGAAACCGGCCCAGCAGTCCGCCGGTATAATGAGGTCCATCGGCATCATTCCCGACATTCTCATCTGCCGGACCGAGATCCCCATGGAGGAGGAGCATTTCCGGAAGCTGGCGCTCTTCTGCAATGTTCCCAGGGCCGCGGTTATCGAGGAGAAGGACGTCAAGAACTCCATTTACGAGGTTCCCATCGAACTGGCGAAGCAGGGGCTGGACTCCCTTATTCTGAGGAAATTCGGCCTTCCCGAGAACGAACTCGACCTTGAGAGCTGGAACTCCATGGTGGGCAGAGCGATCAACCCCGATTCGGGGAAGGTGAGAATTGCCGTTGCCGGGAAGTACATGGCACTCCGGGACGCTTACAAGAGCATTTTCGAGGCCCTTTCCCACGGAGCCATCTCCCGGGGGCTCGATATCACTATCAAGTGCATCGAGGCGGAGGACCTTCAGAAAGATCCCGGGGGAGAACTCCTGGAAGACGTCGACGGCATACTTGTCCCCGGCGGCTTCGGCTACCGCGGTCTGGGAGGCAAGATCGAAGCCGTCAGGTACGCAAGGGAGAACGGCATCCCTTTCCTGGGAATCTGCCTGGGGATGCAGTGCGCGGTAATCGAGACCGCCAGGAACCTGGCCGGTCTCGATAACGCCGACAGTCTGGAGTTCAACCCCGATACGGAACACCCGGTGATCTCCCTCATGGACGAACAGAAGAACGTGGTGAACATGGGCGGGACCATGAGACTCGGTTCCTATCCATGCATTCTGCAGCCCGGCTCCCGGTCGTCGAAGGCCTATGGCACCACTAAGGTCAGCGAAAGGCACAGACACCGGTTCGAATTCAATAACCGGTACCGTGACAGGCTCCTGGCGGCGGGTCTCGTACCCGTGGGCGTCTCCCCGGACGGAGGGCTGGTGGAGGTGGTTGAACGGGAGGACCATCCGTGGTTCGTTGCGGTCCAGTACCACCCGGAGTTCAAGAGCAGGCCCCTTGAACCGCATCCCCTCTTTGCTGCCTTCGTGGACGCGGCCTTCGAGAAGAGGAACCGATGAGGGAAGCGGGAGAGTATTGCGGGCTCTGCGGTGTAACGGGCACCAGGGAATCGGTTTCCGCACTTGTTGCAGAGGGGCTCTTCGCCCAGCAGCACAGGGGTCAGGAGGCCGCTGGAATAGCCACCCTCGACGGCGGGGGAAGCATCAGGCTCCACAAGAAGCGTGGTCTTGTACCTGACCTGATGAACGATTTTCCAGATGAGATGATGGTTGGACAGGCCGCGGCCATCGGTCATGTGCGCTACGGGACATTCGGGGGCACCTCGGTGCTTAACGCCCAGCCCATCAAGGTTCTCATGGGCGACATCCCCGTGGCGATCGCCCACAATGGAACCATAAGCAACGCCGCGGCCATAAGGGCTTCCCTTCAGCGTAAGGGTCACATCTTCCAGACGAACACCGACACGGAGATCGTGCTTCATCTGATGAGCAGGGAACTGGAGGACAACGACTACAATGTGGAAAGATGCCTGCAGATAGCCATTTCCAGACTTGAGGGCGCCTTCTGTCTGCTTCTGCTGGTGCCCGGCGGTATGTACGTGGTAAGGGACGCAATGGGATTCAGACCCCTGAGCCTTGGGAGGGTAGCCGGGGGAGGATGGGTCATAGCCAGCGAGACCATAGCCTTTCCGGTCACCGATGCGGAGTATGTCCGTGAGGTGAACCCAGGGGAGATACTTTTCTTTCCCGCTGGAGCAGACTCATCAAGTGATCCGGTCACGGTGGTTGCCGGAAGGGACGGCGGGTCTCTGTTCCCTCCTTCAAGACGAAGGGCGCATTGCATCTTCGAGCATGTCTACTTCGCAAGACCGGGGAGCTATGTGTTCGGTGACAGCGTATACAAGGTAAGGATCGAAATGGGGCACCGCCTTGCCGTGGAGCATCCCGCGGAGTGCGACATGGTGATGCCCGTTCCCGACAGCGGCATGTTCGCAGCCATGGGGTTTGCCAGGGAGCTGGGGATTCCCATGGACATGGGGTTCACCAGGAACCACTATGTGGGAAGGACCTTCATCGACCCGGGCCACGCCACCAGGGCGGCCATGGTGATGAGGAAGCTCCAGCCTATTCCGGAGGCCATCCAGGGTAAGAGGGTCTGTGTAGTGGAAGACAGCATCGTAAGGGGAACCACCAGCAAGGCAAGGATCAAGGCCCTTCGCGAGGCCGGGGCCGCCGAGGTTCACATGAGGATCAGCTGCCCTCCCCACCGGTTCGCCTGCTTCTTCGGAATAGACTTTCCAGAGGAGACCAGCCTCATTGCCAACAGGTATTCAGTGGAGGAGATAGGAAGGATACTCGACCTTGACAGCCTGGGGTACCTCTCCGCGGAGGGGATGCTCAGCTGTGTGAACGCCCACCCCCCAGAGGATTACTGCACCGCCTGCTTTACCGGGGACTATCCCGTGGCGCCGCCGGTGAACCGATAGGGCCGAAGGAGGATCATGATCAAAGGCGGCATAGCCATTCTGGATTTCGGCAGCCAGTACACCCAGCTGATCGCCAGAAGGATCAGGGAACTTGGGGTCTACTGCGAGATGCTTCCCGGCAACTGCAGCTGGAGCCAGGTGACCGACCTGGAGCCTGGAGGGATTGTACTGGCGGGAAGCCCCTACAGCGTTTACGGTGAGGACAGTCCCATGCCCCCCGCCCAGGTGTTCGATACCCCTCTTCCGATCCTGGGCATCTGCTATGGTATGCAGCTTCTTGCCCATTGCACCGGCGGAAAAGTGGAGGGCGGACACCACCGGGAGTTCGGCCCGGCGCTCCTGCATCACCGGGGGGGGAAGCTTTTCCAGGGCATAGACTCCGGTCTTCAGGCCTGGATGAGCCACGGAGACAGGGTTACCCAGCCGCCGCCGGGCTACACGGTGAACGCCTCTACGGACCTTCTTCCCATTGCCGCCATGGAGAATCCCGCCATGGGAAGGTACGGGGTTCAGTTCCACCCCGAGGTGCACCACACCGTTTTCGGGACCCGAGTGCTGGAGAACTTCCTGTTCAAGGCGGCGGGTCTCAAGCCGAACTGGAACATGAACCTCTTCCTCGACCAGGCGTCCGATGACATCAGGAACAGCCTTGGTACGCATGGAAAGGTAATACTGGGCCTCTCCGGAGGTGTGGATTCTTCGGTGGTGGCCGCTCTGCTTCACCGGGCGGTCCCCGAAAGGTTCACCCCAATTTTCGTGGACAACGGCCTTCTCAGGGCAGGGGAGAGGGAAGAGGTTGTCTCCACATTCGGAGAGCACTTCGGAATGCACCTTAAGGTGGTGGACGGCGCTGACAGGTTCCTGGATGAACTCTCCGGCGTATCGGACCCGGAGAGGAAAAGAAAGATCATAGGCAGGGTCTTCATCGAGCTTTTCGAGGAGGCAGCAAAAGAGATACCGGGGGTGACGCATCTGGCCCAGGGAACCCTCTACCCGGATGTCATCGAGAGCGTGAGCTTCAGGGGACCAAGCGCCACCATTAAGAGCCACCACAATGTGGGAGGGCTTCCCGAGAGGCTCAACCTTGAGCTGCTGGAACCCCTGAGGGAACTCTTCAAGGACGAAGTCCGGGAGCTGGGAAAGGCCCTGGGGCTTCCTGACAAAATGGTCTCCCGTCACCCGTTCCCGGGTCCGGGGCTGGCGGTTCGTATTCTTGGGCCCGTCTCAAGGGAAGACAGGGACCTTCTGCAGAAGGTGGACAGGGTCTACATCGACTACCTCAGGGAGAACGGTCTCTACGATGAGATATGGCAGGCCTTCGCGGTGCTGCTTCCCCTTCGCACCGTGGGTGTCATGGGAGACGAGAGGACCTACGACAGGGTGGTTGCCCTCAGGGCGGTAACAAGCATAGACGGAATGACGGCGGACTGGTACAGGATGGATCCGGACCACATGGCCGCCATCTCATCCAGGATCGTCAACAGGGTCAACGGGGTGAGCAGGATAGTGTACGACATAAGCTCGAAGCCTCCTGGCACCATCGAGTGGGAATAGCTTCATAGAGGCAGCGTAAACATACCCTGAGAGGGTAGCGTTAACAAAGTGAAGGGTTAGTTCGGGTGAAGATCAGGGTCGGTTATCAGGCCAGGGATTATCTGGGAATATTCTTCGGGGCCGTACTCTTCGGTCTGGCCTATTCATGGTTCCTTTTTCCTTTCAGGATTTCCCCCGGAGGAATAGGCGGTCTCGCCCAGATCCTCTACGCCGCCACCGGCGTTACTGAAAGCGTCTGGATGTTCGGCTTCAACATTCCGCTGTTCGTCATAGGCTACATTTTCGTGGGAAAGCAGTTCGGGATCAGGAGCTTCGTGGGAATGTTCCTCTCCAACACCATGTGCTGGGTTTTCGATCCGGTACACGTCAGGCTTGTGCCCGGCGCATCCAGCCATGTCTACAATGTGGCCGCCCAGGGGGAGCTCCCCAGACTGGCGGTCTTTCTCAGCGGTTCATCGGAGATGGACATCCTCCTGGCGTCCATAGCCGGCTCCACCCTTCTCGGTGTGGGCCTCGGCCTGATCTTCAAGTTCCGCGGAAGCACCGGCGGCACCGACATTCCAGTGGCGATCCTGAAGAAGTACACCGGAGTGAGCATAAGCGCCGGCTACTGGATGGTGGAAAGCCTGATAATCCTCCTCGTCGCCGCGGTGTTCGGGCAGCCCAAGCTCATGATCTGGGCCTATCTGAACCTTTTCCTCAGCACGAAGATGACAGACCTTTCCGCGGAGGGAATGCCCTATGTGAAGGCCTGTATCATCATAACCGTGAAACCCGACGAGGTCAGGGACGAGATATTCTCCACCCTCAACCGCGGCGTTACATTCCTGAAGGCCGAGGGCGGCTACAGGAGGTACCCCCAGGATGTTATCTACGTCTGCGTCCACAGGAGGCAGGTGATGGTGCTCCAGAGGATAGTCTCCCAGATCGATCCCGAGGCCTTCATGGTGCTGCATGACGCCTACGATGTAATGGGATACGGTTTCAAGAAGCGTACCCTTACATACTGACCATGGCAGGTCTCTTCGACACCCATACCCATCTGTTCCTGGAGCCCCTCTCCCGGGATCCGGAGGGAGCCGTTTCCAGGGCGGTTCAGGCCGGCGTCAGCCGTTTCCTCGCAGCGTCGGTATCAAGGGAGAACTGGGATTCATGCGCTTCCCTGGGATCGCTGCCCGGGGTCGCCGTGGCACTTGGCGTACACCCCAGGGAAGCCGCCGGGGGTTTTGATGGCGACAAGCTCAGAACCGCCCTGGAAAGCAGCGGGGCCAGAGCAGTTGGTGAGATAGGTCTCGACTGGCACGCTCCTGTGGAGAGGGATATACAGAGGACCGTTTTCGTGGAACAGCTCCGTATCGCCTGGGAAATGTCCCTCCCGGTCTCGATCCATTGCAGGGGAGCCTTCGGCGAGATGCTGGATATCCTTGGCGCATTTCCGGTCAGGGGATCGATGCATGGGTGGTCCAGGGACCCTGAGCTGATGCAGAGGTTCCTTGAGCTGGGGCTTTACATCGGTTTCGGAGGCATGATTACCAGGGAAGGAGCGCTAAGGGCCAGGGCAAGTGCCGTCGCCGTTCCCACGAACAGGTTCCTGCTTGAAACGGACTCTCCATCCATGGGGCTGCGGGGAGCCTCCCCCGGGCATTCCGAACCTGCCCATCTCCCGGGGATACTCAGTGAAATGGCGGTGCTGCGGGACGAGGCCGAAGACAGTATAGCCCGGTGGTCGTTGAAGAACTCCATTGATCTTTTTGGGGATCCGCTGTGAACCACCGTTTCAGGAGGAGCCGACAGTTCTTGGGAGAAACGGGTTTTCAGCGGCTCAGGTCATCCTCGGTGCTGGTTGCCGGTCTCGGCGGTGTGGGAATCCACTGCGCATCCGCCCTGGCCAGGTCGGGAGTGGGAAAGCTCTACCTGGTGGACTTCGACCAGATCTCACCTTCTTCTCTGAACAGGAATCCATTTGCCGGGCTGGCCGATGTGGAAAGGACCAAGGCCGAGTTCACCTGTTCCACCCTTTCGGCTCTCTGCCCCGATACCGAGTGCGTCCCCATGGAGGTTTTCATTTCCCGGGAGTACCTGGAGGACATCGGGCTTCCCGGGGGTGTGGATGCCGTGGCAGACGCCATAGACAGCCTGAATCCCAAGACCCAGCTTCTGGAGCACTGCGTTACACGGGGAATTCCGGTATTCAGCAGCATGGGCGCCGCCGGAAGGAGGGATCCGTCCATGGTGAGGACCGGCGACATATCCCGCACCGAACGGTGTCCCCTTGCCAGGATGGTCCGGAAGTATCTGAAGAGAAGGGGCGTATCAGGCGGCATTGAATGCGTCTGGTCGGTGGAAGACCCTGTGGAGGCACTGCCCCCGGACGACGAGCCGGTACTCCAGCGCCGTGGAAGGACCAGGAACGCCCTCCCGAGCCTCATCACCCTTCCCGGTGTTTTCGGCTACTCTCTGGCGCAGATGATCATTGACCGTCTCGCAGTGGAAGCCGAGCCCTCCCGCTCCGAATGATCCTTCTTTCCCTGAGGACCATGAAGACCGTAATCGAAACGGAACACATGTCAGCCACAGGCACAGAGATCCATATGCCCTGAAGTCCCAGGAACCTGGGCAGCACGAGCACTAGCGGTATAAGGAAAAGGACCTCCCTGGCCGATGAGAGAAGCATGGATTTTGCCGCCTTTCCCATCGCCTGGAAGATGCTGGTTCCCACGAAGAGGAAACCCAGCGCCCACAGCCCCATCATCAGTATTCGCAGTGAATCCCTTCCCGCGGAAAGCAGTTCGGGATCATGGGTGAATATCCCAATGAACTGAGAGGGAAAGAGCTGGACCGCGGCAAAGCCTCCGGTGGAGATCATCCCCGCCCAGAGAAGACCGGTGGCCGCGGCTTTTTCGGCTCTCTGCACATTTCCGGCCCCCCAGTTGTAGCCGATAATGGGCTGCAGACCCTGGGCTATCCCTATCAGGGGCATGGTGAGGAACCTGGCCAGCCGAATGGTTATTCCGTACGCCGCAACGGATACTTCCGAACCGTATTGCAGCAGTCTGTTGTTGAATAGAATGAACACGAAGCTGCTTGCGACGCTCCGAATGAATGAAGAGAAGCCCACGGCGGTTATCTCCCTGAGCACCGGTCCATGGAACCTGAGGTTACTCCTTCCAAGGGAGAGGCCGCTCTTCGCGGCCCTGAGTTCGCTTGCCTGATAGGCCACGGAGAGGAACTGGGCAAGAACGGTGGCAAGTGCTGCGCCCTTCACACCCATATCCAGCACGAAGATGAAAATGGGATCCAGAACGATGTTCGCCGCGGCGCCGGTTATCATGGTTGTCATTGCCGACCTGGCCATTCCCACCGAACGGAGCACGTTGTTCCCTGTCATGGATATGATGAACAGGGGAGAGGCGAAGATGATTATTCCGAAGTAGTCCGACGCGAAGGGCATTATCTCCGGAGACGCACCGAAGATACTGAGGATATGGTCCTGAAACAGAAGCCCCCCTGTCGCCAGGAGAGCCCCGGAGAGGACCGCGGCAAGTATCACATTACCGTAGGCGATCTCAGCCGTCTCATGCTTCCCGGCCCCCAGTGCCCGGGATATGACAGAAGCCCCGCCTATTCCGAAAAGCATCCCAATGGAGAGCACTATCATCTGAAGGGGAAACACGATGGAGAGCCCGGCAATGGCCATGGTACCCACACCTCTTCCCACGAAGATGGTGTCCACGAGGTTGTACAGGGCTATGACGAACATTCCGGTCATTGCCGGAAGGGACAGCTTGAAAAGGAGCCTCTTAACATTGGGATCCGAGAGCCTGCGGTGCATTTCAGGTTTCAAGGCCGCAACCTTCTAACTGTTCACCATAAGAAAGGATACAGAATTTGATTGACAAACTTGCGGACGACCACCTGGAAGAAAACCAGCGCGGGTAATGAAGCGACAGCACCATCCCCGCCATGAATTTTCAGCGAAAACCAGCGCGGGTAATGGAGCGCAAGCACCATCCCCGCCACGAATTTTCAGAGAAAACAAGCGCGGGTAATGAAGCGACAGCATCATCCCCGCCACGAATTTTCAGAGAAAATTCGTGGCGGGAACGTGTGGGAATCGAACCCACCCAGGGTGGTTCTAGCACCCGACGTCGGATTTGAAGTCCGAGAGGAACACCAGCTCCCTTCCGCTCCCGCTGACAAAGGTAAAATCGTAAATCGAGAGTGATTGTCAAGTATTTCCGAAGCTAGTATAAATAAGCTGTGATACTGTGGGGGAGGGGGTAATACGGAAGTGATATCCGGAAGAATCGTCGAAGCCATTGCCTCAGCACCGGACACAAGCTCCCGCGTTGAAGAATTACTGAATAAAATACCCGAGGGTCACCAGGCGGTGGAAGCGCTTGTGGAGATCGACCGCCTGGCAATGTCCTCCCCTGCCCATTGCCTGGCTTTCTATACCATTATCAATCCCGCATCCTACGCCGACAAGCTCGTAAGGATGGAGCGGGGGCAGCTTCTTCTGGAAACGGCGCCGCTCTCTGAATCCCTCGTGGGTCTATGGAAAACCGTGGACGAACTCAAGGCCGATCAGAGGATCAATTTCCTTGCCCGTGCCTCCCTTCTTCTTGAGGCGGCGTGTCTTGCCTGGCAGGATTCCTCACCGGAGTCCGCACTGCCCGGTTCGGCGATCCTGGCACCGCTCTGCGGTGAGGATGATCCTGATTCCAGGATGCTTAGAACGGAGAAGGGCTCCTGGCCGGGTGGGGTGTGGGGGAAGGTCGAAGAGGTCCTTGAAGAACTCGATTTCTCCAGGGAGAAGGACAGGTCCTGGGTTTACACCATCGACATGGACAGCAGGGAGAGGCTGGTCTCCGGGGCGAACATAAAGGCCTATGTAAAAACAGGTGCAGATGCCCTCTCTCCCCTGGCTCTGGCCAGGCTCTCCCAGAACCTGGTTACCAGGCTCAGCCTCCTTCAGAGGACCGTCAGCATGTATCCCCCGGACCATCCTTCCATCGGACCGGCCCTTGAGGGTTTCATCGACCTCCTGGGCTCCTTCGCGGACAGCGAGGCTGGAATGGTCGCAATCACCATCCTCGGCGGCGAGCTGATGGTGAACAACGTGAAGGTGAAATCCAAGACCAAAACCGTTCAGAATTTCCTCTCCCACTTGGTGGAAAGAAGGATCAACAGCATATCCTTCCAGCCCGGCATCGATGAAGAGGAACTCTTCAACTTCATCGACCTGATGAACAGGAAACCCGCCCAGATCCGAGATCGCGGTGGTCTTGCGGAGATGTGCAAGACAAGGGGTATCGAGCACGCAACCGTTGACGAGTTCAGGTACGCCCTCGTTTCCAGGGACGGCAAGCTTGTTGCCCAGTCGGTCTCCGGAACGCTGGACAGCGCTCTGGAGGACATCGTCTTCAAGGAGCTTATCGACAGGCTCCAGAAGGGCGACTCCATAAGGGACATCCCCGCCCAGCAGCTTGGGGAGGCCCTCAGCAGGATACTGGAGGAATCCTCCGCCGGTTCCGGGAAATACAGGTCGATGCTCGCGGACTTCGTTGCGACACTGGACCCGTCGATCCTCGAGGAGGGGGTGCTGGTGAGCAGGGAGCTCCAGAAAACCCTGGCCTGGAGCGCCCTCAGGAAGATCATCGACAAGAACCTGGAGGATCTTGACGGCGGTGATCAGGACAGGATTCTGGATTCCATAGACAAGCTGAGTCAGCTTGCCTGCATGGGAGCCGAGCGGGGAAAGGCCCACACCGTGATGCACGTTGTGGACAACATCCACGGGCTGCTGCTCTCCGGACAGGCCTCGCCGGACACCATTTTCGCTTCGCTGATCCTTATGGGATCGGTCTGCGAAAGACTGATCGCCTCCGGAAGGCTCTCCACCGCCTCCGAGCTGGTGGCCATCATTTCGGACTGCAGACTGCTTCAGGTTGGCAGCCCCAATCATGCCAGCGCCCTGAGAAGGGGTCTTTCCGAGGCAATGCGGAGGATTGACACCCCGGATGCCGCCGATGTGATACTGGAAGCCTTCATGGACAACGACGAGAGCAGGTATCAGGCAGCCGAGAAGATCACCGAGGTGGTCATGTTCAGGAATCTGGGCATGCGGCTGGTGGACCTTTTCCTGGAGAGGAAGAGGGAGATCAGGGCCAGGGCCTATTCGGTTCTGAGAAGGTTCGGTTCGGTGTACCTTCTCATGTTCCAGTCCAGGATCGACGAGATCCAGAGAAGCGGGCTCTCGGTGAGAATAAGAGAGACGGGAAGGTTCGCCACCCAGGACTGGTACATAATGAGGAACCTGGTGGCCCTGCTGGGAGACATCGGCTCCAAGAACTCCATCCATCTCCTGGAACAGCTCTGCGATGACTCGGATGACAGGGTGCGGAAACTGGCCCTTCTCTCGCTCATGAAGATAGACAGCGGCAGGGCCGCTTCCCTGGCGGCGAACATGATAGGGGATCCCTCACCAGAGGTTGTAACCGTGGCTGTGGATGTTCTCTCCAAGGCAGAGACACCGGACAGGGGTCTGGTGCCGGCGATGCTCAGGCTCATGCACACCCTTCCCGGGGCGAGAAGGTCACTTATGCGCTTCTTCATGAAGGTCCACGACGACGATCACGTACGGCAGCATTTCCGCGTAGCCTTCCAGCACGCAAAGGGCATACCCTTCGAGGACGAGGACCTCATGCACGATGCACTTGCCGTGATGATAAGGTCCGGCAAGACCGATGAACTGAATGCCCTGAAATCCTTCCTGGACAGGAACAGTGGAGGAACCCTCAAGAGGGCTTCGGCTCCGGAGCACATCCTGGGGACCGTTACAGCGGCCATGGATATGATAAGGTCAGCCCAGCGGAACGGTGACGGAAAGGCCTCCAGGGCTTAGGGGATCCTTCCCTCTACTGCCACCAGTGAACCAGCCCGGGCTCGACCACCTTGCCGTACTTACGGTGTGCCGGCAGGACCCTTACCGTGAACCCGAATCTACCC